>NPIE01011934.1_pt2 | contig 13545 bp, 12 predicted proteins | sample 8637661 | NCBI WGS metagenome assembly NPIE01 (sample SAMN07420842, study PRJNA396082) | bioreactor metagenome | isolation source: sample BA12 brine-fed electro-methanogenic bioreactor BA | place: Japan: Kochi | collected 2016-12-09 | reverse complement strand
ATCAGGATTTTCAAGATTATTGGACTGAAGACAGATTGGGAAAACTAAGATTTTGATCCCTACCTCCCCCTCTAATCCTGAAAATCCTTAAATACCGTGAATCTTGATTCCCATTCCCATGCACCCTGAAGAGGTGCAATTTATTAGCCCGGGGTGAAGCCCCGGGTGTGGGAAGGTCGGTAAGGTCGGGGATTGCCCTTCTCCAAAGGACGTTTTCCCCAATAAGTTCAATAAGGAAGGGTCGTAAGAGTGCCCGTCCCCTGCATTCGTGAAAAACATATCCCCATTTGTGTGTCACCTGTCAAAGTTCATAAAAATATACCTTGCACAACAAACATATATATCATAGTATTGTCTTGTAATCGAAATAGCAGTTAAGCCTTCAGGCCTGGTGGGGTAAATATGCGCAATCTAAAAGTATCCATGTTTTTGTTGTTTTCAGTGGCAATATTCGCAGAGCTGCCTTCATATAGCTTCGATGAGGGCTGGAATCTGATTGGCGGATCAGACAGTCCCTTTTCTGCTGCATATATCGACACAATTGAAGGGATTGTTCCCCCTGTTTATAGATTTGATACCGAGACATCGGGCTACGTTGAAGTCGACAGCATATTTCCCCTTGTGGGCTACTGGGTTCTTTCATCGGACAGCTTCACCATGGGGTCGGAAGAATGTGGATGTCCCCCGACTGTCACCGATATTGACAGCAATGTCTACCCTACGATTCTCATTGGCGAGCAATGCTGGATGTTGGAGAATCTGAAGGTGACACACTACACAGACGGGTCGGAAATCCCGAATGTGACAGATGACTCTGAATGGGTGCATCTATCTTCTGGGGCATATCGCGCATATGGCGATGACCCGACAAACATTGAGACCTACGGGCTACTCTATAACTGGTTTGCCGTCGACGATGAAAGAGGCCTTGCACCCGAGGGATGGCATGTGGCGACTGATGAAGACTGGGCAGAACTCGAGGTCTTTCTTGGCATTGATACCACAGAAGTATACAGTATGGGTTCAAGGGGTACAGATGAAGGCAGCAAACTGGCTGGCAACAGCACCCTCTGGGTTCCCGGGGAACTCAGAAGCGATCCGTCCTTCGGCGAAAGCGGATTCAATCTTCTTCCGGCTGGAGCCTGTTATTTTACAGGTGAGTTCATCTACCTGCGCAGCAATGCCTATTACTGGACCTCGACAGATAGCTACGGTGAAAATGCATTGAGCAGACATCTTGCCTTCTACGAAACAACGGTGGCCAGGTGCAATTATCAAAAAACAAATGGCTTCTCCGTCCGCTGCATCAAAGATTAGGGTTCTTACTTACTCAATCGCAACATAGAGAACAGCACCTGCAATTATTTATGACGCAGGGATATTTCACCCCCCTTTTCTGACCAGCCTTTCAAGAAAAACCTTGCAGAACAAACATATATATCATAGTATTATCTTGTACTCGAAAATATTTCCAGATGGAGGGAGACTATGAAAAGATTGTATCTGTTTCTGATTATTGCTGCCCTTGCCTTTGGGCAGGAGGTGGAGCTTGTAACCCTCGAAAACGGAGGGTTTTCCATTCAAGTGAATCCATATAATGGAGATTTTGCCATAGGCACAGAGGACGGCATACCCCTCACATACGGCCATGGAGAGGACTGGCTGTCCGATTCCGTCCCGGATTTTACACATGAGACCAGCTATATTTCATTTAATATGGGTGGTATTATCTATGCAAGGGACAATCTATTTGGGGATTATTCATTATACCCCTACACTCGGGAGACCCATATAGCTATAGACAGCACTTCCATCACTACTGAATGGGAATTGCCTGGTCCGGGTGGTCTTACGGATGTAGAACAGACCTTTACCCCTGTCATAAAAGACGGCGATCCGGCTGTAGAGATCAAATATACTGTTACCAATGGTTCTATAGTGCCAATAGAGGTCGGTACTTTTCTACATCTCCGTCTTGCAGGGGAATTGCCATTGCCAAATGACTATACAAATTACTTCCTCGCCGATACAGCGGATAAGCCGGAAAATGTCAGCCTGCCTGTCATGACCACAGGGCTTCCAATGGATTCAATAGTCACAAGAACATGGCTGGACACTGATCCCATACCAGAGTGGCTTATGGTCGGCGAATACACTCGCGGCCCCGAATACTGGACTTCAGGCATATATATTCATGCCTGGGAAATTTATCCCTACGAGATGTGGGAGGAACCTGTTATTAATCCGGGTACAGGTCTGAGATGGGATAGGGTTATGCTATTTTCTGATTCGACATTGGAATATACCGCCTATCTGAGCTATGAAAGACCGGCAGGCGAATGTCTGACCCTCTCCTATGAAACAACACCGATAGGATTTGCCGACTGCATGCCGGATACGGAGGGTGAAATCAGATTGCTTCTGGAAGCAGCACCGACCTATACTTCCGAAGGTGCGGTGGTGGAGGTGGACTTCTCCGGCCTTCCCATAACATCATCCTCCGGTATGTCTTACCTAACCCTCTCAGCCGAATCGGACACTGTTTCTATCCCCTATACCTTCCCGGCAGATACGCTTGCTTTCGGGCCATTCGATATGAGTGTACCTGTAAGGGCATATTTCCCCGGCAGTCTCTGCGATACGGCATATGTGGAGATACCCCTCTATCTTCCTCACTTCGAAGGACTTCCTCCTGTGCTTGGCATGGAGATATCCGGCGATACCCTATATACCTTCTGTGTTGATGGGGACAGCACGCTTGATCTTCTCAGCTCTGAGATAACAATAGCAACAGATGACACCATCTGGCATATCGGTCACTATGAGTGGATAGTCTCCCACAGAGGTGGCAGGCTTGTAATGCCCATCCATGCGGAATATTCATCGCCTGTAACAGGTCATTATTATCCTGTTTACGGAATGGCAGAGATCTGCGCCACAATACCAGACTATTTTGGCTGCCCGGCAACCATCTGCACCACAGTGAACATGAACGAATACAGCATAGAACAGTTTGACGGATGGAATCTTCTGTCCATACCCGTTGTTGACTCGGTTAATGTTGCCAGCTTCTTCACGGACTTTATCCCTCCTGCCTTCTATCACGAGCCAGGCGGCCTGCCATATTCTGTTTCCCATGTACATCCCGGTAAGGGCTTCTGGCTGCTCGGCACAGAAAACGACACTATACCCTATAATCTCTACGCCCCTGCCGATTCTGTTTACTGGCATCTATATCCCGGATGGAATATTGTAGGCGGACCTGCGACTGCGGTTCTCTTCAGGGATATACCCCTCGGTGATGCAGTGGAGTATGCTTTATATGGCTATATTGGAGGTCACAGGATATACATGGAAGAGGATTTCCTGATCCCCGGACGTGGCTATTTTGTCTTCGCCTACGAGGAATGGGAAGGTTGGGTTAGATAAAACCGAAGCCCCCCAGGGTTACACCCTGGGCTAATAAAGTATACCCTTTCAGGGTGCTAATTTGGGAGAAGAAAGACGTGTTTAAAAAGTTCTCCCTCTCTATTGAGAATCTTTTGGTTTAACCAAAGCCCCAAAGGGGCGAGATTGATTAGCCCGGGGTGAAGGCCCGGGGACATAAGACGATGATATACTGAAGACCACCCTTTCAGGGTGCAAAGACAAAAAGAATTCGCAAGGGAGCATTAATGCCACAAAGCCTTACAAAGATATATATTCACCTTGTCTTTGGAACAAAACGGAGAGCACCCTACATAGATTCAGCTATCGAAAAACAGCTTCATGATTATCTATACGTAGCTATGAGAAACATGGGGTGCAAACCTATTGCGATTAATGGCATAGAGAACCATGTTCATTGTCTTTTCTCTTCAAACAAGAATCTGTCCTTGGTTGATGCTGTTCAGGAGCTGAAAAGCTCATCATCCAAATGGATAAAAACAAAGGGTCTGAAATACAGTCCATTCTATTGGCAAAATGGATACGGGGCATTCTCCGTAAGCGAAACGCATGTCAAAAAGGTTATAAGATACATTGAAATACAAAAGATTCACCATAAAGATAACACCTTTGAAGAAGAATATATTGAACTGCTCAATGAAAACAGTGTTGAATATGATGAACGATATTTTCTCGATTGACCAAAGCCCCAAAGGGGCGAGATTGATTAGCCCGGGGTGCAGCCCCGGGACAGAAGGAACTATTTCTATACCCAGGGTTACACCCAGGGCTACTAAAGTGCACCCTTTCAGGGTGCTAACCTGGGAGAGGGAAAAACGTGTAATAAAAATTCTCATTCTTCTGCTGCCCCTCTCTCCTTGCCGAGGTGAGGGGACGGGTTTATGTTTGACAAGGATGAAATTAGTGCGTTAAAAATTTAGATGGAGGGAGACTATGAAAAGACTGTATCTGTTTCTGATTATTGCAGCCCTTGCCTTTGGGCAGGATTTCGAACTTCTGTCCCTTATGGACAGTGACAGCCTTATTGAGGTTCAGGTCAACCCTTGCAATGGTCTCTTTGCTGTGGGTATGGGCGATGGAACGCCAATCACATATGGTTTCGGCGAAGGATGGCTGTCCGATTCCTTCCCTGCTGTTGAGACGGGTTATATCACCTTCAAGATCAATGACGTGACATATGGCAATCTGGCCGAGGATGCCCACGGAAGGTCACTTTGCGACACCACACTCAACGATGTTGCTGATTCTGTGATTACAAACATTGACTCAACGAGTAATGAGATCGTCACAGAGTGGTTTATAACGGGATCGAGCGGTGGTTTTGTTTTCAGTCAGATTCTGAGCCCAACTTTATATAGGGGCAATCCAGCTATCAAAACTGAATATCGATGCATCAACGGCTCTTCCTATCCGGCTAACTGTGGTGCATTCCTGCATGTCAGGATGGATGGAGTGGTTCCGCCTTTTCTTACCTATAATAATGAACTGTTCACAGATTACGATGAAAAACCCTACGCTGTATCGCATATGATCACAGGAGATGACTTTCCACCAGACTACATGAGGTGTTATATCTGGCTGGATGACCTGCCATTTTCAACTCCAGACTGGTTGATGGCGGGCGAATATACATCGAGTGACTATGATTCTACAACTGGCATTGTTTCCAAGGGCTGGGACATTTATCCCTATGATGTTGAGGGCTGGCGATACGACAATATGGGCTTTGGCTTGCGTTGGGATGGAGGCTTAACTTCTCCTGGGGAATATAGTGAATATACAACATATATTGGCTACGACACAGACACCTATTCCCTGAGCTGCCTCTATATTGATGACTTTGCCGACGGTGGCGGCTTTGACTTTTCCGGCTGTGTTCTTGATACTGTAGATGACATTCGGCTTACTATTGCTAGCGGATTAGGCAGAGACTATGATCTATTCATTGTTGAGGTTGACTATCCCTCCTATATAACGCCAATAGGGCCCAGTGTCGATACTGTCTCTGAATATGGTATCACAGATCTGCTGTTCAGTGTGCCATCTTCAATGTTCGAGGATGTGCCCTTCGATATTGAGATACCGGTCCATGTCAGCGCAATAGATGGTGGCTGCGACTCTACTATCGTTCTCGAATACCACATCCCCGAAATCGACCTGACACCAGATGATCTCATCGCAGAGGTGGTCGATAATATCCTGTATGTCTCCCTGCCGGATACTGCCGATACATTGATTCGGGATAATATTGATTTCGATCTATACATAGATGACACACTTGCCCAGATAGCTCTGATGCCATATACAATTGAAGATGACAGAATCGTCCTGCCTATACAGGGAGAGTACCGCAACTGGAGTGGTTTTTTGCCTATCTTCGATGAGACTGAGCTTTGCGTTAATATTACCAATGAATGGGACTGCGTATCCTCCATTTGCACCACGCTCTTTTTCAATGATTATAATCTCGAAGAGGTCGAAGGCTGGAATCTCCTGTCCACTCCTATACAAGAACACGTCTATGTCGGTGATTTCTTCGGGGAATATGTACCACCCGCCTTTGGCTATAGCCCTGATTCGGGCTACTATGCCATCGATATCCTGAGGCCGGGACAGGCATTCTGGCTTTTGGGGACGGCTGCCGACACAATAGACTATTCCGGCTATACACTCGCCGACTCTGTTCACTGGCATCTATATCCCGGCTGGAATCTCGTCGGCGGACCTCACAGGGTTGTTCATCTTTCGGATGGTTTCTTTGACGATATAATCCATGTAGATGAGGTTTATACCCTATACGATGAAGCAAGAGGCTATTGGCTGGTCAACTCCCTAAGTCCCGGTCGTGGCTATTTTGTCTTTGCATATGAAGAATGGGAAGGGTGGGTGCGATAGGATTTCTTGATAGATGGTGACAGGTGAAATTTACTCCTTCAGGGTGCATAATTAGGGACACGCAAAGACCTGTTAAAATTACATCCTAATCTTTTGGGAATCTTGAGAACTAACCAAAGCCCCAAAGGGGCGAGATTGATTAGCCCGGGGTGGAGGCCCGGGGATATAGGGCAATGACAAACTGAAGTGCACCCATACATGGTGCGAATTTGTTTGGCTTCCCCTCTTAGTCCCGAAAGGGACTGTACAGGCTCAGCCGGTGGCCTCAGCCTCCGGCATCTAACTACCGAATAATCTCAAAGCCCGTTGATGTGATGTTGATGCCATTGACTATGAAGAAAACCGGGTATTCGCCGCGAAAGCCCTCTATCTCGCGGGTGTAGAGCTTTGCCTTTATTGCTCTGGCTGAGCCGGGGGGAAGCTCGAGGTATACGCTGTCAGGAAAGACGATATACGGTGCGGAAGATATGGCATCTGTGAGTGTGCGCATCTCGTTGGAGCCATTGAATATGCTCCATGAAATGTCGATAAGGCTGTCGCCCTGAAGGGCAGACAGAGGGACGGCATCGGGCACAATGATGATCTTCTCGCCCCTTGGGTCCGGGTCTTGTCTTAGAGGGTCACCACTACACTCGGTCTTTCTGTCGATTTCGCCACGGATGAAGTCTGCATCCATGCGTATCATGCAGCCCTTTTGCATATCGACAATGGTTGTCAGCGACTCATACCCCCCCTTATTGAAGCGAATCCAGTACTTGCCCGGAACTATGCCCTCTATCAGGAGGCTGGAGCGTTTTTTCTCGTAGGTCTCGCCATCGAAGATGATCTGGCATCTCTCGGGGGAGGAGCGAAGGAGCAGATTGCCTGAGCCTGTGGGCATGACAGCGTCGAGGGAATCGCCAAACAGACCTTCTGATTTCGCTGGCCTTTTAAGTTGCACATAAACCTCTGTCTTGCCGTCCTCTGTCAGGCGCATATCCCTGCGCCAGGTGTCGAAGGCGCGCTTTTTCGCCTCTATGGAGTGCATTCCGGCCTCTACATTGTACAGATACAGCCCCTCATCGCCTGTTATACCCACAAAGTCGCCATCAAGATAGATATGCACCCCCTCAGGCGCATATATCATCACGTCATGGGCGAAAACTGCAAGAACAATAACAACTATTGAACCTATTCTTCCAATCGGAACTGCCCCCCTGTCAAGATATAAAGCCTTTCGAGGAGCTTTCTGCGGGCATTTTCCCACAGTGAAGAGCGTACAAAGGCACGTCCCCTATCCTCCCTGTCTGTTTCATCGCTATAGAGGTAATCAACATTTTGATCAGGTTTCACGTGAAATGTCCCGGCGTGGAGCAGCTTCTGATTCTCTATGTCCATGACAGAATAACCGATATGCGCCCTTGCTCCTGTGAATATAGAATCGCCATGAACCTCAATTGGAGTGATGTCGAACACCCTGACAACGACAAGATAGCGCAGAGACTTTGCTCTGTCGATATCCATTCGAAGGGAATCAGCATCGGGCCATAGCTTGGCTCTCTCTGGTTCATCGAGCAGAGGAAGAAGAGCTTCGACAGTATGGGAAAGCATCAGATCCAGGGGGGAGCCATCCAGACCTGCCTCTGAGTTTTGTGCCATTACAATATCAGTATTTACCCCAACGCCCTTCTCATTGTATACAGGCTTTGTGGCAAAGGGTGCCTGTAGCATCTTCGTAAGTGTGTCCGTAAGAGCATAACCACCTTTGGTAACGATCTCATCGAGATATGCAAGGTCTTGGCGTCCTTGCTCAAGAACAGTCTGTCTACCATCGGTACATGCAAGAAAAATCAAAACAAACACAGAAAAGACCAGATAACCCTTTCTCATCGAACCTCCTTTTTCCCCATATCATCCATACTGAAACCATTTGCATTGTAGCAATAAAATACATTATTTTGTAATCGAGGGCAAATCAATAGATAAGCTATCAATAGTCTGCTAAAGATTTGAGGTCACATAACCGAAAATATTCTCGAAGCCTTCTCAAATGCAATAAGATCGGCGGAAAATGAAGAAAAGCATACCACTTGATGCGCCATATAAGGCTGGATTCTATACCTATAAACTGCATTTTCACACAATGCTTCTGATCAACCCGAAGTCTATGGGCATCCCTTCCATGGATCTTCTGAACACAGTTACGCCGATAAAGTCCAGTGCATTGGCACTTTTCCCTGCCAAAAAATCACGAGAGATAGTCAAGACAGCAGAGTCTGTATATGCCTGTGTCGAAAAGATTAAAAACGATGAGTCTGCATATGATGAATGCGCAAGGGAAATAGACAAAAACTGCGCACTTCTGATGCATCTTGTCACAGAGGCAGCGGAGGGTTCCCTTTCCGGCAGGCACAGGCATCTTTACGACAGCGGCAAGCTCCTCTCAATCTGGCACAACAGGCTTGAGCCACCCTTTGCCCTCAGCCCCAATGAGCTGATGACAATAAACATGACATTCAAAGCAACGAATATACCGGATATCGCCGGCCTGATAATAGCCACAAATCAGGATATCGCCGAGGGTATACCCGATATTCACGACAGAATATGGAATGTACACCTCAGAATGCTTGAAGAGATCAAGCTGGAGGCTGCGAGGGCCGTCATAGAGGCGGAGGGCCTTTCACGGGAGGGTGTTTCACATGTCACAGGACTGCCGAATCTCGTTACATTCGAGAAGGATCAGGAGTCCTTCTTCCGCTCGGAAATACTGCCATTCACACTCGCCTTTCTCGACATAGACAATTTTAAGAAGCTCAACTCCATCGCAGGTCATGATGAGGCGGACGAGGTAATCCGAGAACTCGGCAGCTTTCTGCGTACAAGGCTGGTCGGCAGGGCAAAGGTCTATCACCGTTCCGGGGATGAGTTCTATATTGTGATGGAGAATACTGCAGCAGACGAGGCAGAACTCTTGATGAATCGGATGCTCAAAGCACTTCTGGAGACCACATTCTCCACATCCACAGGTAATAACTATCGCATCAGCGTCTCCATCGGCATGTCCTCCTTCCCGAAACACGGCAGAAACATCGAAACCCTTCGAAAAAGGGCAAATGAGGCAGAAAAGAAATCCAAGGAGCTTGGCAAGAGCTGCTGCACCGTTTTCGGCAGTACATAACTTCCATAATTAATTGCGTCTTGCTTATTGCCTTTTATGTTCACTTTCTCTTTTCCTGAAGCACTCCAGAAATATCTATGTACTCCGATAAGGGTTAATGAAAGTGATAAATCTTCAGATAACTCCCAAGAGATGCTGCACTGTTTGTAGGCATGATTTGATGATATTTTCATTGCATTGCTTCTGTATCATGGATATAATACTGGAAATACACAAAGGAGTATCCATGAAATGCAGAATAGCTGTCCTAATGCTTTTAATTATAGGTGTACTCTCAGCAAAGACCTTCACAGGTGCAGAGGACAACAACTGGTCCAATCCCAATAACTGGGATCCCCCGGGAGTTCCCAATATGGAGGATGTAGTCACTATTGATGAAGGAAGTACCTGTAACATTGATCAGACCTTTGTTGACTTTGGCATAGTCAACAATCGCGGCACATTGCAGATTAACACCAATTGCATAGCTAAGACCAGCAGCATGAACAATTACGGCTCGATTGAAGGCTCAGGCAATCTGACCATGTATCAGCCCAGTGATGTTTCGGGTTTGAGTGTGGAGAACACAGGTACAATCAATCTCAGGGAAGGCTCACTGACAGTTCTCGGCAATCCCTATTCGTTCATGAGTTCATCCAGTGTCACAAATGACGGCAGGATCGAGGCCGGATTCGTCTATGTGAAGACAGACCTCGTCAGCAATGATAACCGTATCAGGGGCGGATATGTCAGCATCAATGCGAACAGCAATCTCAGAAATGACGGCGGAATAACAGGCGAGGCATTCTGGGACGAGTCTAATCCTGCGGGAAATATACACCTCAGATCCAATGATGCTATCGACAATAATGGCTTTATCATGGCAGGCTCAAGCGAGACAGGCAGTGGTGGATGGATTACAATTGATACGAAAATACTCAACAATGTTAACACCATGAACTCAAGGATAGAGGCAGGCAGCGGAACTACGGACGGCTTTATCTGCATCTTTGCACAGAAGGTGAATGACTGGGGCAGGATAGAAGCGGGTGCAATCACAGAGACCATGGATCTCGACGACGATATGTACGGCCCTGTTCGTATCTTTGCAGACAGCATAGTAATAGCACCGGAGGACTCGGGCAGGATAAGGGCGGATAGCCTGATAGTAGCCGGCAATCACATAGACATAAGGGGAACACGCTCCGGCGATATTGTGGCTATGGACATGATTGAGATATACACAACAGAGGACGGCACTCTGGATATGTCTGACATTGCAGGTATGAATGTCATTGGCTCGGATACCATAGTCTTCCGTTCCGACGATATAGTAGAACCTCTTGGCGGTTTCCTCCTATCTGTGCTGCCCGCACCTGTCATTGAGGGCTATACAGAACGCAGAGCAGAACCCGTAGTCTATAACGAGCCAATAACCCTTGTTGATACCGATTCCCTGACCATATTCGGCAGAAATATCTCGAATATTGCCGAGTCAATTCCCTATTCTCTTGAATCAATGCATCTGGGCGCAAGTGGAGGCTTCCTTGAGCTTTCACCCTTCGAGGGCTTTGGTATAGGCTTCACCTTTGACATCGCAGCTTCGGAAGACACACTCTACGACACGCTCACGCTAATCCTGACTATGGACACAGGCGACCATGTCCACGAGATACCCGTCACAATACTGCCCACTGAGCCTGAGGAGGAGACGGATGAGTATGTATATGAAATCAAGAACGGCTGGAATATGATATCCCATCCCTTCATTTTGCCCATAATCGACACAATGTCATCCCCCAATATTATCCCTCCGATGTTCGGCTATCATCCCGACTCAAGCTCCTATTTCTATGTGTATGGTTCCGCCTTTGGCAAGTCCATCTGGATGCTGCATTATGGGGATACATCTCTGGTCTTCGAGCGTCCATCCTACAGCGAAAGCCTGACAGACTCCGTCTTCTATGGCTGGAATATGATGGGCATGGTCAATCGGGTCATCCCTTCAGCAGACATGGCAGAAAGAAACCCAATACTCATACCGCCCTTCTACTACTGGGACGCAGACTCACAGAATTATTTTGCCGACGACACCCTCCGCCCCGAACACGGCTACTGGTTCCTGAGCGGTGAAGATGGTGAGGTGGAGTATTGAGGGGGTAATTAGAATCTGAAATCATTTTCGAGAAGAAAATCATGAAAATTAATGATTTCGACATTCAGAGCAGCGCAGATTTGAGGTATCTGTGCTGAGTTTGGTTTGCTTATCTCGTTTGATAAAACAGTTGCTTTGAGTCTTTTGGCTTTTGCAACAAGAAATGGATCAGCGACAGGTTTACCCAGAGAAATCTGTCGTGTCCTTATAGATTGCTGGTGATGCTGCCTTTCAAAAATCTGGAGTAGATACCTTGATTCCAATTCATCAGGTTTTGAGAAGAAGTCCTTTTTTACTGATTTGAGATACTTAACAATATAAGTTTCATTGCTATAACTTTGAAGCTCTCTCTCACACTCCTTCACTGAAACAATTCTGTCTTCAGAGATCATTTGCTCAAAACGTTTCCAGAAACTAAGAAAAACATCTCTATAGTAATGTTTCTCAATGTCGATCAAAATATTTGCATCTATCACATATGTCATATTCAGAGGGCTGCTTTTTGCAGTTTGTTCAGATTAGTTACTTTAACATTCAAGTAATTAGAGGCTTCACCTGGGGATAACTCATTTCTGGATAACTTTGAAAGAGTCTCCAATACGTATTTCTTACCCAGGTAAGAGATTATCTTTGGATAATATATTGGAGCTGAAATATCTTTCTTTTGCTCAGCAATTTCCTTCGCCTCTTTTTGTATTTTGTTATATTCAACTTGACTAATTGAGCCTCTGCTTAGAAGCCTTCTGGCAATAACAACCGAACTCACACTATAATACCTTGCAATGTCCTGAATGTCATCGAAAGCTGCGTTTTCGAATTGCAAAAAGGAGCAAGATGGCACAAGAATTTCTGCAGCAAGTCTATTGCAGAAGACCTCCGTATCATAGTCTGTTGAGTACAGCTTTGTGGGTATGTTTGTACTTCTGAAGTCTATCCCACTTGTCTCAAGGAGTATATGTGAAAGCTCATGAAAGAGTGTAAACAGTTGTCTGTTAGCGGGCATTGAGTTGTTCACATAGATGATTGGAAACTCATTGTCATAGAGACAAAAACCAGAATAGTCGGATTCTTTAAAGGCATCTTTGAAGGTAAAAATCCCTACATCTTCAAGTCTATTTCTCAAATATCTGAATAGGTCAGCAGCATCTTTAGAGTGAATCTGGTTATTAAGGTCAAAACCAAGATATTCCCTTATCACGATTGCTGTTTCCTCGACTGTTGCTGTTCTTGTTAGTCTAATATCTTTCCAGATCTTCTTCTCTGCAGGATTACTGCCGAATATATCAAACAAACCTAACTGCAGAGCCCGTGCCTTTCTCATCAACTGGATAATTCTTGTGGGGATTTGATTGAAGGCATTGGGATCAAGGGTTCTCATTGACTTCTTAAAATCACTAAGGTCAACTGGCTCAGAAAAGAAAAAAATTGCCAAAGGAACCTTGTATACATTATAGGCCAGAGTTTCCAGCATTGAATAGCTTGGTAACTCCTTTTCTTCTTCCCACCTACATATCCTATCGGCTGTTATGGTTTCACCAGGGAACTTGCGAGCTACCTCATCGAGAGACATATTAAGAGCTAACCTATATTCTCTCAGTGCCTTGCCATTTATGTGCATTCCTTCCATACTATTAATATATATATAATGTGAAGAGCCTGCAAGTTATGTTTGACAGAACCCCCACTTTCCCCTTGCCTTTATCCCCTTTTCGCCCATCTTAAGACTCTGAGAGCTAATTTCGCCATTGTTTTTGGCGATATGATTGACTGAGTTACAGGCATAATGGCGAATGGAGACTATGGCCGACTACTACGAAATACTTGGCGTATCACGGGAAGCGACTGATCAGGATATAAAGGTGGCCTATCGCAAGCTGGCCATGAAATATCATCCCGACAGGAATCAGGG
>NPIE01003517.1_pt1 | contig 13547 bp, 13 predicted proteins | sample 8637661 | NCBI WGS metagenome assembly NPIE01 (sample SAMN07420842, study PRJNA396082) | bioreactor metagenome | isolation source: sample BA12 brine-fed electro-methanogenic bioreactor BA | place: Japan: Kochi | collected 2016-12-09 | reverse complement strand
GATTTTGAGGATTGGGATGATTATTCCAATTATTATGAGTGGGAATGGAATGGAGTTACATATTTTATAGATTTAGATCAATTTAACTTAACTGATGAAGAGCTAACAGAACTATTTACAAAACGTGATGGTTTAATGGAAGAAATAGATAATCTTGATATATTGATTCAAGAAATGGAATTATCAAGAAACAACAATACATTATTATCTATATCCAATCTTTATGACGCTATAAATAATATTACTAATAAAACGGAATTCAATAAATTGTTATTGAGTTTAAATGATGTTAATATTAATGATGTTAATGTAACTTTAATTGAATTGAAGAAATTATTAGAATCTATTAAATCAGAATATCCTTCTGAGAATTTCACTGATGTAGATTATTTTATATCTCTTCTTGAAGATAATTTATTTATAGAATTAGAAAAATATATGAATTTAACTTCAGAAAGAGATACTAGGCTAGCTGAATTAGCTGACCTTTTTGATAACTATCCATTTTTAATGCAAAATACAAAATATGCCTCTTATTTAGCTGCTACTTCTAAAATGGGTATTACTTCTTTCAGTGATTCTAAAAATGATTCTAAAAATCATTCTAAAAGTGTTAGTGATAGTTTAAATCAAGTGAAAACTACAAGTTTTGCTGAAATGAAAACTACTGGAATTCCTTACTTTCCATTGGTTATTTTAATAGTATTACTTGGATTGTTTGGATTTAATATTAAAAGGAAATTTTAATTTTTTTAATTTTTCTTTTAATTTCTTTTAATTTTTTTACATATTTTATTTTAATTTTTTATTTTTATTTTCTTAATTTTTCTTTAAAAACTTAATTTTTTTTGATTTTATTTAAAATTATTATTTAGTTAATTCTATTATATTTTAGATAAATTTTATTAACTCAATTGAACATAATATTTTATTATTATAGAATTAGCTAAATTATTTATTATTTTATTGTATAATTTATTTATTATTTTATTAAAATTTTTTTGACTGATATTTATGACTGAAATATTTAAAGAATTAGGATTTACTAAACAAAAGTGTGAAACATGTGGAAATGAGTTTTGGTCTATTCCAGAACGTTCTACTTGTGGAGATGCTCCTTGTGATGAGTATGAGTTTATTGGAAACCCTGCAACTGAAAAGGGTTATGATCTTTTTGAAATTCAAAAATCTTTTAGAGAATTCTTTGAAAAGAATGGACACACTCAAGTTTCTCGTTATCCAGTTTTAGCTAAAAGATGGAGGGATGATGTATTCTTAGTTGGAGCTTCTATTTATGACTTCCAACCATGGGTAACTTCAGGCTTAGTTGAACCTCCAGCCAATCCGCTTGTAATTGCTCAACCATCTATTCGTTTAAATGATGTTGATAATGTTGGAAGAACTGGTAGGCATATGACTTGTTTTACAATGGGAGCTCATCATGCGTTTAATAGTTTGGATAATAAAATTTATTGGAAAGAAAATACTGTTAAACTTTGTCATGATTTTATAGCAAGTATTGGAATCGATCCAGCTGAAATTACATTCATTGAATCTTGGTGGGAAGGTGGTGGAAATGCTGGACCTTGTTATGAGGTGTGTGTTCGTGGAGTAGAGTTAGCTACTCTTGTTTTCATGCAATATAAAATTCTTCCAAATGGGGATAAAGAAGAAATTCCTATTAAAACAGTTGATACTGGTTATGGATTAGAACGTTTTGCATGGATTAGCCAAGGAACTCCTACTGCTTATGATGCTTGTTTTACTCCTGTTATAGATAAACTTAAAAGTATTACTAATATTGATGTTGACGAGAATATTTTAGCTGAAAATGCTCAAATAGCTGGTATGATGGATATAGAAACTTTTGCTGATATCCGTTCACTTCGTGAAAAAGTAGCTAATAAGCTTAATATATCTATTGGTGAGCTTCTTAAATCTACTGAACCTATGGAAGCCATTTATGTCATAGCTGATCATACTAGATGCCTTGCTTTTATGTTGGCTGATGGAATTATTCCTTCTAATGTTAAAGAAGGTTATCTTGCAAGACTTGTGTTGCGTCGAACAATTAGATTTATGAAAGAGCTTGAAATGAAAGAATCTCTTTCTTATATTATGGAAATTCAGCTTGACTTTTTATCAAAGTTTTATCCTGAAATTAAGGATAGTCAGGATCATATTATGAATATTATTTCTCTTGAAGAAGAGAGATATGCTAAAACTATTGATAAAGGTAATAGGATAGTCAAAAGAACAATTAAAAATTTAAAGAAGCAAAATAAGGATTTTATGCCTGTTGAAACTTTAATTGATCTTTATGATGCTCATGGAATGCCTCCTGAAACTGTTAAAGAAATAGCAGAGAGTATTTATGATGAAAATGAATTTAAAGTAAATATTCCTGATAACTTCTTTACTTTAGTAGCTAATCAACACAGTGAGGAAGGAATTATTAGTGGTTCGGAATTAAAACTTGATTATCCTCCAACAGACCTATTGTTCTATGATGATTTTCATATTTCTAATTTTGAAGCTGAAATATTGGATATCGTCGAAAAAAATTATAATAAGAATTATAATAATGAAGACAAGAAAGAAAATAACCAAGAAAATAACCAAGAAGATAACAAAGAAGATAATAGTTCAAATATTGATAAAAAAAATCAATTTTCTATTATATTGGATCAAACTGCATTTTATCCTGAAGGAGGAGGTCAACCTTCTGATATTGGTTATTTAACAATTAAAGGAAAAAAAATTGAAGTAATACATACTGAAAAAATTGGTGATGTGGTTTTACATAATGTTCTTGCAGATGAAGACATAGATTACTTTAAAAATGATTTGGATATTATTGGTGAAGAAATAAATGGTAAAATTAATTGGGAGAGAAGAATATCTCTTGCAAGGAATCATACAGCTACTCATTTAATAATAGCTGCTGCTAAAAAAGTTTTAGGTAATCATATATGGCAAGCTGGTGCTCAAAAAGGTTTGAAAAGATCCAGACTTGATTTATCTCATTATAAACGTATCACTCAAAATGAAATCGATAAAATTGAGAAAATAGCTAATGCTTTAGTTATGGATAATATAATCTTAGATATTAATTGGATGAATAGGGATGAAGCTGAAAAAAAATATGGTCTTACTCTTTATCAAGGAGGAGTAGTGCCAGGTTCTGTAATAAGGGTTATTAATATTCCTGATGTTGATGTTCAGGCTTGTGCAGGAACTCATGTTTCTCAAACTGGCGAAATTGGTTTAATAAAAATTAATAAAACAGAAAGAGTCCAAGATGGGGTTGAAAGAATTGATTTTTCAGCAGGATTGGCTGCAGTGGAATCTATGCAATCTAATGATGAATTTTTAAGAAAAAGTAGTGATGTTTTTAAAGTTACTTCTAAACAGCTTCCTAAAACTTGTGAAAGGTTCTTTACTGAATGGAAGTCTTATAAAAATGAATTGAACAAATTAAAATCAGAAATTGCTAATCTTAAAATTAATAATTTAGAAGACAAATTAGAAGAATTTAATGGTTTAAGAATTTTGAAGCAAGTAATTGATGGGGATATTAAGGAACTTCAAAAAATTTCCACTGACTTTACTGATAATAATAAAGCAGATATTGTTATCATTGGAAATGAGGATGGTAAAATTGTTGGAGCAGCATCTAAAATAGCAATTGATAAAGGTATAAAGATCAATGAGATAATTAAAGAATCTTCAGCTATTCTTGGTGGGGGTGGTGGTGGAAGACCTACACTTGCTCAAGGTGCTGGTCCAAAAGCTGATAAAATCATAGAGGCTGTTGATTTTGCTATTGAAATTATAAAAAATATTTAAAAAACATTTAATATTTAAAAGTTATTTAAGGAATATAAAAAAATATTTAGAGGCAATTTAAAGGTTATTTAAAAGTTGTTTAAAGATTATTTAAAGAATATTTGATCAAATATGTTATTTTAGAGATGATATTTTGAAATCAAGAACTCTTGATGAGATTAATGATAAAATTGAAAATAGAACAGCTAATGTTTTTACAGCTCAAGAACTGAAAGATTTAATTAGAAATGAAAATGCTCCTAAATTTGAGGATGTTGATGTTGTAACAACTGGTACATGTGGAATTATGTCTGGAACTGCAGCCATATTTCATTTAGATATTTTTGAACCCGGAATTTTTAAAAGAGCTAAAAACATTTATTTAAATGGTGTTCCAGGTTTTACAGGGCCTTGTCCTAATGAATGGTTAGGATCTATTGATACAATTGTTTATGGAACTAGTCATAGTAAGATTGATCCTGATTATGGGGGAGGTTTTTTATTTAAGGATATTATAGAAGGTAATGAAATTGATATTGAAGTAGAATCTAATGATGGTAAAAAATTCTTTTCTAATATCACTATTGAGAATATTCCTCGAGCTGAAATGATTGGAACAAGAATGGCGTTTAAAAATTATACTGCCTTTATTAATCCTTCAAATAATCAAGTTTCATCAATTTTTAATGCAATTCCTATGGAAGGAAATTTCAAATCTTTTTCTTTTTCTGGATGTGGTGATATTAATCCTCTTCAAAATGATCCTAATATGAATATTATAAAAAAAGGATCAAAAGTTTTACTTAATGGATCTGAAGGACTTGTTCTTGGAAATGGAACAAGAAGCAGTATTAATAAGCCTAATTTGATGTTATCTGCAGATATGTGTCAAATGAGTACTGATTATTTTGGAGGTTTTAAAACTGCTGAAGGTCCTGAAATATTTGATTCAGTAGCATTAGCTATTCCAGTTCTTAATGAAAATATATTGAATAATTTAATGGTTATAAATAAAGATATCAATCTACCTATTGCTGATATTCAAGGTAGACATTTGCCTCTTTCTGAAACAAATTATTCTAATGTATGGGATGGTTATGATGAGAGACCACAATTTAATGAAAATAAATGTGTTAATTGTAATGATTGTTTAGTTGAAGAACGTTGTCCTACATTTGCTTATAGTAATGAGAAAGGAAATAAAAAGTTAGATACTGAAAAGTGTTTTGGTTGTGGGATGTGTTCTTATTCTTGTATTAGTGGTGCATTTGAAATGAATACTGGTTTGGTATCTATTCGTATTGATGAAAATGATTATGATATTCCAATTGCATGTAGACAATCGGATATAAGAAGAGCAAAATCATTAACTAATAAACTGAAAAAAATGATTGAAAATAGAGAATTTAAAATTTAATTAATATTGATTAAAATTCACATGATAAATATATTGATAATTTTAAATATACTTAAATTCTAAATATATAAATTCATTAATTTTTAATAATAAATAGGTATTTTAAAGAGGTATTTAATGGAACATAGTTTAATAATCGCAAGGTATGGTGAATTAGGACTTAAAAGTCCTAAAGTTAGGGGTCGATTTGAAAGAAAACTTTCTTCTAATATTAAAGCTGCTTTTAATTGTGAAATAGATATAAATCAGGCACGTATATTTATATTTCCTGAAAATTTTGATGAGGCATTATCTAAACTCCATAAAATATTTGGTATTGTATCTTTTTCTCCAGCAATATCTACTTATAGTAATTTTGATGATATCGAAAAAACAATGTCTAAATATCTTGATAAATTAATCGATGAAGGATTGATATGTTCAGATACTCCTTTTGCAATTAGATGTAGAAGAGTAGGAAAACATGATTTTTCTTCTCAGGAATTAGCTGCTTTTGCTGGATCTGTTGTTGTTAAAAAGCTTGGATGTCCTGTTGATTTAACTAACCCTAGATTTGAAATTTTTATTGAAGTTCGTGATAATGAAACTTATATATTTCATGAAAAAATTAAAGGTCCGGGAGGTTTGCCTCTTGGAACTCAAGGGAAATTAATTTCACTTGTATCTAGTGGTATTGATTCTCCTGTAGCAACTTATCTTATGATGAAAAGAGGTTGTGAGATAATAGCTCTTCATTTTGATAATGATCCTTATACAAAACCAAAATCTGAAGAAAAATTTGAATCTATTGTTGAACAACTAAAGTCTTATTCAAGTGGTGTTTCTTTCAGATCTAGAGTTGTTAAATATGGAGATTATCTTAAAAAATGTAAGGAAGATGCTCCAGAAAAGATGACTTGTATTCTTTGTAAGTCTGGAATGTATAAAATAGCTGGAATGTTAGCTGAGGATATGAATGCACTTGGTGTTGTTGATGGTAGTAGTGTAGGTCAAGTAGCTTCCCAAACTCTTCCAAATATTCTTGCTACTCGTGATGATGTCGAAGTTCCTATTTTAAGCCCTTTGATTGGTTTGGATAAGGTTGAAATCGAAAAAATAGCTAAAAAAATTGGGACTTATGATATTTCAAAAGAATATGATGGGGGTTGTAGTGCTGTACCTAGATATCCTGAAACAAAAGCAGATGTTGAAAGAGTTAGAAATGCTAAAGAAGATATTAATCAAGAAGAATTGGTTAATAAGGCTTTTGGGTCAATAATTTTTAAAAATTCTATTTAATAAGTTGATAATGAGAAAATAAATTGTGAATGTGAAATAAATTCAGAAATTAAGAAGGTTTATAATAATGAAAATTACATTTGTTAATCCACCACAAACAGCTTCTAAATACAAGTTTATGGGAGTTATTGCACCACCATTAGGGCTTGCTTATATGGCTGCTGTTTTAGAAGAAAATCATTTTTCAGTTAATATAATTGATGCTTCTGCATCTGACATGACTTGGGACGAATTTGAAGAGAGCTTGAAAAATTCTAATCCTGATATTATTGCTATTACAGCATTAACACCAACTATTGAAAAAGCTTTAAAAACTGCTAAAAAATCCAAGAATCTTTTCCCAGATAGTATAATTGTAATGGGAGGATATCATCCTACCTTTAATTTTGAAGAATTATTAAATTATGAGTTTATTGATATTGTTATTCGTGGAGAAGGTGAATACACTATTTTAGACTTGGTTCAAACTATTGAAAATCATGGTGATCTTAGTAAAGTCAAAGGAATAGCTTTTAATGATATTGTGACTCCTGAAAGAGAATTGATCATGGATTTAGATTCATTACCTTTCCCTGCTAGGCATTTACTCCCTATGGATGATTATAAACTTCTTAATATGGACACAAAGATGTCTACTATGATTACTAGTAGGGGTTGTCCTATGCAATGCTCTTTTTGTTCTTCTGCTTCTTTACATGGGTCTAAACTTCGTTTAAGGTCTGTTAAAGACATTGTTGATGAAATGGAAGATCTGATTGAAAATTTCAATATAGAAACTATTGCTTTTATGGATGATACTTTTACAATAAATAAAAAAAGAGTTATTGAAATCTGTGATGAAATAATAAAAAGAAATATTAAAGTTTTATGGGGATGTACTGCAAGAGTTGATACTTTAAATGCAGATGTATTGAAAAAAATGAGGGAAGCAGGATGTATTACTCTTTTTATGGGTGTCGAATCAGCTGAACAACAAATTTTAGATGATGTAAATAAAAAAACTACCATTGAAAAAATTCAAGAGGCATTTAAAGTTTGTAGAGAAGAAAAAATCAGAACTATTGCTTCTGTTGTACTTGGAATGCCTGGAGATACTCATGAAAGTATAAAAAAGACTGTTGATTTTGTGAAGGACTTAAAACCATCTTATGCTATTTTTTCTCTAGCAACACCTTACCCTGGAACTAAATTTTATCAACAAGTTTTTGAAAAAAACATGATAAAGGTTAAAGATTGGTCAAAATACACACTCATTTCTCCTATAATTGACACAATAGAATGTTCTTTAGATGATTTGAGAAAATATCAGACTATAGCTTTTTGTAAATTTTATTTAAGACCAAGTTATTTGCTTCGTCAGTTAATTACTGATGGACCAATCTTGCTTAAGACAATTTGGGGTGTTTTTAGACATGTTTTAAGTTAATTATTTGTAAGTTAATTATTAGTGACTGATTCTTAATAATTTTATTATTAATAAACTAATCATTGGTAATTTTATTTTTTAGTAAATTAATTATGTAATTTTATTATTAAAAGCTAATTATTAGTAATTTTATTTTTATATTTTAATTTATAATAAGAACTATATAATTAAAAATAAGATAATAGAAACTGTTTTAATTTAAATTTACATAAACGGAAATCAGAATAATAAAAATTAGAATAATAAATATATATAATAGGTATGTTAAATAAATAATATATCTATAGATTTATAGATAAATTATAGTACAATTAAATGGTTTATTAATCATTTATTAATCATTAGATAATTATTGTTAAAATTATCTAGAATATCATATTCTTGTATTAAATTAATTAAAATCAATTTTTGAGGTAATATAATGAAAACAACTATTAGTGTAATTAAAGCAGATGTTGGAAGTATTTCTGGTCATTTAGTAGCTCACCCAGCTTTACTTGAAACTTGTGATGAAGTTTTAGGAAAAGCTCTTGAAGATGGCTTATTAGAAGATTATTATATAACTCGTTGTGGAGACGATATTGATATGATAATGACTCACAGAAATGGTGAAGAAAATGAAGAAGTTCATGAAACTGCTTTCAATGCTTTTATGAAAGCTACTGAGTTAGCTAGAGAATTAAAATTATATGGTGCTGGTCAAGATTTATTATCCGATACTTTTTCAGGTAACATTAAAGGTATGGGTCCTGGTGTAGCTGAAATGGAATTTAAAGAAAGACCAAGTGATCCTGTTATTGTTTTCTGTTGTGATAAAACTGAGCCTGGTGCATTTAACTTACCTTTGTATAGATTGTTTGCTGACCCATTTAATACAGCTGGACTTACTATTGATCCTAGTATGCATGATGGATTTAAATTTGAAGTATTCGATGTTATAGAACATAGAAAAGTAATGCTTAGTTGTCCTGAAGAATCATACGATTTACTTGCTCTTTTAGGTTCCACTGGAAGGTATGTTATTAAAAGAATCTTTAAAAAGAATGGTGAAATTGCGGCTAGTATGAGTACTGAAAGATTGAACTTAATGGCGGGTTCTTATGTTGGTAAAGATGATCCTGCAGCTATTGTAAGAGCACAATCTGGTTTTCCATCAGCTGGTGAAGTTGTTGAACCATTTGCATTCCCTCACTTAGTTAGTGGATGGATGAGAGGTTCTCATAATGGTCCTTTAATGCCAACTGCTCAATATGACGCTAATCCTATTAGATTTGACGGACCTCCAAGAGTTATTGGTTTAGGTTTCTCTATAGCTGATGCAAAATTAGGATTACCTGTAGATTTATTTGACGACCCTGCATTTGATAGAACCAGACAACAAGCTTCTGATATAGCTGATTATATGAGAAGACATGGTCCTTTCGAACCACATAGATTACCAAGTGAAGAAATGGAATATACTTCTTTACCTGGTGTTTTAGAAAAATTAGAATCAAGATTTGAAAAAATGGAATAATTTAATCAATAATTCCATTGATTTTTCTTGTTTTATTACTTTATTTTTTTTCATTGATGTTTTATTAATATTTTATTAATAATTTATTGATGTTTTATTATATTTTATTTAAGTAAATAATATAAAACAAGATTTTTTTATAGATAATTAACATAGAGAATGCTCTTTATAATTTTTATTAAACAAATTTAAAAAATCTTTTAAGAAGGTATTTTTATGGATATAGGGATTTATAAAAATTTAAAACCAAAATATTTTATATTTGCTATTATTAATGGGATGAGAAGATACTTCACTAATATCCAATTTAGAAGGGGGGGGGGGGTAATTAGTGGAATTTTATTTATCCTTGGCTTAAAAAAAGAAATTAAAATTGATATTAAAAGATTAGGAGAAGTAAATTTTTGTAATACTAATAATCAAAGAAAACTTTGCAGTTTTATTTTTAATAAACCTCTAAAAAATATATCATCACAGGGTATTGAAAATATTAAACAATTGATTGAATGTATTGATGAAGATATAATTACAATTAATGGTGTTAGTTTTAATAACTCAGGAGGAGTGTTTATACAGCTTCTTTTTGAAGTATTTATCTGGGAAGAATATTATTTAGATGAATGCTTAGAAAGTGAAAAAACTGTCATTGATGTTGGTGCAAACATTGGTGATTCTTCACTATATTTCGCAAATAAAGGTTATACTGTTTTTGGATTCGAACCAATTTCAGAAGTTTATAGCATAGCTACTGAAAATATTAATCTAAATCCTGAATTAAAATATAATGTAACATTAATAAATAAAGCTGTTTCATGTAAAAAAGGAAAAATTAAAATATATAAAAATCCTGAAAATTCCGGAGGACATTCAGGTTATGGATCTAATAATGAGTATAATTATGATGAGTTTGATCTTGTAGAAACAACTACATTAGGAAATATAATTAATGAGTATAATATTGATCCATATGCACTTAAAATTGATTGTGAAGGATGTGAAGTTGATATTATAATGAATTCTGATCTTTCAGATTTTAAAATAATTTATTTTGAACACCATAATTTTTTAACTGGCATTAACCATGAAATTTTGGTAAATAAGTTAAAATCTGAAGGATTTATGATAGTTGGTGAAAATAAGTTTAATAAACAAGTTGATACTATTTTAATGAGAAATAACTTTAAATAAAAATTATTATCATTCTTATTATCATTTTTATTAATATTCTATTTCTATTTTTATTATTTTGATTTATATTAATTTTTATTAATATTTTATTAATTATTTATATTATAGTATTACTATATGTAATAATGTTTAATATGTTATGTATAATTGAAATTATTAAAAATAGTAAATTTGGCAAAAGTCATGGAGGTAACACTTCATGAGCATAGATCTAAAATTTTTCTTAATTAGGATTTAATAAGGATTTTGTTCTTTAAAAAATAATAAAAAATCTTTATCATCTAAAATTAAGCTCATAAGAGTTTACAATCCGATGAATCATAAAAATAAATTAGTCCTAATTAACTACTTTCAAATATATAAACATGAATTAGTATTTAAAGTTTTTTCATGAATATTTATTATAAATTTCACAAATCCTTAATTTAAATGTTTAAGAATTTATTTGAAAATTAAATAGGTTTTATAGCTTTATAGTTAAATAAATTCATGAATAATTCTTAAAGTATCAATTAAACCATGACTGTAGCTAATACATTCAAAGGAAGTTATTTCATCTCCTTTTTCAAGGTAATATTTGCAATCTTCTCTATAATCTTTTGCTCTTGAAATTGCTTCTTTTTCTTTTTTAGAAAAATTAATACCTTCAATTTCTTTAAGATTAGCTTCTAATTTATCAATATCCTTTAATATTTTTTCTTTCCATTCAAGATGGTCTATCATTTATACACTCCTTTTTACTATTGCCTATTTTTCTCTAGTTTTTCCATTTTTCCTAATTTTTATATATTTTTATAAATTTCACAGATTTTTTGCTTTTCATATCTTTTATTCAATTTTTTTACTTTCAATGACTTTGTAAGAGTATTCTTATTAATTTATATGGTGATTGAGAAGTATTGCATCAACTAGTCCATGTGCATAGGTTATACATCCAAATGATGTTAGTTCATCTCCTTTTTCAAGGTAATATTTGCAATCTTCTTTATAGTTTTCTGCCCTTTTTATTATCTCTTTTTCCTCTTGGCTTAATTTTATGGATTCTACTTTTTCAAAACTTTCATCAAGTTTTTCAATATCAATTAAAATTCTCTCATTACAATCCATTATTCAACCTTCTATCCTTGATTATATATCTATTTCTTATTACAGTCCTATTCTCTCATAACTTGTTTTTTTCCAAACATGGTATATTCTTTGAGCTACAGTTATATATGAGAGTATAATAAGTATTATAATAGTCCAGTTCATAAAGATACTTCCGAATAGCAATGCAATAAATGCACCTATCATTAAGATAATGAGTCTAGTAGCTCTTTCAGCTATTCCTACATTACACTCAATTCCCTTCGCTTCAGCTCTTGCTCTAACATAGCTAACTGTAATTGCTGAATGAATAGCTAAAATTCCAAGCAACCATGAAGTATAACCTCCCCAAATTATCCCGATGATTATTATAGCATCTGAGAATCTATCCATTGTAGAATCAAGAAAAGCTCCGAAATCAGATGTTTTATTATGATATCTAGCTATTGCTCCATCAAAAACATCAAAAACTCCGCTTATAAGGATAAAAATCCCTCCTAATAATAAATTCCCAGTTCCAAAGAATATTGCAGATATAATGGCAATTAAAGGGGAGATTAGTGTTAATATATTTGGATTTATATTTATTCTTTTGGCAAAAGGTTCAAGGATTTTTTTTAATAGTGGTCTAAATCTTTCTAACATTGCTATAATATATGAAAACAAATATTTATATAAGTTTTTATATATGAATACTCATATATCAGACTCATTTATAATGAATATTTTTTATAATGAATATTTTTTTATAATAAATGTTTTTTTAATCAATATGTATTTTAATTTTATAAGTTATGTGATTTAGATGAAAATAGTTCAAATGGATCAAAATAATCCTGATTTAGATTTAATTGATGAAGCTATCGAAGTTTTAACCTCTGGAGGAGTTGTACTTTATCCTACTGATACTGTTTATGGATTGGGTGCTAATGTTTTCAATGAAAAAGCTGTTGAAAAGGTTTATAATATTAAAAATAGAGATTATTTTAAACCATTATCTGTTTGTGTTTCTTCAATTGATGAAATATTGTTAATAGCTGATGTAGGTAATAATAAAACTCATCAAATTCTTAAAAACAATTTACCCGGCCCCTTTACTTTTATTTTTTATAAAAAAGAACCAATTCATAACTATGCTACTAAAAATCATAAAGTAGGAATTAGAATTCCTGAAAACATTATTTCTAGAAAATTAACACAAAGTTTCCCTATCACTACCACTAGTGCAAATTTATCTGGAAAAAAAACATTGAATAATCCCGATGAGATCATTAATCAGCTAAATGAAGGCATTGATTTTGTAATTGATGTAGGTCGTTTAAAGCAATCTGAACCTTCAACCATTGTGGATTTGACTAAAAAAGAACCAAAGATATTAAGAAAAGGTTCAGGTATTCTTAAATCCTTTTAATAATGATTCATTGTAATCCTAATGATATTTTTATAGTAATTTAATAATAATTTTAATAATAAGTTTAATAATAATTTTAATAATAATTTTAATTATAATTTTAATTTTAATTATAGTATTATGTATTATTGGTATAGTATTAATAATAGTATTAACAATATTAATATAATAAATTCACATATTTTTAGTTTTATTTATAATAAATTTAACTTATATATAATATATAACTTATATATAATACAAAAATTATGCTTTAAAAAGTTAAAATTTATAAGAAATATTATTTATAGAAAAATTTATAGAAAACTTTTAATCATTTAGTTAAAATATTATTAAAAGATATTCAAATATAGTTTAAATATAGTTTAAATATAATTTAGGCTTTGTAGAAATCCTT
>NPIE01004648.1_pt1 | contig 13550 bp, 6 predicted proteins | sample 8637661 | NCBI WGS metagenome assembly NPIE01 (sample SAMN07420842, study PRJNA396082) | bioreactor metagenome | isolation source: sample BA12 brine-fed electro-methanogenic bioreactor BA | place: Japan: Kochi | collected 2016-12-09 | reverse complement strand
TTGTACAGCTTTTACAATACCGCCGGAGGTGTTCCACAGCCTGTCTTCTTCTGCCCAGAGCGAAACCCCGTTCTCGGCATGCATTACCGTGGAGTTGTTCAGGTAAAGGTATCCCTGGGCACAAACACCCTGAATGGTATACTGATGGGCGTATTTGTCGCCCCAAACCTCTATGCCTTGCCATTTTTGATAGGGTTCGCAGTTGAGGTTGCGGAACACACTGTTGTCGGCATTGATGCGGGCGCCGGGTTCAATAATTACTTTCCCGTTTGGCCCGAACTCAAGTATGGTATTGTCAATATCGAGCACGGCATTATCTTTAACCAACAGCAGAAATTCAATCCGATACTGATCAGCATAATGATCCGTCCACGCCATATCATAATCGATCACAATAATGTCTGTGTCATAATAGGTATCCCCGATCGTAAAGGAGCCCTCGTAGAATGTTCCGATATCATCGGTAATGTTAAAATTATAAAATCCTGCCGTAAGGTTTTCGAAATGAAAACATCCGGTGGCCGGGTCATAATAGTCGTAATCAATACTGTTGCCACCCGGGCCAGTGCAGGTGATGTTGTATCCCGGATTGGGCGGTGCTGCCGGGGTGCCGCCGCTAACGCATATAATAGCCACACCATTGGAATCGCCGGGACAGGTTTCAGGTATTGTATCCACTGTAACTATTAAGGGATTGTATGTTCGCTGGTTTTCGGGGAGGATGTAATAATTAGTATTATCGAAAACCCTGAAAGTTGAGACCATATAGCTATTGGGAATGGTAAAGCAGTCCGGGTCGAAACTTCCGTCCTGCATACTTATTCTCCCCAGTATGTATCCTCCGTCGTTAAGAGCATAAATATGCCCGTCGGGTGCGGTTTGCAAAAAAGTGTGTCCGAAGTCCTGGCTGTTTGGCAGCACGGAATGTTCTCCTGAGGTATAGTTCAGGGCAACAATTCCTGAATCAGGACAAGAAACATACAGGATATTCGGATCAAGGGTAGAGAATTCGATGCCACCGATGCGGCCTTTATTCAGGATGTGTTTATAAAATGTGTTTTCATTTACTGCAACATATACCTGTTGGCAGATATTTGTCTTTTGGCTAATCCATGCTACTGCCGTATTTTCATTTTCATCAATCTTCAGCTCGAGGTTGTATGCAGAAAAATCATCTTCTGTGAAATCCTGATGCGTTTCAGTGACAATTTCTTCCATTGAACTAAAATCAAATCCATTTTCGGTAATTTCATACTTCCTAAGGCCTGCATTATATTGAGGATTAGAATTAAAACCTCCTGATGAAATATAAATATATTTGGCCCAGTGATCACCATTGATATAATAGTTCTTCTCAGTGATTGCAAATGCTATCAGGCTTCCAGCATCTGTGTTGAATATTGCTCCGTTTTGAGGGCCAACCTGCACGCTGTTGTTTTCTCTCCACATCTCATTATAAAAAAGGTGATTATCGACGTTTTTTCCTGGTTCTTTAATGGAATAAAAGAAATAATACCTGCCCGTGTTATCAGGGCGGGACACCATTTGGCATTCAGGGAGAAATTCCGGATATGGATTAGAGATCCAATCCACGTTTTCATTATCGTAGAACAAATAATCTGATGCTACCGAGAACTCATGATTATAACCGCTATCAAAAGCCCCGTCTCCAATCTGATTCGGGGCAGTAATAAGCCCGCCTGGGATTGCAATAGTAGTGTGCTGGATAAGATCATTTTCCAGGAATTCCATTAACAGCACTTCACTGACTTCAATGGGGGAATTTCCGGTTCCGGTAGGGATAGCCCATTTTCCCAACAACTGGGCGTGGCTTTGCAATGGACTACAGTATATGGCCAATGCAAAGCAAATTAAAAAAAGATTTTTCATAAGGCATAATTGTTTAGTTAAACATTTAATGAATGATCCAAAGCCGTGAAGGCCAGGAACAAAATGTTTACCTTTGCCCAGCCTCCTTTCTTTGTTAATTGTTATCAATATCTGGTACATATTCATATTCAGTTTTCAATTTAAGGGGGCATTTTCATGCCCGCTCAGCAGCCTGATCGCTGTTTGGTATTCCGGCAGTTTACGCCTTTAGCCGGAGGCAGATGGGGAAGATTGATCCAGTGGGTATAGCTCAGCGTTTAATCCTCTGTACATTAATACGGTTTCGGGCCAAAAGGTAACCCTGTTTTAGCAAATATTTTTTGTGGGGGGGGTAATGCACACAAATACAGTGTGTTACAAATATTGGTTTAGTAAATAATTCAGAAATCGGCACTCCCCGCACCCCGCACCTCTTACCCCGCACCTCCCTGCACCCTGCACCTTGCACCCTGAACCTGACTGTAAACCGAAAAGCCGTTGACCAGTTAACCATGCAACCATTTAGCCATGTAACTGATTATGGATGGGATATTTGATATCTGATATTTGATATTTGATATCTGAAGTGGTTCAGTACTCAATACTCAGTAATCATATCTGACTTACCGTTAACCATGTAACCATGTAGCCATGTAACACTGAAACCCGCGAGTTCTCGGGGCGCGCACTGAAACAATATAACAACAAAAAACCATCCCCCAATCACGAGCCTCCGAAGGAGCTGATTACCCGGCACCCGGTATCTGGTATCTGGTACCCGGTATCCGGTATCCGGCACCCGGTACCCGGTATCTGGTACCCGGAACCCGATACTCATACCCCGTCGCCTCTCAGCTTCCGGAAGCGCTTGCGGGCCTCGATAGTGTATATGCTGCCGGGATAGCGGCTGAGCAACTCCTGGTAAAGTTCCATGGCTTTCTGCGAGTCCTCAAAGATCTCTTCCTGCAACTTCGCCCGGGTAAAAAGGGCATCGTCGCCCAGGATATCGTCGGGGAAGGCGGTGGTGATGCGCTGCAACAGGCTGTCGGCCTCTGCATAGCGTTCCTGCATGATCCTGATCTGCGCCTTCTTCATCTGCACTTCGTCGGAAAGCGGATGCCAGGCAATAAGAAAGACCACCGAATCGAGCATCTTCAGGGCCTCGTCGGGCTTGTTCTGATACAGTAGCAGGTCGGCGGCAGAATAATAACGCAGGCCCCTGTAACTGGAATCGGCCTCAACATTGTCGGAGATCAGCATCGAGAGTTCCAGGGCATCGTTGGCGATGAGCTTGGAGTAGGCCGCCTTGAGCACATCCAGCTGCGCCCTGGCCCATTCAAACTCACCGATGTAATAGGTCAGGCGGGCATTCTTCAGCTTGGCCTCATGGCCGATGGGTTCGTTCTTAAAGGCTTTTTCTACCTGGGAATAAAGCAAGGTCGCTTCCCATACTTCCCCCATGAAGAGATAAATGTCGGCCAGTTCCAGTTTGCTCTGCGCCCTGGCCACGCTTTCGGGCCCCGGCACGTCAATGGCCATTTGCAGGTTCTCAATGGCCTCGGCTTCCTTGCCCAGGTGGAAGGCCTGGATATGCGCCAGGTCCCTGAGCAGGCGTATGGTCTGCTGGTGTATGCCGAACTCATCCAGGGCCTCGGCATAGGCGGCTTCCAGTTCAAGCAGTTCCGCTTCCTCAAAGCGGATGTTATCGGAGATCTGCAGGTAGCGGGTTTCCAGGAAACCGATCAGCCCGTTGAGGTAAAGGGGGGCATCTTTTCCCTTGTCGAGGATATACTGGTAAGCGGTATGGGCTGCTTCGTAGGCTTTATTTGCCAGGGCCAGCTCGGCCAGTTCCAGCACCCTGTATCCTTCTTCATTAAACCTGCGGTCGAGCGAACGGGCCTGGATGAAGGCAAAATCAAAATCTTTTTGCTGGATCGAAAGCCACAGCAGCAATTCGTTCAGGTACACTTCCTCCGGATTGTCCTGGTAACGCACCAGGAGTCCCTCGCGGAGGATGTCGGGCAGGCTGTTTTCGATATCGCGCGAGAGGGCCGACTGCAGTTTATTTTTCACACTTTCGAGGCCGTTCGGGTTTTCCGACAGGTAATCGAGATAGGATTCGACCATATCGGGGTAATTTCCGTTGCGCTCAAACATGGTCGCCAGTTCAAGGTCGAAGCTGTATTCTCCGTCAAGAAGTTCCTTCCCTTTGCGGTAAGCCTCGATGGCATAGTCGGTCTGCCCCCGGGTGTAGAACATATTGGCAGTCATTTTAATCTCCGAAAGGGAAGCCGGCAGGCGATCGATCACCTCGTCGAATTTCTTTTGGGCCTTCTCGCGTTCCGATGCCCGGATATACACAAAACCAATATCGATCTGGTAACGAAGCTGCCCCGAATGCTTGCGGGCATGCCGTTTGGCCAGCTTTTCCGCCTCGCGGTATTCCCGTAATTCAAGCAGGGAATTGAGATAATAAGTGTAGTTCACATGGTTTTCGTCTTTGCCGTACAATTCGGTAAAGATGGCCAGTGATTTTTCATAATCCCGGTTCTGGTAATATTTTATGCCCAGGCGCTGCTGTTCGCGGTCGGTATTGTCCTGGGGGGATGAACGCTGCAATTGCACCTGTGCATTCACGGCCGATCCCCCTGCGAGGAGCAGTAAACCAATAATAATATGCAGGATATTCCTCATGCAATAGGGTTTTGGTATTCCGGGGGCCGGATGATGCGACAGAATCAGGCGATCTTATCGAAGCCGGTGTAGGCCCGCAGGACTTCCGGGATGCGTATCCCGCTTTCTTCCTGATTATTTTCCAGCAGGGCGGCCACTATTCTGGGTAACGCCAGGGCGCTTCCGTTTAGTGTGTGCGCCAGGCGGGTCTTGCCGTTCTCATCCCGGAAACGCAGCTTCATTCTGTTCGACTGGAAGGCTTCGAAGTTGGATACGGAGCTCACTTCCAGCCAGCGTTTCTGCGCCGCGGAATATACTTCAAAATCATAGGTCAGGGCCGAAGTGAAACTGATGTCGCCACCGCAAAGCTTCAGGATGCGGTAGGGGAGTTCCAGTTTTTCGAGCAGGGAGGCCACATGATCTTTCATCTCTTCGAGTACTTCGTAAGAATGATCGGGGTGGCAGATCTGCACGATCTCCACCTTGTCGAACTGGTGCAGGCGGTTCAGCCCGCGAACATCTTTTCCGTACGAACCCGCTTCTCTCCTGAAACAATTCGAGTAGGCCACGTTCTTCACGGGCAGCTGATCGTTGTTGAGGATCACGTTGCGGTAAATGTTGGTGATGGGGACTTCCGCCGTGGGAATGGCGTACAGATTGTCCCCGGTAATATGATACATCTGCCCTTCCTTGTCGGGGAGCTGCCCGGTGCCGTAAGCAGAATCCTCATTGACAAAAAGTGGTGGCTGAAATTCTTCATAGCCGGCCCTGATGCCTTCATCGAGGAAAAAATTGATGAGGGCGCGTTGCAGCCGGGCCCCGGCATTTTTATAAAAGGGGAATCCCGCCCCGGTCACTTTCGATCCCAGGTCGAAATCAATGATATCATATTTGCCGGCCAGGTCCCAGTGGGGGATGGCTTCTTCCGGAAGCTCGACATGGAACTCCTTCTTAAAGACCTCTTCATTATCTTCTTCGCTTTTCCCTGCCGGGACGGAAGGGTGGGGAAGATTGGGCAGTTGCACCAGCTTTTCGTCCAGCTCCTCTTTGATCCTTTCCAGTTCACCGCCCATGGTCTGGGTCGCTTTTTTAAGCGCGGCCGTTTTTTCCTTCAGGGCCGTTGCTTCATCTGCTTTCCCGCTTTTATACAGTATCCCGATCTCTTTGGCCAGCTTATTGGCTTCGGCCAGGTCGTCGTCGAGGCTTTTCTGGGTTTCCCTTCTCTTTTTATCGAGGGCGATGATCTCATCCACCAGCGAAGCGGCATCGAAATTCTTGATGCTGAGCAGTTCAACCACTTTTTCAGGGTTTTCTTTCAGGGTTTGAAGTAGGAGCATAATGTTTTTTTTTCAAAAGTATAAAACCTCGGCCTGATGCAAATGTTCAGGCATAAAAAATCCTCTCCCGAAATGGGGGAGAGGATATAAAATCATGAAAAATTCAAAATATTACTTGCTTTCGCCTTCATCAACCACAATATTGACGTAAGACCTGTTGTTCCTTCTTTTTCTGAACTCAACCTTACCGTCTGCCAGGGCGAAAAGCGTGTGATCTTTACCCATGCCAACATTGAGGCCCGGATAATGCACCGTTCCCCTTTGGCGAATGATGATATTGCCGGCTTTGGCAAACTGTCCGCCATAAATCTTAACACCAAGTCGTTTACTTTCTGATTCACGACCGTTGTTCGAACTACCGGCACCTTTTTTATGAGCCATGATATAGAGTATTAATGGGTTGCTTAATTAGTTATCTTTTTTGTCTTCCTTGTTAGCCTCGTCTTTTTTGGCCTTGGGTGCTGCTTTGGGTTTTGCATCCTTGGCGGGAGCGGCTTTTTTGGGCTCGGCTTTTTCAGCTTTGGCCTTGGGGGCTGCTTTTTTTGCCGGGCTTTTCTTTGCAGGAGCTTCTTTCTTTACTTCTGCTTTTGGGGCTGCCTTTTTCGCTTCCGTTTTGGGCGCTGCTTTCTTTGCTGCAGGCGCTTTTTTCGGGGCAGTTTCTTTCTTTTCAGCAGAGGCTTTCGGGCTGGCGTCCTTCTTCTCTTCTTCTTTCTTCGCGGCTGCTTTTGGCGCTTTCTCCAGGATGTCGCTGATCATGACTTTCGTCATTTGCTGGCGATGGCCATTCAGCTTCTGGTATCCCTTTCTGCGTTTTTTCTTGAATACCAGCACTTTGTCGCCCTGCATATGCTCAAGGACCTTCGCAGTAACCAGTGCGCCTGGCACTATGGGAGTTCCAATATTCACCTTGCCGTTATTATCGATCAGCAATACATTCGAAAACTCAACTTTTGAGCCTTCCTTCTCTTCGAGGCGGTGGACAAAGATCTCCTGTTTCTTCTCTACCTTGAACTGTTGCCCTGCTATTTCAACGATTGCGTACATTATTCTTATTTTATCTGTCAAAAATGGAGTGCAAAATTAGTAAAAAAAATGATTGTGCAAAGCAATTAGCTATTTTTTTTGATTTTTCGGGGCTTGATGTTCACCATGTAAACACCTGCCAGTATGAGAACTATCCACATCAGGTAGTTCCATTCGAGTTGCTCCCCGTCGATCCATCCCCAGGCAATGGCCACCAGGGGGATGAGGTAGGTGACCGAGGCTGCGAAAAGGGCGCTGGTCATTTTGATCAGCTGATTGAAGAAGATCAGGGCCAGGGCGGTGCCCATCACGCCTAAAATAGTTATGTATCCCAGTCCGGCCCAGGCTCCGTTTCCGTTCTGCAGGTAGCCAATGAATCCGGTAAAGGCCAGGAGATAGATCAGCAGGGGGATCCCGATGACCAAAAAGCTTACCGAGGTGATCGAAAGGGCATCCAGTTCGGGGAGCAGGCTTTTGATGATATTTACCGATGTGGCGTAGCAGATGGTGGCCAGGAGTACGAATACCGCGTAGCGGAAACTGAAAATAAAACCACCGTCGCCGCTGAAGTAGATCAGCCCGATGGCCCCGAGCAGGCCCGCGAATACCCCTGCAACATTGTACCAGCGGGCGCTGATGCGGAAAAACCCCAGGCCGATCAGCAGGGTGAACAGGGGAGTGAGGGAGTTGAGGATCCCTGCCATATTGCTGTCGATGCCGGTTTGCGCATAGGCAAACAGAAAGGAGGGAGCGGCATTGCTCACCACGCCCACCACGGCCAGCAATCCCCATTGCCGCCGGCTGATCCTGCGAAGCCGGGTCAGGGCCAGGGGCAGAAGGACGATAAAACTGATTACGATGCGCAGTGCCCCCACCACGGTGTTATCGCCCGAAAAACCCGCGAGGCCATGCTTGATCAGGATGAAGGAACTTCCCCAGGTGAGGGCCAGTCCCGCCAGGATCAACCAGGCCAGGTATGTGGGCTTCGTTTGCATTTAGCAAATGTAGGGATATTGTTACATTGTTATATTGTTACATTGTTATATTGTTACATGGTTACATGGTTACATTAGTGAGACTGTCTTTTTATGAACGAAGTGAAATGAAAAGGCGTAGTCGAACTAATCCTCGATTTATCGGGATGGCTACATGGTTAATTGGTCAAGGGTTTACGGTTAAGGGAAAGTCAGATATGAGTATTGAGTACTGAGTTTCAGATTTCCGATTTCAACGTTCCGATATCTGAGTTCCCATCCATAATCCATAATCCATAATTCATAATTGAAAATTGCTAAAGTGGCAAATCGAATGATTAATTAGTATATTTGCATTGATAATCCTAATTATTAACTAAAACTATACAGCAATGAAAAGAACTTTTCTCTTATTGGTATGCCTGTTTTTTATCGGCTATACCTATTCACAAACAGTTGTTGATCTTTACGACAATGACTTTGATGCCTACACATCGGGAGATTATCTCGGTGTAGTGGATCCGGATAACTGGGAGCCCTGGGGGGGTACCCCTGGTGCTGCTGATGATGCAATGGTAACTGATGCTGAAGCTAACACAGCTCCAAATTCATTTGTTGTAGATGAAGTTGGCGGTGCAACAGATGCTATATGGAAACTTGGAAACAAAACTGCCGGAGTCTATATGGCTGGTTGGAATATGTACGTTCAATCGGGTTTCGAAGGTTATTACAATTTCCAAAAAACTGAAGCCCCGGGTACTGAGTGGGCTTTTGAAATTTATTTCCGTACCGATGGTTCTATAGAATTCCAAATAGATCAGGTTACTGTTGCATCAGGAACCTATACTCCTGATACATGGTTCAATGTGGATCATCTTATTGATCTGGATAACGATGTAGCTGAGATATATATTGAGGGTACTATGCTCCATACCTGGACATGGTCAAACTCTGGTCTGCTGCAGCTTGGTGGTGTTGATTTTTATGCCGGTACAAACGTTGCTTATTATGTTGATGATGTAAATTTTGATCAGGTTCTTGAACCCATTTATTGTGACGACTTTGAAGCATTCACTGCTGGTGAATACATTGCAGAACAAGATCCTGTCAACTGGGCAACCTGGGGAAATGCTCCCGGTACTCCTGAGGATGGCATGATTAGCGACGCACAAGCATATTCAGGTGCCAACTCAGTATTATGCGAAGGTGCCGGTGGTCTTACCGACCTCATACTGAAACTTGGTGATAAAACAAATGGAAAATACGAAGTTGATATGATGATGTATGTGCCAGCCGGTGCTGCTGCTTATTATAACTTCCAGAAAACAGAAGCTCCCGGAACAGAGTGGGCATTCGAGATTTATTTCGCTACTGACGGAACTGCTGATTTTCAAATCGACCAGACCTCTATGGCCACTTTCAATTACACACAAGATGCATGGTTTATGCTGCATCACGTTATTGATCTTGATACTGACGTTGCAGAAATGTATTATGAAGGTACGCTTATCCATACATGGACATGGTCAAACTCAGGCCTGCTTCAGTTAGGTGGCATTGACTTCTTTACATCAGATGATACTTATACATTCTATATTGATGATGTATGTTACCAGCAAACAGGAGGAGCTTCCGATCCAATCATCGCAGTTGATCCTACAGCATTTGAACAGGAAGAAGGAACCGGTACCATGGGAACCGCTCCAATGGAAGTTGCCAATATTGGCGGTGCAGATCTGGAATATATGATCGCCGTTATTTATGATATCCCTACTAAAAAACAGGCCATCGTAAATGTTGAGAGCAGTATGATCTATTCTAAAGGAAATGTTCAGCATGCAGCCATTCAGACTGGCAAACCTGGCGGATATCCTCCTCCGACGGATGATGTCATTTTGAATTACGACGGACCGAACAGCGGAACCGCTGTTGGCCTTACCGGACCCGGTGAATGGAGAGGTGCTGCTAAATTCCCGGCTTCTATGGTCAATGAATATGCCGGCATGGAACTTAGCACAGTGCGCATTTATGTGAATGAGCTTAAACCTGCCGATGAGATCGCAATCCGCGTATATGGTATGAATCTCGATTATCTGCCCGGCGCCATGCTCGCAGATCAATTATTTTCACCCCTCTTCCTGGATTGGAACGAAATCGACCTGACAACTCCGGTGCCGATCACAGGTGAAGATATCTGGATTGGTTTCTGGGTAAATCAAACGGAAGCTGAAACCTATCCTATTGGTGTGGATGAAGGTCCGGCCAATCCCAACGGAGACTGGTTTAGCGCAGGACCCGGTTGGGGACACCTCTCCGGTGATTATAACTGGAATCTGCAGGGAGTGCTCACAGGTGATCCTATCGAAGGATGGCTCTCAACAGATATTACCGAAGGAACCCTCGTTGCCGGCGATATGGACAATATCGAAGTGATGTTTGATGCGACCAACCTGGTGATCGGCGACTACTATGCCGACCTGGTAATCGTTAGCAACGATCCCGAAAACAACTTCCTCGAAATTCCTGTTCACCTCTCCGTAGTTGATGGTATAGGAATCGGCGAAGGCGACAACAGCCGCATCGAAATGCTGGTGTACCCGAACCCTGCTTCAAACGCAGTGAACGTTCAGGCCAACCTCACCATCGACAGGCTGACCATTTATAACCATATCGGACAAACCGTTTCAGAAGTCATCTCCGATGAAACTTCCGTACGCGTGAATACCGAAGCTTTCGAAGCAGGAGTTTATTTCATCCGCATCGAAACCGCCAATGGTTATACCACTCAGAAACTCGTGATCGAATAAAAGATCCCGAAAAATATCCTCAGGGGCCGGCCATCATCGCCGGCCCTTTTTTGTTTCCATAAAACTTTTTTTGAAAAAACTTTTCCCCAATGCAACCCTTTTCCACCGAGAATTGTCTTAGAGTCAAGTTTGCAATTTTTTAACTGGAATAATTGAATTGCTAATTGACGTAATGAATTGTCTTACAAGGCAAAGATTCTGGCTATACACCATCAGGACTGTTGCCATGTGAGATCATGAAGAGCGGATTTAGCACGGATTTTTTGCACTGCTACGAACGTATGAAGAGATTTGACCCAAAAAAATTTCCGGCCCTGTCGTCCACCGGCGGAGGCATTTTCTTATTCCATCCCCTGCAATTTACACCCGTATTACAGATCATTGAAAAGAAATGGCCCGGATGTACTGTCATCAAAGGCCAAAACCTATATTCACAAGTATTCAATTCAGAAAAGGAGGTCCCCGGCAGAAAGAACATTACCGACAACTTCAGATTGCAAAAACTATTCCAGTTACATTAAAGAATTTTCATCCTGAACAAAAAAACTGTGAAAAAACAAACGGAAACATATCGTAACAAAAACAAATACAATGCGTATAGCGATGTATTGAATTTTTGTAATTTATGCATTTTCAGTGAGTTATTTTGCTTTTTCAGGAGTGAACATCTGAGATTGCATTTTTAACAATGGTTTAACGATTTTAAATTTTGATTTTTATTATTAAATCCTACCTTTGTGCGCAATTTTAGAATATTGTATACGCATTTTATGAAGAAAATCACTATAAACTATTTTATTAACCAACAAACTGTTTGATCTTATGAAAACGTTTACGAGAATGTCAATTCTTGTGCTGGTGATGCTTATCTCATCAGCGGTAGTTTTCGCGCAGAACAACGCAAAGACTACGATCTCGAAGGCGGAACTTGAGCTCATGCAGACTGCTCCTGCTAAAGTCGTTTATGGCGGCAATCAGGACTTTCTCGCAACTCCGGTTACAAGTTTCCCTTACTTTCAGGATTTTGAAAGTGGATCAATGCCAGCAGAGTTTGATGCACAGCCCGGTGTGAATGCCGGTGTGTACATCAGCTCGATAGCTGCATTTAACGGTTCGTATGGTTTGCTCAGCGATGGAAATACTTCCACCGGCTGGCCCAGCACACCATCGACCTACACCGCCGCTTTCAGTTCCACTTACGAAACCCATTTCGGGACAACCAACATCGATGTTGTTCCTGATGGCAGCTCCGGAATGCTGAAACTCCAGTTCCAGTTTGGAATCGGATATTCCTTTAACACGAACTACAACTGGTTCAGGGTACTGGTCGACGGTACAGTTCAAACCGAACTGAACTCCGGCAATTACTATTTCCAGGGAGTCACCCATTGGACCGGCTCAGAATGGATGGAAATGGAATTCGACCTGAGCTCCTTCGATGGCGCTCCTTTCACCATTACCCTTCAATCAAGTGCCAAATATTACGAAGGCTACTATAATGAAGGTGACATCAGCCTCGTGGATGACCTGAAGATCTGGTACGAACAGGATCCGGGCGACCTCGAAGGTTATGTACTGAATGGCGGCGGCCTCTCCATCAACGGTGCTACCGTTGGTATCGAAGGCTGGGGAGTGACCACTACCGATCCTACCGGTTATTACTTCATGGGAACTGTTCCCGGTGGTAACAACGAAGTATGGGCATGGAAAGCCGGTTACAACCAGGTGTCTGTGATTGCTACTGTTCCTCCTCTGGGACTGGGCTACCAGGACATCATCCTGACCGCTCCTACCATGTTCATCTCACCCACCTTCCATGAATACACACTCAACCCGGAAGAATACTTTACCACGCAGACCGGTATCACCAACTCAGGTGACGGCCCGCTGGACTGGGAAGCCGAAATTGTATATCCTACAACCGACTTCATCGTAACCAGCAACGAGCCCCGTAAAGAATTCCCGGATCCGAACACAGACTATAGCCCGAATGTACAGACTGTACAGGTGGTGAATCCCTCAAGGGCCATGTACGACCTGCAGCTGATGTTCCTTACTGCTGATAATAGCGGTGAAGCCGGTGTTGAAACCGATGGTAACTACATCTACACCGCCATGTGGAACGGAACCGGATTCCAGCAGTATGCCATGGACGGTACCTATATCGGTGCTTACTCCGTTGGCAGTGTTAACGGACTCCGTGACCTTGCCTACGACGGAACCTATATGTATGGTGCTCCTGCAACCAATACGGTTAGCATTTGCGATATGGACGGACAAACTGTAGTTGGTACGATCAATGCTGCCACTGCAACCCGTGCCATCGCTTATGACGATGACCTGATGGGCTTCTACAGCAACAACTGGGATACCGACATCACCCTCTGGGATATGTCAGGTGCTTTCATCAGCAGCTTCCCCGTTGGCGCCAATGGCTCACTCTATGGTCTTGCCTATGACAAATGGTCGGATGGCGGTCCTTTCCTCTGGGCATTCAGCCAGAGCGGAAACGTTGCTGCCAAGTATGACCTTGCAACCGGTACACAGATCGAAACCGTTGACGTTGCTGCCATCTCTGGCGGTACCGGATCAGCTGGTGGTCTGTTTACCAGCGGCGACATCGTTCCTGGATTTATCTCTCTTGGTGGTAACTTCCAGAACGACCGCGTCTTCGCGATCGAACTGACCACCGGATCATCAGGTGGCGTTGGCGACTGGCTGACCATGGACTGGTACTCAGGGACCAACCCCGGCTTCGGCTTTGTTGAGAACGTACCCACGAACTTCGACGCCAGCGGTACGCTGCCCGGCGAAGTTTATACCGCCGACATTGTGTTTACATCAGATCCCGACGTTGGATCAACCAC
>NPIE01002751.1_pt1 | contig 13580 bp, 14 predicted proteins | sample 8637661 | NCBI WGS metagenome assembly NPIE01 (sample SAMN07420842, study PRJNA396082) | bioreactor metagenome | isolation source: sample BA12 brine-fed electro-methanogenic bioreactor BA | place: Japan: Kochi | collected 2016-12-09 | reverse complement strand
GCTTCACGTGCTTCATCGTCGTTGTCGATGCCGACCTTCACGCCTCCGGCGTCCGACTTGTGCAGGATGTCGGGCGAGAGGATCTTCATGACGACAGGATAGCCGATCTCCTTGGCCAGCGCAACGGCCTCGTCCTCGGTGCTCGCCAGCTTGGAGGTGGCTACAGGCAGACCATAGGCGGTGAAGATCTGCTTCGATTCCATCTCAGTGACGTTGCGATCACCCTCTGCGCGCACCTTGGCGATCACCGCCCGCGCTGCGGCCTCATCCACGTCATCGAGGGGCTCGGACGGCGCCTCCGCCATACTGTGATTCCTGGCAAAGTCGCGCAGGGCCGACATCGCGTTCACCGCAGTATCCGGCTCGTTGTAAGCCGGGATGCCCTGCTCAACGAGCCAGCGGATCGCGGCCTCTGAGCGCTCGCCGCCGACGAAGGAAACGGAGATGGGCTTGTCCTTGATGCCCGAGGCATCGACGGCAGCCTTGATCCCCTCCGCGATATCCTGGGGGTCCGTCATGGCCGTCTCACAATAGAGAATGACGAGGCCATCGACCCACGGATGCGCGAAGGCATATTGGGTCGACTCCTGATACCACTCACGACCGGCCATACCCGTCAGATCGACCGGGTTCTTGGCCGATCCGAAGTCAGGCATGTGCTTCTTGAGCTGCTCCTGGACATCCTCAGGGGCAAAGTGAAGCGGCAGATTGTACCGCTCAGCGGAGTCGGTGGCCAACACGCCGACGCCGCCGCCGTTGGTGATGATGAGCAGGTTGTCCCCGGTCATCGGCGGCTGAAGGGATAGGGCCAGCGTGCGATCGAAGAGGTTGCCCAGATCCGACGCCATCACCACGCCGGCCTGACTGAAGGCCGCATCATAGACCTTCTCAGAGCCGGCCAAGGAGCCGGTGTGGGACGCGGCAGCCGCTGCGCCGTGGGCCGAGACGCCCGACTTCAGCGCGATAATCGGCTTTTTGGCCTTTCGTGCATTCTCCATGAAGCGCCGACCATCCCTCAAGCCCTCAATATAGAGCGAGATGCACTCCGTATCCTCATCCTGGTCCAGCCACTCGATGCAGTCGGCAAAGTTGACGTCGGACATATTGCCGATCGAGATCAGCTTATCGAATCCGACACGGCGGATGTAGGTGGAGGCATCCATCGCGATCAGCAACGCGCCACTCTGAGAAACCAGGGAGGCCTTGCCGGGCAGAGGCAGGAACGGGGCGAAGGAAGCATTGCACTTGTCGGTATTGGAGAGGATGCCCACGATATTGGGTCCCAGAACCCGCATCCCATATTGATGGGCGATCTCCACCACCTCTTTCTCCAGATCGTCGAGCCCGACTTCACTGAAACCCGAGGCGATCACAATGAGACCCTTGACGCCTTTCTCACCGCACTCCTTGGTCACCTGGGGCACAAACCGGGCCGGGACCACAATCGCGGCAGCGTCGATGTCGCCGGGGACATCCAAGACCGAGGGATAGGCTGTGAGACCCTGAATCTCCCCTCCCCTGGGATTGATGGGATAGATGGGGTCCTCATACTCGCTTTCCAGCAGGCTGCGCACGACCGTGTAGCCGATCTTGCCTGGCGTATCTGAGGCCCCAACGATAGCGATGGACTTTGGGCGCAACAGGCCATTCAACACTTCGAGATCCACTTCATAACCTCCTGATTCAGAATAAATGGGGGGTCGATGACACAGGTCATCGTTTGGGTTATGGTAGGAGCACAGTCCCTATACAGCGATTTGGGGGGGGATAGGTCCCCCCCAAATCGTCACCGTCTCATTTCCCCATAGGCTCAAGGATCTTGTCTACAATGCCGTATTCTATAGCTTCTTCAGCCGTCATATAGAAATCGCGGTCGGTGATCGTGCCGATCTGCTCCTCATCCATACCGGTATGGAGCATCAGGATCCGATTGAGCAGGTCGCGCACNNTATTTCGATATCCGACGCCTGTCCCTGAGCCCCACCGAGGGGTTGATGGACGTGGATAGTGGCGTGGGGCAGCGCATAGCGGCGCCCCTTGGTCCCCGCCGTCAGGAGCACGGTGCCGAAGCTGGCGGTCATACCTACGGCGATGGTCGAAATCGGCGCCTGGATCAGCTGCATCGTGTCATAGATCGCCAGCCCGGCGGAGATCTCACCGCCGGGCGAGTTGATGTAAAGTGAAATGTCGCGCTCCGAGTCCTCGCGATCGAGGAAGAGCAGCTGAGCCACGATGACGTTAGCCACCTGACTGTTGATCGGCGTGCCTAGGAAGACAATCCGCTCTCTAAGCAGCAGAGAGTAGATGTCGTACATCCGATCCCCACGCCCGGTTGTCTCAATGACGTAAGGGATTGACATAGCAACTACCTCCTTGATCGCGCGGTCAGGACTCGGGGCTGTCCGCCGGCTCGTCCGCAGCGTCCTCAACGGACGCCTCGTCAGCCGACGCTTCGACGACCGCTGCCCCATCAGCCTCGTCGGTCGCCTCGGGCTCCTCACCGCGACCGATCTGTGCCAGCCGGCTCATCGTCTTGCGTCCCAACACGTTCGAGCGCAGATTCTGACCCAACGGGGAGTCGATCGTTACCTGGCGGTCCGAGGGCGGCAGGTTCAGTCGCGCAAAGAGATCGGTGTATTCCTGCGCGATCTCGTCCTCGCTGACCTCGACCCCCTCAACCTCGGCGAACTTGCTGAGCACGAGCGAGCGCTTGACCCGCTCAACAGCCTGGGGCTCCATCTCGTCGCGGAACTGCTCCATCGTTAGGCCATCGAGGCGTAGCGCATCCTCGAACGGCATCGAGCGCTGGCGCTCGAGTCGCTGCTTGGCTTCTTCGACGATGTCGTCCAGCGTATCCTCGACCATCTGCGGCGGGAAGTCGACCTCGGCCTGCGCAACCAGCTGTGCGATGAGCTTGGCCCGATAGTCGGCCTCTACCTGCTCCTGCTTGCCGGCCTGCAGGCGCTCCCGGATATCGTCCTCCAGCTCGGTCAGCGTCTCAAATGAGCCGACCGTGCTCGCCAGGGCGTCGTCCAACTCAGGGAGCACACGGGCGAAGACCTTGGTCGCCTTAACGGTGAACTGGGCCTCGGCACCCTTCAACGACGGCTCCTCGAGCGTCTCGGGCAGCACCAGGCTGAACTCCTTGACCTCATCCGGGGACAGGCCGACCAGCTCGGCAACGAACGCCTCCGACAAGAAGGGACGTTCCTCAGAGAGCACGACCTCAATGTCGTCCTCGTCGACAACCACATCGCCGTCGACAACGGCGTTAACGTTGACGGTGACCTGGTCGCCCATCTCGGCGGCGCGCTCGACGGGCTCCAGAATCGCGTGCTCGTCACGCACCTGCACGAGGATCTGTTCGACCTCGTCGTCGGAGACGGTGGGAGCCTCCCACGTCTCACGGATCGCCCGGTAGTCGCCCAGCTCGACCTTGGGCTCGAGGGGCACCTTGAGCTTGAAGGTCAACGGAGAGGGTTGCATGTCCACAAACTCGCCGGGGCCATAGGGAGCAACCTCAGCCTTATCGAGAATCTCCGAGTAAGCCTCATCGAGGAGCATCTCGGCGGCCTCTTGCCCCACGGTCGGCTCACCTACATACTGAAGTACCTTAGAATAGGGGGCGCGGCCCTTGCGGAAACCGGGGATATTGACCTCACGGGAAATCCTGCGGGCCGCACGGCGCTTCGCCTCATCAACGGTCGCTTCCTCAAAGACCACATCGAGAAGCGCCTCGTGGGAATCCAGAAGTTCTTTCTTGACGTCGAACACTTACCTACCTCCGATCATAATTCGCAGTGATTATATCATACCCCTAATGAAACACCAGCCGCCCCCGCGGGGGATCACGAACCGTCGATGGTGCCAATCTCCCCCAGCCCGCAGCACTCCAATAAGCATACAGGGATTTGACAAAACGAGCAGTAGTGTTAAAATGCAAATGTTTCACGTTAACCTTCCATATTCGCGGCGACCGGTAGGTTCAAGAGCGTGTATCCCGTGGAGAGAGCGACCATGCAAGATACGAGACAACAGATCCTGGAAATTATGAAGCGCCATGGAGAAGTCACCGTCCAGGAACTCAGCAACGAGTTGGGACTGACCAGCGTCACGGTCCGGCACCACCTGGAGATCCTGCGCTCGGAGGGCTATATCACCGACCCTGAGGTGCGGCGCTCCAACCGCCCGGGACGTCCGCGCTATGTCTATCGCCTCACCTCAACAGCCGCCGATCTGTTCCCCAATAACTACAGCGGTCTGGCCTCCGCTTTGTTGGGCTCGATCGAGGAATGTATGGCGCCTGAGGAACGGGACGAGGTGCTGGAGCGCGCCGCCAAGCGGATCGCCGATCGCGCCGGGACGCTGCCGGAAGACCCCCAGGCACGGATCGACAGCGTGGTGACCTTCCTCAACCAGCAAGGCTATACCTCACGCTGGGATGTCGACGAAGAGGGGAGCTTCCTGATCCTCGTCAGCAGCTGCCCATACTTCCACGTCAGCCAGACACGCGGGGAGACGTGCCAGATCGATCGCCACATGATCCAACTACTGGCCGGCCCAGGCTCTGAGGTCACACGTGTCAAGAACGCGGCAAGCCGGGGAGGCCTCTGCGTCTATAGATTACACTGGGAGAAGGCCGGTTGAGGCTGTCGCGTCGGACTGCCCGGTCCTAGAGCTCCTGGCCGGTCAGCCGTTCATAGAGCGCCTGGAACTCCTCGTCTGAGTAGTAGTAGATCACCACGCGCCCCTTGTCCTTGCCATGCTTCAAACGAACGCGCGTGCCCAGAGCCTCGCAGAAGCGCTCCTCCAGGGCACGGATATCGGGATCGACCCTCGTCGCAGGCGCCGAAGTGGGCGCTGCATCCGACCGCAGCCGCCGCACGAGCGCCTCGGTCTCCCGGACGTTCAGTTCTCTCTGCAGAACCGTCGCGAGGGCGGTGTCCTGCGCGTCCGTCGACTCCAGCCCCAAGAGTGCCCGTCCATGGCCCTCGGTTATCTCACCCTCGAGGATCGCTCGCTGTACCGCTGCCGATGCCGAGAGTAGACGCATCAGGTTGTTGACGGCGGGGCGGCTTTTGCCCACGCGCTGCGCGACCTCGCCCTGCGACAAACCAAACTCATCGACCAGATGACGATAGGCGAGCGCCTCTTCAAGCGGATTCAGATCCGCACGCTGGATGTTCTCGACTAGGGCTAACTCCAGCATCTCTTGGGGCGCCGCTTCCTTGACGAGTGCCGGTACCTCCATCAGCCCAGCCAACCGAGCTGCACGCCACCGACGTTCACCCGCAATCAGCTGGTAGGTGGATCCTGAACCGCGCGTGACGACCAGCGGCTGGATCACGCCGTGCTCGCGGATCGAAGCCGCCAGTTCCTCCAGCCGCGACTCCGACAGCCGAGTCCGAGGTTGGTGCGGGTTCGGCACAATCGCGTCGATCGGGAGCTTGATCAGACCTTCCGCCGCGGCATCTCCCGCGGGAATCAGCACCTCCAGACCGCGCCCCAATCCACGTCTCGCCATATGCATCCTCTCTCAATTCGACTATGATTGAGGTTGAGTATAGCGGAAGTGACCTTTCTTACCAGTCCTGGAGCCGTGAAGCCCATTGAGCGGTTCGCCACCTCAGCGATCCATGTCAACAAAGGAGACCATGACAACGAAGAAGACTCGCATCGGATTCATAGGCGTCGGTGGGATGGGCCAGTGCGCCCACCTCAAGAACTACGTCACCCTGCCGGATTGCGAGGTCGTGGCCCTCGCAGAGCTACGCGAGGAGCTCGGCGTGGCTGTCGCAACCCGTTACGGCATACCCCATGTGTATACCTCCGCCGAGGAGATGCTGGCGAGCGAGCGCCTGGACGGCCTCGTCGCCTCCCAGCCCTTCGACCGCCATGGCGTGCTGGTGCCCGAACTGCTCAAGGCCGGCCTTCCGATCTTCACCGAGAAGCCGCTGGCGGCCTCGGTTGCGGTCGGGGAGCGCATCGCCAGGGCTGTCGAGGCCAGCGGCACCTGGCACATGGTCGGCTACCATAAGCGCAGCGACCCCGCCACGCCGGCGGCTAAGGCCGAGATCGAGCGGCTCAAGGAGANNGCCGAGAGCGGCGAGCTGGGCAATCTGACCTATGTCCGCATCCTGATGCCCGCCGGGGACTGGGTCGCCAACGGCTTCATCGATCTGATCAGCGTACCCGGCGACTATCCGGACGTCGACCGTGACCCGCCCGCCTCGGACATGGACACCGCGACCTACCAACGCTACACCACCTTCGTCAACTACTACATTCACCAGGTCAACCTGATGCGCCACCTGCTGGGCGAGCCCTACAAGGTCACCTACGCCGACCCCTCCGGTGTGCTCCTGGCCGGGCAGAGCGAGGGCGGCGCAGCCTGTACGATCGAGATGTCGCCCTATCAGACGACGATCGACTGGCAGGAATCGGCGCTGGTCTGCTTCGAGCGCGGCTATGTTAAGCTCGAGCTCCCTGCCCCCCTCGCCGCCAACCGTCCGGGCCGCCTGGAAATCTTCAATGACCCCGGCAACGGCGCGACGCCGGAGACCCGCGTGCCGCAGCTCCCCTGGATCCACGCGATGCGCCAACAGGCGATGAACTTCGTCGCCGCGGTCAAGGGCGAACGCAAGCCCCCCTGCGAGGCCGCCGAGGCGCTGGAAGATTTACGCGTTGCCAGGGCGTACATCCGGCTGCTGACAGGAGTTTGATCCTGGATACTGGTTACTCGTTACTCGACACTCGTTTCGCATCACGGAGGTTCCTATGCCCATCAAGTGGAAGAAGACCCTGATCTCGTTTGAACGTTTCGAATCCGCCGGCGCCTTCGACGTGACCGGCGACGGCAAGCCCAATATCGTCTCCGGCGGCTGGTGGTACGAGACGTCGGATATCGCGACGCAGCACCGCATCGGCGACGTGAGGGCCGAAGGCGAGTACTACGACGACTTCTCGACGATCCCGATGGACGTCAACGGCAACGGGCGGCTCGACTTCATCACCGGCGGCTGGTGGGGCGACACACTCCGCTGGCGCGAGAACCCCGGCGACCCGTCCAAGGCATGGCCCGAGTACGTGATCGCCCACACCGGCAATGTCGAGACGACCCGCGCGTGGGATATCGACGGCGACGGGCACCTGGAGCTCGTGCCCAACACGCCGGGCGGCCCCCTCGTCGTCTACAAGCTCGTCACCGATGCCGCGGGCAAGGGCACGGGCGAGTTCACAGCGCATACACTCTACCCCCAGGCCCAGGGCCATGGTCTGGGCTTCGGCGACGTCAACGGCAACGGTCGCGGCGACTTCATCCTGAACAACGGCTGGCTGGAGGCCCCTGAGGATCCCTATCACGGTGAGTGGATCCTGCATCGCGACTTCGACCTGGGGGGCGTTGTCGGCGTGCCGGTGCTCGTCGTGGACGTCAACGGCAATGGGATCAACGATCTGATTGCGGGCAATGGGCACGGCTACGGCCTGGACTGGTGGGAGCAGCGAGTAGGCGATGACGGCACGCGCGCGTGGCTCAGGCACCCCATCGACCCCTTCAACGCCCAGTACCACGACCTGCAATGGGTCGACCTCGACGGCGACGGCGCCTGCGAGCTGGTCACCGGCAAGCGCTACCGCGCCCATTGCGGCAACGACCCGGGCTCTGCCGACGACATCGGCATCTACTACTTCAAGTGGACGGGTGAGGGCTTCGCCAAGCAGATCATCGACTACGGCCCTCCGGGCCGGGGTAAGGGCTGCGGCATCGCCTTCGCCATCGCCGACATCACCGGCAACGACAAGCTCGACCTCGTCGCCCCGGGGAAAGATGGTCTGGTGTTGTACGAGAACCTTGGCGAGTGACGTCTGAGATCTGCTCATCTGGAGGTTTCCCATGGCAAAAGTCGCGATCATCGGTGCCGGCAGTATTGTTTTCTGCAAGACGCTCATTCTGGATATCCTGGCAACGGAGGGGCTGGAGGACACGGAGTTCGCCCTCATGGCCCCCAGCACGCGGCGCACGCCGCAGGTAGAGGCATTCGTGAAGGAGGTGATCGCGGTCAACGACCTGCCCGCGAGAGTCTGGATCACCACCGACCAGCGCGAGGCGGTCAGAGACGCGGACTATGTGATCGCCACCTTCCAGATTGGTGGGCTGGAGGCCTACACGCACGACTACAAGATCCCGCTGACCTACGGGGTCGATCAGTGCATCGGCGACACGTTGGGGCCGGGCGGCATCTTCCGAGCACTGCGCAGCATTCCCGTGATGATGACGCTGGCCCACGACATGGAGGAGCTCTGCCCGGGCGCCACGCTGCTCAACTACGTCAATCCGATGGCGATGGTCTCGTGGGCGCTCGGCAAGACCCGGGTGCCCTTCGTGGGCCTGTGTCACGGCGTGCAGACCACAATGGACCTGATCTCCGGCTACGTCGGGCTGCCCAAGGACGAGATCGACTACCTCTGCGCGGGCATCAACCACATGGGNNAGCGCTTTGAGGACCCGGCTTACTATGTGAACGAAAAGGTGCGCGGCGAGGCGCTGCGGCAGTTCGGCTACTTTATGACCGAGTCGACGGGCCATCTGGCGGAGTACGTGCCGTGGTTCCGCAGCAGCCAAGAGGCGCTCGACCTCTACTGCGACGAGCCGGGCTTCGGAGGCGAGAGCGGCGCCTACTATACCTTCAGCAAGTATGTAGCGGACAAGTACGCGGGCACCGAGCTGCTGGCGGACGAGCCACGGACGCTGCCGTCACGCTCGATCGAGTACGGCTCCTACGTCATCGAGGCGCTGGAGACCGGGCGGACCTTCAGGCTCAACGGCAACCTCATCAACGACGGCATGATCACCAACCTCCCCGCCGACTGCTGCGCCGAGGGGCCGATCTACGTGGACCGCATGGGCCTGCACAAGACGATCGTGGGGGACCTACCACCACAGTGCGCGGCCCTCAACATGACCAACATCAACGTGCAGCGGCTCACGGTCGAGGCGGCCCTCACCGGCGATCCCGAGCACATCGTCCACGCCTGCGCGCTGGACCCACTCACGGGGGCGGTGCTGACGCTGAAGGAGATCCGTGAGATGGCAACGGAGATGCTGGCGGCGGAGGCGCAGTGGCTGCCGCAGTTCGCGGGCAAAGCGATCCGCCCCACGCCGACGGTGCAGATCCCGGCGGACGTCCAGCGGGCTGAGGTACCCGTCGACCCGGCGCTGGCGATCATGGCGCGGTTCGGGGAGCTGGGAGGGTAGAAGGCCCCCAACGCGGAGCGCCCGCTGATCGAGATCAGCGGGCGCTCCCTTATTTCTGTTCCGTCCAGATCACAACACAGCGTCATTCGACTCTGGAATCTCTCCCGGCAACAAACACCCGCGGCTGGTGCGTACAAAGTCAGCATCAAAGCTAACGATCTCAGCATCCACCGTTTCTGCTGCTACGTATTGATAGGCATCGTCAAAGTCCAGGCCGTATTCTTGAGCCACAGCCACCAAACGATTAAAAGCTTCGGGTGCCACAGACACGAGGGAGACGCCCCCCTCACCAAACACGTCGTCTATGAACTCCAGAAGCACAGGCGATCGATCCAGACGATCCAATATCACGCCGATAGAATGCAGCGAGAAGTCAGACATACACAACCGATCAGTTGGAACCAGAGCGAGAAACCGAGCTACTTCCGCTGATCGCTCCTGATCGAGCAAGCGCTCTAGCCAGATATTGGTGTCGACAAGATACATCACTGTTCTCGCCAGGTTAGTGCCAACCGTTCCAGCTCAAGCGATGTGTACTTCTCGCGATAGTCACGCAGCGCTCCTGCCCAGCCTTGATTCAGCTTCCTGCTGCCCAGGCGTTCCCTTCTCGCAAGCAAGAACTCAGCAAAGTCTCGAACTGCAGCCCGCTCTTCGGGCGGCAACTCCTGTACAAGTTCCATAAGCGACTTGGTCGCAGTGCTCATTCTGCACCTCCTCGACGGTCCCGCTTTTTCACATGATTAGATTACCACCGAAATGGAAATCATCCACGACCAGCCGCCGCTCAGTCAACCCACCCTAGTTCGGCGATGCGGATGCCCTTGAGCGAGGGCATCAGGGCGGCGATGTAGGTCCGGCCCTCGTGGTGGATGATCTCCGGCGCAGCGACGGGCAGCGTGCCGACGAGATAGCGATCGTCATCGATGCCGAAGTCAAGCGGATCGGGCGAGACGTATTGCGTATTGAGGTTATCCGCACCGTAGCGCTGGTTGCGAAAGAGGCAGTAGTGACCGTCGCGCTCGACGACGTGCGGGCACTCGCAGTCACCGCCGTACCAGTCGGTCTGCTGCGCAGCGCTCCCTCCGGCGCTCACAATCACGGGATCGCTCCACGTCAACATATCGCGTGAGGTGCGGCAGAAGACCGCCGCCGCGGGCGTCGCATGCTCCCGGTGTCCCGTGTAGTAGCAATAGTAGGTCCCGTCGACCTTGAGCACCATCGCATCGCGGCTGTTGCCATAGGGCCCGGAGAAGAGCGCGGGCTCCCCATCCCGCACCGGCACGCGCTCGAACGACTTGCCGTCCCCGCTATGGGCCAGGCAGATGCGCTGCCAGTCGCCGTAGAACATATGATAGCTGCCGTCCTCGTAGATCACGTGCGGCGCCTGCAGCCCGCCCGGGGTCTCGCCGAGGTCCGCACGCGCCTCCATCGCGATGCCCATCGGCTGCCAGTCCGGCGCCTGCAGGTCGGCGCCCTCCCAACGGTAGAAGAGGCGCGTCTGCCCGCCGCAGGCGGTGTACCGGATGCAGGACCAGAGCTGCCACGTGCCATCGGCTGCCTGCCAGACGGCGAAGTCCACCGGCTGCTGTTCCGACGTGGTGTAGGGGCCCAGGTCCGGGTCGCCCGCCACCTGCCACCAATCACTGATGATGCGAGGTTGCATGTTCACTCCTCTCTCCTACTTACCCGCCTGGGCCGCGAGTTGCGCCTGAACCCACGCTGCTTCCATCCGCACCAGCCGGGCCTTGCCGAGGTTCTGCTTCATGATCCAGCGGATGTCGGCATCCTGCACACCGATCCACCGCGCCGACCTCTCCAACTGCTTCCTTCCCCGGCTTCTCGGTGAACACGCAGGTGCTGAAGATCGCGCAACGCAACCGGACGCCTCCAATCGCGACGGGGATCTTGATCCAGGCTACTATAGAAGCATCTCTTTCATCGAGCAAATCACCGCCGAGCAGCCTGGCATAGCTGGACGGCACTTCACAGAGCTCCCTCCAGAGATAGAGCACGCGAGGACGAAGATGATGCTTGACACTTGGGTTCTGGACAGCTACGCCGTGTTGGCCTTGCTCCAGGGCGAGCCGGGAGCCGAGGATGTGCTCAAGCAGATCGAGGCAGCCCAACAAGGGAAGAGTCGTGTGCTCATGACGTGGGTGAATGTCGGTGAAGTGCTTTACACGATCGGATGCCGGACTGAACCAAAGCGCCGGATGCTCCGAGAGCAAACGACGCCTGCTGAGGAAAACCCGGCAGGCGTCGCGTCTTCGGTGATCTACCTAAAGAGATAGAGGTTTCGCCACCTACCCATATACCGGCCCGAAGTTGGCGCAGGCGCGGAAGTCGGCGCCGATGGGATCCTGAGCGCCGAAAGCCGTCCAGGCGCTCGGGCGGAAGACCTGCTCGTCGGGCACATTGTGCATGTAGACCGGAATGCGCAGCATCGCCGCCAGCGCGATGAGGTCGGCACCGATGTGGCCATAGCTGATGGCCCCGTGGTTGGCGCCCCAGTTGTTCATCACCGCATAGACATCGCGGAAGGGCCCCTCGCCCGTCGTCCGCGGGACAAACCAGGTGGTGGGCCAGGTCGGGTCGGTGCGCATATCGAGCCACTTGTGGACATCATCGGGCAGCTCAACGACAGTACCCTCCGCAATCTGCAGCACAGGGCCCTGCCCCGCGACCAGATTGAGCCGCGACATCGTCACCGGCATGCCGCCCTTCGTCACAAAGTGCGTCGAGTAACCGCCGCCGCGGAAGTACTCCACATTGCCCGGATGCCACTCGGTCGCCTGCAGACAAGCCTCCGCGTCCTCAGGCGTCACATCCCACCACTGCTTCATCCCCGGCTTGCCGTCGACCATCTGCTGACCGGTAGCATCAAGCGCCGTCGGGCCGGAGTTGATCAAGTGGAGGAAACCGCCGGCGGCGTCACCGCTCAGTTCGTAGCCGGTCACGCGCTTCACCGCCTCAGGGCTCCAGTAGGTACGCACGTCCGAGAACATCTGAGCGCGCCCGGTCAACAGATGACCGAAAAGCATCGAGATGCCATTGAGCGCGTCGTTCTCCGTCGCCACGATGTAGGGTTGGCGGATGCCGTTCCAGTCGAAGGTCGAGTTGAGGATGGCCTCCATGAAGTCACCGTTGGGAAAGTGGTCGGTCCACTGGCGTTGACCCTGGAAACCGCCTGCGATGGCATTGTGTCCCATCGCTTCTTCCTCATAACCCAGCTCGGTCAAGCGGGGGTTCCCGATCATGAGATCACGAGCGATGAGCGCCATCTTGATCGAAAGCGCCCAGTCCTGCTCCTTCTGCTCCCGTGAGCGTTGGTTCTCGGGCGCGTTGCGGTCGACGCCCTCACGGCAGTTCTCCTTGACCCACGACCACGCGGCGTCGAACTCCACCGGATCGTAGATCTCCTCCTCGAAGCGCCGCACGAACTCGCTCATGTCAACGAACTCGGCACGCATCCCCAGATAGCGCTCGAAGAGCGCGGGGTCGACGATCGAGCCCGCGATGCCCATCGACACGCTGCCCATCGAGACGTAGGACTTGCCGCGCATCCGGGCCGTCGCCAGACCGGCGCGGGCGAAGCGGAGCAGCTTCTCCTGCACGTCGGCAGGGATCGAGTTGTCGCCCGCGTCCTGAACGTCGCGACCGTAGATGGTGAACGCCGGCAGCCCCTTCTGCGTGTGAGCCGCGCTCACCGCCGCCAGGTAGACCGCGCCCGGACGCTCCGTGCCGTTGAAGCCCCAGATGGCCTTGGGGACGAGGGGATCCATATCCATCGTCTCGGACCCATAGCACCAGCAAGGGGTCACCGTCAAGGAGACCCCGACATTCTCCTTACGAATCTTCTCCGCTGCCAACGCTGCTTCGGCGACCCCGCCAATACAGCGATCCGCGATCACGCACTCAACCGGCAGGCCGTTGGCGTGGCGCAGGTTCTCGCTCAAGAAGCGAGCGACGTTCTGAGCCATGCTCATCGTCTGCTCCTCAAGCGACTCCCTGACACCCCGTCGGCGCCCATCAATGGTCGGGCGGATACCGATCTTGGGCATATCACCGATCAGCCGATTCGTTGGTTCGTTAACCTTCATATCTGTTACGCTCCTCTTGGTATCTATGACAGAACTTGGTGAGTGACCGTGCTCCACATATCGGGTGAATCATGACGCTACCGCCAAGGATGACAACGTTACCATATCGCGCACAATGAAACATCGAGGGCTTGGCAGGTGACCATCGATGCCCCTATTTAAGCACCACTCCAGCACGATGTCAAACGGCTCCCGCAGGTCGGGTGCGTTTTAGGACGGGGGCA
>NPIE01014813.1_pt1 | contig 13603 bp, 9 predicted proteins | sample 8637661 | NCBI WGS metagenome assembly NPIE01 (sample SAMN07420842, study PRJNA396082) | bioreactor metagenome | isolation source: sample BA12 brine-fed electro-methanogenic bioreactor BA | place: Japan: Kochi | collected 2016-12-09 | reverse complement strand
GTCAAGTATCAAACCGGCACATCCGGATTCCTTAGCAGCCCTTGCGGCCATAGCTCCACCAAGGGAACGACCATGGAGGATTATTCTTTCATTGGAAAAACCCCTGTTGTTCAGATAGCTGACAATTGCCCTTTGATCACTGTATGTTCCTTTGCTGGAGGGTGTACCCGAAGACTTGCCATATCCCCGATAGTCATAGATCAATAGAGATAGCCCTGAGTCACGGATAATCTTGATAGTCTCAAGCCTGTGGGAAATGTTACCACCATTTCCATGTGTGAAAAGAACACAATACTCGCTCAAAAGGCTGTCAGTACCCGGAAAGAACCATGCAGACAGGCTCTGATTGTCATGGGTTTCTATTGTCAGGTTCTCCCAGTTATCACCTGCGGGCTCATCTATCCAGTCAGGGGTTGGATAGAATATCAATCGTTCCTGTGTCAGATAAAAGCCAATGATCAAAGCAGAGATTCCTACAACAAGACCGATAAGTATAGCTATCAATATCCTCATTCTCCCCAATCTGTGATGGCAATGCCCTTTGCGTCTTTGAGATCTTTGAAGATCAAATCCCACTCGGGCTAGCCATCCTTTATTCTCAAAGACACAATCCGCGAACCCCTTGTGTCTGTGAACAACAACTTTCCATCATTTTCTACTGCCATATAGGGTGTTTGGAACCCCTCGTCAAATCTGAAGGGCCATCTGAAAATCTCATAGTCATCTTCATTTGGGTCGTCATACATTAAAATTCTTGCCCTGTGATAATCGAATATGAACAATCTACCCTTTCCATCTACAAAAGTTCCCAGTGGAAGATCGATCCCGGAATTAATACCGATTTGCTCCCAGCTTTTCCCGTTCATATTCTTGACATAAACAACACGCTGATTGTATTTGTCTACGACATAGATCCCCTTGTAAAGAGCAATGCAGGATGGGCCATAGAACCTGCCGGACTCTGTTCCAAAGCCACCATATTCCTGCCAGTCACCGCCGTTCATATCCGAAATTCGCACTATTCTGTCATTGCCATAGTCGGCAATATAGATTCTTCCTTTCTTGTCCACCTTAACATCAGCAGGCTGGGAGAACTGCCCTATCCCTTGTCCCGACTGCCCATAAGTCCTGAAGTTTTCAGCGTCAGGTCCATCAACTGCAACTATGCGATTATTATCCCTGTCTGCGATATATAGCGTGCCTTCATGGAAGTCCATACCGTCTGGATTGGTAAGGGAATCGGAAAATTGAAGTCTCCTGTTCTCCATATCCGGGAGAATGATACCGTCATCGGTGCTGACAACAAGAAGATCAGATGCAAACAAAAAGGCAGATAGAATGATGATGCTGAATATTTTGTGTTGATTCAGAAATATCATCGAATCAGGAGATACTTGGGCTGCCGGATTTGCGAATGCTGCTCTGGATCTGCAGGGCCTTCTCTAAATCTATCTTATCGATCCTGTTGAGTTCAACAAGTATGGCCCCGAGCTTTCTTTGATCGCCCTTTTTCTGTATGTCCAGAGCTTCTAGTATGTCCAAACTGCTGCAAAAACCTGAATGCCTTAGGATTTGACCAAGGAACACATGACCTCCGATTTTTTTAAAAAGATATTTTCAAAGGACGAAAAGAGCAAGAGAAACCATGAAAAAATGAGTTATTAGAAACCACCAAAAGGAAGAATTTGCCTCGGAGTCGAATATATATTATCTTTTGTTTATTCGTATATAAGAAGGGAGAAAAATGTCTTTTAAATTATATAACACGCTGACCAGAAGACGGGAAGATTTTACACCAATTGATCCGAATGAAGTAAGAATGTATACCTGCGGTCCAACAGTCTACGGTTACGCACATATCGGCAATTTCCGGGCATATATGTTCGAAGATCTTTTGCGTCGATATCTTAAATTCCTCGGTTATAAAGTCACCCAGGTTATGAATCTCACAGATGTCGACGATAAAACTATTAAGAACTCCATAGCAGAGAAAAAGGGTCTGAATCAGTATACTGAACCTTTCAAAAAGGCCTTTTTCGACGATCTTGAAACACTTGCCATCGAAAGGGCTGAATACTACCCGGCAGCCACTGATCATATAGACGAGATGGTCGAACTCATCAAGAAACTCATCGAAAAGGGCATTGCATACAAGGGTGAGGATGGAACTTGGTACTTTTCCATTGCACGCTTCAATGGCTATGGCAAACTTGCAAACATGAAGCAGGAAGATCTCCGGGTGGGGGTCAGAATTTCACAGGATGAGTATGAGAAGGACGAGGCCAGAGACTTTGCCCTCTGGAAGGCCTGGACAGAAGAGGACGGCGATGTATTCTGGGAGACCGAGCTTGGAAAGGGAAGACCGGGATGGCATATTGAATGCTCCGCCATGTCCATGAAATACCTCGGCAATCATTTCGACATCCATACAGGGGGAATCGATAATATGTTCCCCCATCACGAAAATGAGATTGCACAGAGCGAGGCTGCAACCGGGGAAAAATTTGTAGACTATTGGCTGCACTGCGACCATCTCATTGTAGAGGGTGAAAAAATGGCAAAATCTGCAGGGAATTTCTTCACACTTCGTGATGTTATCGATAAGGGATATCATCCCCTTGCTGTCCGCTATCTGCTCCTGACTACACATTACCGTAAAAAACTGAACTTCACATGGGAGGGGCTGAAGGCTGCCGCATCGAATCTCCAGAGAATATGGGGCTTTGTCGAGATGCTATCGGATATCAAAAATGAAGGCCCCATTTCAGAGAACATTAAGAATATTGTCGAGAAATCGCTAAAGGATTTCACAGAGAGCATGGACAATGACCTTAACATATCCGGTGCTATGGGTCATTTTTACGACATGATCAGGGATATCAATCGACATAATGATGAGGTAGGCCTGACCATCGGCGATAGAGATCGAATACTCGAGGTACTTCACAAGATGGACATTGTTCTTGGTTTTGTTTTCCCGAAGAAAGACGAAGAACTGCCGGAACTTGATTTTAATGGGCAAACATTAACCATCGAAGAGTTGATCAAGATGCGCCTTGATGCCAAAAAACAGAAAAATTTCCAGCTTGCCGACAAAATCCGGGACTTTATCGGCGAGAACGGCTATATACTTGAGGATACCCGGGAAGGAACCAAATGGAAAAAGAAGATATGAGGGAACTATGAAATATCTGTCACTATTTCTGCTTGCGCTGCCTTTGATTGCAGTAACCATTATCGATGATTTTGACGATGGCATTGTTGACTCGACATTTTGGTCCTTCCAGAGATCCGAGAATACAGAGCTGGCCGAATTTGACGGTGTCTGCAGAATGCGCATGAATGTCGGTGGATGCGGTGGGCCCAATGTCTGTTTCAACACCAAGAGAATGCGCAAGGCCATTGTTGGAGATTTTGACGCCTATGCAGTTTTCGAGATTGTCGATATGGGTGATGGAGATATAACACCCTTCATGCTTATTGCCACAAATGACTGTACAAGAAATCGTGTTTCAGTTGGCTGGGCGAGGCATTTCACCTGGCATACATGGCGCGCAGAGACCATTGATTCCACAGATTCTGTATGGACAATACTCACTTCATCCACAACACCCATGACAGGTGGCAAGATAAGATTGAGGAGAACAGGTGACTGGTTCTACATGTACTTCTGGGACGATCTGTTCGGTTGGTTCCCACTTGATTCCATTGAGTATGGAGTCGATAAGACAGTTCTTTCCCTGCATGTTCAAAATCAGGGAACACATGAAGTAATCGACGCTGCAATTGACTCCTTTGTGCTGGAATGTGACAGCCTGTGGTTTTCAGAGTGCGAACCGCCTGTCCCAGAGCCATTGTGCATGAACGAGAGCATTCAGATGGAGATCACTGATGCAGAGGGTGTTATGACAAGCACCATCGAGCTGACAATAGACGGTATGCCATATACTCTGCCTGATCCACTCATAGACTGGGATGGTGAGATTCTTACCTTCACACCTGCTGCTCCCTTTGCACACGGCACAATGCACGAGATCTGCCTGTTACACGTTGAGGATATAATAGGCAATGCACTTTTGGATACTGTCTGCTACAGCTTTGTAACCGACATTGTAGCACCCCTTGTCTCAGAACCAATGCCTGCACCCGGCGACACAATATATGAATATGAGCCAACTATTTCATGCCGTGTGCTTGATACCTATCATGATGTTGATGAAAGCAATGTCAGAATTCTTGTAAATCGAATTGCGAGACCATATGCCGAATATGACGGCGAGTATCTGACACTGGATATGTCAGGGCATGGTTTCCCTTTGAGGGTTGGCGATTCAGTTGAGGTCTGTGTACAGGCAACAGATCTGATCCCAAGATGTGCGCCAAATGATACTGTTCTTTGCTGGTACTTTATAACAGGAGACTCGATTAGACCGGAGATAGGTCCATCATGGCCGGACAGTCTGATCTCCTCCTGCACAGACCAACAGGTTCGGATTTTGGCAACAGATAATATCGGAATTGATTCGTTGAGCATCGAAATTGAAGCAGGCGGAAACAGCTACTCATGGCCGGAAAATATGGGTCTTCTCGGCGACACTCTTGTTTTCAGCCCTGACTTTGATTGGGAGCATGAAATAAACACGATATGTATAACCCATCTTGTCGATGTCTGGGGCAATCCCCCCTATGTCCTTCCTGCATGTTTCGATTTCCAGATCGACAGCCGCGGACCTGCCTTTATCAATCTTCAACCCCTTGCAGGCAGCATAGTTTCCCAGACAGCTCCGGATATAATCTTCACTCCAATTGACATAGAGACTGGTGTATTGCCTGATTCATTCCTCGTAACAGTCAACGACAGTCTCAGCTTTGTATTGTCGACTTTAGCCTCACATCTTTATGTTGCATCGGGGGACACTATTATCTTCAATAGCGAGAATGCAGGCATACATCTGTCCGGTGGCCAGACAGCCGAAGTATGTGTTTCTGCATTTGATATGCCTGATATATGCTCTCCAAATCTCGGTGATACGTGCTGGAGCTTCTCAATTGCCGAGGGGGGACCTATCGCAACACCAATTCTTCCTCAACCCGACATGACCACCTCATGCGAATATTCTGAGATCACTATACTCGTTGAAGATCCAGACTCCGTAAACTGGCAATCCCTTGAGATATTCATACTGGACAGGACATACACATATGATTCACCTGAGATTATCATATCGGACGATACACTGATTTTCCTGCCTTCTTCACCATTCTCCCATGGGCAGATCGTAGATGTCGAAATTCTGCGTCTTGATGATATGCTCGATAATCCCATCTCAATGCCACTGATCTATACCTTCATCGTTGATCTTTTCCCACCTGAAGCACTACTTGCTTCGCCGGAGGAAGGGAGCATAATCCGCAATTCCCAGCCTGATATTGTCATAGGACTTCTTGAACAGTTCGCAGGAATATCCGAGGACTCAGCTATTTTCACCCTGAATGACACAATAATCTTTGAGGCAGATAACCCTGCCATAGATTGGCGTCCAGGCGGTGACCTTGAGGGTGAGATCGTGCTCCATCTCTCAAGAACTGAGACAAGACTCCTAAGTGGAGATTCAGTGGGCATATCATTGAGAATATGCGACAGACCCGATCTATGCGGCAGTAACTGTCAGACATATCAATGGTTTGTAAGAATGGAATCCGACCGGAACTGCCTTGCCATGCCAAATCCTTTCTCGCCAAACGGCGATGACTTCAACCCGACCATTAATTTCCAGTATCCGGGACAGGACCTTGATCCGGCAGAACTTATTGTATTTGACAAGAGAGGTCGGGAGGTCTTCAGAAGGGATATCTCTGCCAATCCCGATGGAAACTTTATCCCGGAAAGGGCATGGGACGGCAGGTCTTCAGACGGCATTGATCTGCAGCAGGGACTATATTTCTATGTCATCACCATATATGACGAGATGATCTGCAACGGTTCGATAACACTTCTGAGATAGTCAAATGCTATCCGAAGCACCGCAAACCGGAAGACATTCCAAGTTCTTCCATGAGTGTAACAGCTTCGGATAGCATAAATCCAACATCATTCGGCCTATGGGCATCCGAGCCGATTGAAGATATCTTCACCCCAAAATCAGCAGCAATCTGCAATAGTTCTCTTCTCGGATAGAAATCGCAAAAACCCTTTCTCACAGCCGAGGTATTGATCTCAATACCCTGACCATTTTGGGCAAGGGTACTGAACAATTCAGGATAGATCTTCTTCTCTGCTTCCTGCATTTGCTGTACATCCCAATGCCTTTTCGCATACTTTTTGTATCCGTCAATGTGTCCTATTGAGTCGAATCTTCCGAATTTTGTCATGCCTGCAATTCCATCGGCATATCTTTTCAGAAACTCCTCGGGACTAAAGAATCGGAGAGGGTAGTAGGACTCAGAACCGGCAGTAAAACCAACGTCATCCATGGCATGTAGGGAGCCTATTGTAAAATCAGGTCTATATCTATCGATAAAATTTTCGATCAGATTCTCGAAGAAAGGCCAGTAGGAAAACTCGAATCCGGTCTCAATCACAAGATAGTCTTTATATCGCTCGGCAGTTCTTTTGATCTCCGAGATATACGCTTCGAAATATTCGGCTCTGTAGGCTCTCAGCACTCCGTTTATCCGAACCCAACGATCAATAACTTTCCTATGGGGATTGAGATCTATATGGGTTGTAAAGCATATTCCCGAGAGTCCCTTTTCAATAGCTGCTCTTGCATACTCATCAATACTGCCCTGTGCGTCCTGGGAAAGATTCGGGTGTATATGTCTATCGAAGAGTTTCATAGGGGGTAAGATATGTGACAAAACTCTTCCATCAAGAACAATCGCAAAACAAAAAAAGGGACCCGAAGGTCCCTTTTTAAGTAGAATTTCTATCAGGTCTATTTTAGCAGGAACATTCCCTTGGATGTTGCCCCCTGCTCTGTAGCCAGACGATATAGATAGTAACCTGAGCTCACATCGAAACCTTTGTCGTCTTTTCCATCCCATATGACACTTGTCATGCCAGAGCTTGTCGAGGCTGCATAAAGTGTCCTGACCTGTCTGCCATATAGATCATGAATGGATGGGACAGCCATTCCATCAACAGGGATTTCGAATGTTATCTCTGTGAAGGAATTGAAAGGATTAGGTCTGTTCTGGTGGAGAGTTATGTCTGAAGGTGTCAGACGACCGTACTCATCGATTCCATAAATGATGGAGTTATCGCTCTCAACGAGGTCACCGCATTTTGTCTCGAAATCGAGGGAAATATTATATGCCTCCTCAAAAACGAGATCAAGTCCTGTTGCGTCATAGTCAAAAACGATAATTGTGTCAGCCTCAAAGTAGATGAAGCTCTCACCCCAGTAGTAGTCAGTTGTTCCGTCGAAATTGACATGTATGGAGGAGGTATCTATAACACCACCCATGTCATATATATGCCACAGGGCTTTGTTATCAAGTGCTACCTCATATGTCAAAACCGGAGGAACAGCGTCTATGATGAAATACTCACAGATTGGCAGACCCTCTGCTGAATTGGCATATGCGTCTGTAATCCTCGTCACACAGACCTCAACAGTGTCACCATCAATATAAGGTGTCCCCGGAGTGATAGTGATAAGTGTATCGTGGGTGAATGTCAACTCCGGCGAGACAGTTGTGAAGGTATCATTGGCAATAATGCATTCGATGCTTGATGGAATGATACCATCGCTGTCAAATACATATATATAGATAGGGGTACTGCCACCACAGAGTATCTCCTCATCGCCAATAAACTCAACAACAGGTCCGGATGGGTCATAGACATATTCGAAACATAGTTCTGCAGCATTGTTCTCACCGAGGTGGACTGAGTCTTCAACGTGGAAACAGACCTCGAATGGTTCTCCTTCAGTAGCAGTCCAACTTTCGGCTACTGAGTCCGATACCCATGTAAGAATCGAAGCCGAAGACCAGTAAAGGGAGCTGTGTTCAATGGAGTATTCCTCACCATCTACTGTTACCGAGGCATTTCCATAGTTCAGACCTGCAAGATCATCCGCCAACTCGATATCGATTGTGAAATCAAGTATCCCGAAACTGGAACTATCAGCCGGATCAACTGAGACAGCGTAAGGGGACTCGAGGTCAACTGTGAAGCTATAGCTTGTATTCGAAAGCATATCCAATGTTGTGCCAAGGGTATCCTCTGCTGCATTGCAGGTAATATCAACAACATCACCATTTTCAAATGGGCTTGGATATTCGTATGTATGCATTGAGTCACTTTCATGGGTAAGATCATCCCATAGAACTGTCTCACCAAAAATGGTAAACTCAACAGTACTCTCTTCGATGCCATTTCCGTCATAAAGATAGAATGTAATCGGTTGCTCAGGATTTGAAGTATACCAACCTTCCATAGGTATCTTATCGTAGACTCGTGGTCCGTGGGCATTGACGGTGAAAGACCAGAGTGTATCCGGAGCGACGGGATATGGGCATGCAGGAGCATGATTGAGAGGGCCATAGTCCACATCGTCTGCAAGATCCTCGAGGGTGAGTCTTACAAGACCATCGGGAAGCCATTCTCCGATTCCGGGTCTTGAGACGAAGAGTGTGCTGTCGGGCAATCTATAGTCCATCATATCGGGATGCTCTTCACCATTGTACTCCCAGATACCCATGTCGTCCTCAATGGTGATCACGGCCGTGGAAGCTCGAACTCTACACCACCTATCATAGGTATAGAGCCATGGAAGAATGAGAGAGTCATTTACGATTGTATCCACCGGCCAGTAGTCGCCAAGAATCGGACCGGTCATATCGATGTTGAAATAGGAGAATAAAGTGTCTGTGTTCAAACATCCGTCATTGTCCGCCACTGCGTTCAGTTCAAACATGATAACATCGCCATCGCTGAGAGAGTCTCCCTCAGGGTGGATAACATGCAAAGTATCAGAATCGAACCACAGGGTTGAGTCTTCAAATGAAGGATAGGCTGTATCGAAGGAGAAGCTCAAAAAGGCGAACTTAACCGTGTTTTCTGCAACACCTGCATCTGAATCGGTAAGATATACCAGTATTTGCTGTAGTGGGTCGCTCGAATATTCACCGAGAAGTGGTAGAATAAGCTCGTGCTCAGGTGGTGTGTACTCAGAACCTTCAACCCATAAGGTCTCCTCGATGAAGTTCTCTATGGGAACGAGGTTGGTATCTGCATCGCCCGCCAAAGTATCGACCCAGATTGATTCCATAATGGCTGTATAGTGAAGAGTGTATGGATACGGTGTGTCATCCTCGGGTCTTTCAAGGGCTTCGATTATCCATGCATCGTTAACAACCTGTCCAGGGGTGAAGGTATCAGCGAGATCATAATGCATTTCACCCTCAACAAATTCAAGACCCGAACTGATCTCAATATCGACCGCGAGATCAAACATCCTATATGGTACTGCATTGGTAGCAGAGAATCTCAAAGGCCAGGGGTTTGGGCGGAGTTCGCAGCTGATGACGTTCAGCCAGTTCGGTTTTATAAGACTGACATCGATTGCCCCGCCTGTAGAACCGCCCTTTGTAGTGCCATAAGTATAGGATACAACAAAGGATTCACCGGGACCGACCATGCGCTCATCCCAGGCCATAATCACAGCTGTTCCATCGATCTCACGTCCTGAGATGAATACATCTTCCCAGTCCCATTCAACTCGCAGTGCCTCCCTGTCGTCGGTCAACATCATCCAGTCAGGTTGGGGATAGACAGGCGAGCCAATATCGCATATTGCAGTTATTGTATCTCCAAAAACAGTCCTTTGGCAGCTCCAGAATCCAGGAACTTCATCGCCCCAGAAAAGCTTCGAAGAATCGGAATAGCATTCTGCGCTTGGAAGACAAACAGGAACATCGTCTGCTGTATGGATCCTTGTATCCAGAACAGTTAGCATTCCGACTTCCTTGGGGGCCATTGTTGGATTGTAGAAGATATATGAAATTATTACAGAACCTATAGAGTCTGTAGGGTCAGACAATGGGGTCAACTGCTGTGTTACCAGGAGCCCGTCGATATCCCAATTGGCTCTAAAAGTACTTCCATCAAAGGACTTTCCGCCAAAAGTCTGGTAGCCTAAGGTAAGGTCAGTAAGGTCGAGTGAAGGATCCGAGGCAGCACCTGCATCATTGGTATAGTTGATGCCATCTACACGGAAATTTACCTTGCTTGCTCCACCACCAAATCTGTAGTTTCCGGCAAGTATTTGAATTGGATCCAGAGGTGATTCTTCGTTGGGTATGCCTATTGAGAACATACCACTCGGATCCATCCCTACGCCAATGAATTCCTTCTCAATCCAGTTTTCGGCGTCTTGTGCAAAGACGACTAGAAACGGGATGAGTAAAAGCCATTTCATTCGAAGCATGAAGCCTCCTTATCTTTCTTTCATGTTAATCTTTATTCTGATGAAGCCTTTGGTTTCGCCCTCAATCATCACCAGTTCTTCAAATCTCTTAATGTCTGTTTTCTCGGGTATGAACAGAGAGAAATATATCTCCTCGGAGCCTCCAACGGGTATTTTTACCTCCGGCTCATAGTAGAGCCAGCTTTTATCGGGCAGTCTTTTGTAGCCGGGTGCGTTTAGTATTGTCACTCGTCCGACGGGGGATTCAGGATCAAGGGGATATAGTTTGTAGGTGTCTGTCTTTCTACTTCCTGTGTAGATTGTGGTCTTAGCCAGATACTCCTGCCCTGGCTCCACATCGTTGAACTCGATAACAGAAGGCACGAAAACTATCTCTTGTCTTGTCATAATTTCAGGTTCAACATCGACCTTTGGTTCTGTCTCGATGCGGAATTGAAGAAAGGCACCAAGAACAACGCTGCCCATATTGTCTGTTGGGACAGGGGAAACATTGACACCGAGCAGCCAGTGTCTGTTATACCATCTGTCATCATCGGGAATCTCAACAACCATTCTGTTTTCAACCGGATCTTCAGTGCCCTTGGGAACAAACACCGAGTCAAGCTGGGTGTCAAACCAGCTCGGATCACGGAAGTCAAAATAGCCTGTTATGTGAGTATTAGAATCCGATGGTTTCACAGGTTCGAAGGTATAGAGCACATCGGTTGCTCCACCCCATATTTTTATGGCGTGACCATATCTTTCATACAGATCAATTTTTTCTCCGGGCTTAACACCTTCAACAACAAAGGTCGCCGGTGCTATTCGAATGCCTGCCGAGAAAAGAGCTGCACAAAAAATGGTAAGTATAAAGAGCCTTTTCATATCACTCCCCATTTTTTCTCAAATATACAAATTTCATCCCCCATGGGCAAGACAAAATGAGTTCTTCTCCATTTTGGTGAAGCTGGAATGTAAGATGTCGATAAACATCTTGCATTACATTGTTATATTTGACTTGCCCAGGCTATGCAAAGACATTAACTTCTATCCATAATTCCCAAGGAGGTTTCATGCTGAAAGAATATACGACAATCAAGGAAGTAACAGGACCTTTGGTTCTTGTCGATGAGGTGGAGAATGTCACCTTTGAGGAACTTGTCGAGATTACCCTGCCAGATGGCAGCCGTAGAAGGGGAAAGGTTCTCGAAGTCGATGGCGACAAAGCACTTGTACAGCTTTTTGAAGGTGCCACAGGTGTTGACGTTTTCGGAAGTAAGGTTCGTTTCCTCGGAAGGGGAATAAGGCTTGGTGTCTCAGAGGACATGCTGGGCAGAGTGCTCGATGGACTTGGCAGACCTATTGACAATGGTCCTGAAATCATTCCGGAAAAAAGGCTTGACATATCAGGCTCACCGATCAATCCCTTCAGCAGACTCTTCCCAGCGGAGTTCATTCAGACAGGTATTTCGGCTATCGACGGTCTGAACACCCTTGTCAGAGGACAAAAGCTTCCCATTTTCAGCGGTGCCGGTCTTCCCCACAATGAGCTGGCAGCACAAATAGCCAGGCAGTCAAAGGTTATCGGAAGCGAAGAGCCCTTTGGTGTAGTCTTTGCAGCAATGGGCATTACATTTGAAGAGGCTAAGTTCTTCGAGAACGAATTGAGAAAAACAGGTGCACTGGAGCGTTCTGTTCTCTTTTTGAACCTCGCCGATGACCCGGCCATTGAGAGGATTTCAACACCACGTATGGCCCTGACTGCAGCTGAATATCTCGCCTTTGAGAAGGATATGCATATCCTTGTCATTATGACCGATATGACTAACTATTGTGAGGCATTACGTGAGGTTTCCGCAGCTCGAAAAGAGATACCGGGAAGAAGGGGCTATCCCGGATATCTATACACAGACCTTTCTACAATCTACGAGCGCGCCGGAAGAATTAAGGAGAGAAATGGCTCCATAACCCTGATTCCCATCCTCACAATGCCTGAAGACGATAAAACACACCCCATTCCTGACCTCACCGGCTACATAACAGAGGGTCAGATCATTCTTTCACGTTCATTGTTCAAAAAGGGTGTAACCCCTCCCATCGATGTCCAACCTTCACTGTCAAGACTCAGGCAGAAGGGTGTCGGAGAAGGCAAAACAAGACCGGATCATGACGACATCTTCAATCAGACATATGCCGCATATGCAAGGGGCAAAGAGGCCCAGGAGCTGGCAGTTATTCTTGGTGAAGCTGCACTTTCAGATATCGATAAGCTCTATTACAATTTTGCAGAGGAATTTGAAAGAAGATATGTGGGACAGGGAACCCAGACAAACCGCTCAATCGAAGATACCCTTGATCTTTCCTGGGAACTGCTGGCAGCACTGCCAACTATGGAACTAAAGAGAATCCGCAAAAAGTATCTTGATGAGCATCTCGAGAAAGCAAAGGCAAGAAGGAAAGAAAATAAAAGATAACTGAGGTATAATGAAAAAACTCCTTTTCTTGATCTTTTCGCTGCTTCTTTTTATCGGTTGCGATGAAGGAAGCAATGACACCGACTGTAACCCTGATGAAGATGTTATTGTGCAGGACATCGTTGTACCTGCAGAGAGAATTGAACGCTGGGGCAATGGCTGTATTCGCAGTCTTGATCTTAAAGCGATGGGTCTGAACCAGAGCGATTGTCTTGCAGCCCTTTCAGGAAAACTAGGCTCACTTGAAAAGATGGAGCTGGACAGCAATTTTCTGCCTACCCTTGATATTGGCGTCCTGTCTGAAGCTTCGAATCTTAAGACTCTGACTTTGACAAATTCAGAGATAGAGAACCTGGACCTAAGCCCAATAGCAGGCAAGAGATATCTGGCTTTCCTGGATCTTCTCGGTAATCCATGGAATATGAATCTGGAGCCGCTTTCAGAGTGCCCTAACCTGAATTTTCTTCGATTGGGTTATGGTGACTATGAAACGATAGACCTCTCATTTTTGGAGGATCACGATGTACTGAGACAGATTAGTGCAAACTGGCTCGGGCTTGAGACAATAGACCTCACCCCCCTTTCAACATGCGATAATCTCCAGAACCTGTCATTTGCCTTCAATGAGCTTACAGAGGTTGATCTATCACCGCTTTCAGGTTCAACAGAACTTGCATATATCTATCTGGGCTCGAATCAGATTGAGAACAT
>NPIE01030902.1_pt1 | contig 13617 bp, 9 predicted proteins | sample 8637661 | NCBI WGS metagenome assembly NPIE01 (sample SAMN07420842, study PRJNA396082) | bioreactor metagenome | isolation source: sample BA12 brine-fed electro-methanogenic bioreactor BA | place: Japan: Kochi | collected 2016-12-09 | reverse complement strand
ATACTAAGTTAATAAGTCAAATAGAATCGTGTTCATGATACCGCCATCCATGAAGTATTGAACTTCAATCTGGGTATCGATGCGTAGCTTCACTTTAAATTGGACGATATCACCATTGTCCCTTTTGGCATTTACGAGCAGAATTTTTCCCGGATAAATGCTGTCTAATCCTGAAATCGTATATTTTTCATTGCCGGTCAAAGAAAGGGAAACGGCGTTTTCAGGTGGGAGAAATTCTAAAGGTAAAATTCCCATTCCTACGAGATTTGAACGATGAATTCTTTCGAAGGATTCGGCAATAATAGCTTTCACCCCCAGTAACATTGGGCCTTTGGCAGCCCAATCACGCGAAGAGCCGGTACCATATTCTTTACCTGCAATCACAACTAAATCAATTCCAGCTTTCTTATATTTTTCAGCTGCATCAAAAATTGACATCTCTTCACCAGTAGGCAGGTATTTGGTATACCCACCTTCCACACCCGACAAAATCAAATTTTTTATACGGATATTACCGAAAGTTCCCCTGGTCATGATACGGTCATTGCCACGACGAGATCCGAAAGAGTTAAAGTCTCGAGGGGTAATTCCATTTTTTACTAAATATTCACCAGCCGGGCTTTTTAATGGAATTGCTCCTGCCGGAGAAATGTGATCGGTTGTCACAGAATCACCAAAAATTGCTAGTGGATAAGCATCAATAATATCTTCCAATTTTGTCTGTCGTTGCAAATTGACAAAATAGGGGGGTTCCTGTAAATATGTTGATTCTTTGTCCCACTCATAAATGAGGTTGGAAGTGGATTCTAAATAATTCCAGGCATCGTTACCTGAGAAAACATTTTTATAATTTTCCTGGAACAATTGTGGTTTGACAACGGATTGAAGAATTTCTTGAATCTCGCTTGAAGTTGGCCATATATCCTTCAGAAATACAGGATTATTGTTTTGATCATAACCTATCACATCGACATTGATGTTGATGTTTACTGTCCCAGCCAATGCATAAGCCACGACCAATGGCGGTGAAGCCAAGTAATTGGCTTGGGTGTTTGGATGCACCCTTCCCTCAAAATTTCTATTTCCTGATAAAACAGCACTGGCGATAATTTTTTGAGTTTCAATGAAATTGACGATTTCTTCTGGTAGTGGCCCACTATTACCGATACAAGTGGTACATCCATAACCAACAACATTGAATCCCAAATTTTCCAAATCACTCATCAGACCTGATCGAGAAAGATATTCAGTGACTACCCGTGAACCAGGTGCGAAACTTGTTTTTACATATTCAGGTACGTGCAATCTGCGTTGATTCGCTTTTTTTGCTACCAAACCTGCTGCAATCATTACTGTAGGATTGGATGTGTTTGTACAGGAAGTTATCGCTGCTATAGCTGTAAAACCATGTGTTAAATCAAAGGTTTTGTTGGCATAGTTGAGCCTAAATTTCTGTTGAATTTCCTTTTGGTTGTACCCAAAACCACGTTGATTTTTAGGTTTGGTAAGACTGATTGCAAAATTACTTTTCACATCCGAAAGATTGACGCGATCCTGTGGCCTTTTAGGGCCAGCAACACTGGGTTCAATGAGGTTTAGATCAATTTCAATGACTTCGGTAAATTCTGGTGCAGGCTGTGCGGAATCTCGAAACAGATTTTGTGCTTTGTAATATCTTTCAACCAAATTGAGATGTTCATCGCTTTTACCAGTCAAGCGAAGATAGTCTAATGACTGTTGATCAAAAGGAAAATAAATCATTGTTGCACCACTTTCGGGTGTGATATTGGCAATCATGGCTCGATCTGCTAAAGGGAGGTTATCCAATCCTGATCCAAAAAATTCAACGAACTTATTGACAACTCCTTTCTCACGAAGCATTTGAATTACGGTTAAAGTCAGATCGGTAGGGGTTAATCCCTCACGTAATTTGCCGGTTAAATGGATGCCAATCACATCTGGTGTAAGAATTTCTATGGGTTGACCCATCATAGCAGCAACTGCTTCAATGCCACCTACACCCCAACCAACTATACCTAATCCGTTAATCATGGTTGTATGCGAATCTGTTCCAACCAGTGTGTCTGGGTAAATGAAAATCTCATCATCTACTTCCATTGTAAGAACGGATTGGGCAAGAAATTCAAGATTTACCTGATGAACGATCCCGGTTGCCGGTGGCACAATTCTTAAGTTCTTAAATGCAGAACTGCTCCAGCGCAAGAATTGATATCTTTCCAGGTTGCGTTGGAATTCCATTTTTGCATTAACAACTTCTGCATCCTTGCGAGCAGCCACATCAACCATTACAGAATGATCAATCACTAAATCTACTGGTATGGATGGATTAACGAGCAGAGGATCTTTACCTATTCGATTCACAGCAGCCCGCATCGCTGCTAAATCATTCAAAACGGGCACACCTGTGAAGTCCTGTAGTACAATCCTTCCCGGAAAAAATGGTAATGGTTCGTGTTGTTCTTGGTGGGGTTGCCAGTTAGCCAAATTTCTGGCGTGTTCTACCGTTATAGATTTATTGTTTATATTTCTGAGAACACCCTCCAATAGAATGCGGACCGAAAATGGTAATCTTTCCAAATATCCTGGTTTTTCAGGCATAAATTTTGAAAGTTGATAATATGTATAATTTTTACCATTACTTGTCAGGTGGGTTTTTACCGATTCTAATCCTCTGTTCATATAATTCTCCTAACGGGTCTCGAAGTTTTCAATGACTTTGTCAGCAAACTCATTTGTTCCTAGCTTGGTTGATCCACTCACAAATTGAGCGAGGTCCTGTGTTAATTGTCCATATTTAATGGTCTTTGCCAAAGCGTTTGTAATTAGTTGCGCAGCAGCGTGCCAGCCGATGTAATCCAACATCAGTACAGATGACAAAATTAATGAGGATGGATTTGCCAGGTTCTTCCCAGCTATATCTGGTGCGGTTCCGTGGGTAGCCTCGAAAATTGCAACACCTGTTTCATAATTGATGTTAGCGCCAGGAGCAATCCCGATGCCACCAACCTGAGCGGCTAATGCATCAGATATGTAATCTCCGTTTAGATTTGTGGTGGCAATCACACTGAATTTTTCCGGGTACATTAATAAATTTTGAAATGCTGCATCGGCGATTATGTCATTTAGCCAGATTTTTCCATTTTTTAATGAAGTCTCCTTTTCTCTTTCTGCAATCTGAATACCGTCAGATTCTTTGGTTTTTTCGTATTGCCGTGCAGAATATACAGTTTCGGAATACTCTTTTTCAGCCAGGTCATATCCCCAATTACGAAAAGCTCCTTCTGTAAATTTCATAATATTGCCCTTATGAACCAGTGTCACAACTGGTTTGTTATTGGCAATCGCGTAATCCAAAGCTGCGCGAAGTAACCGCTCACTTCCATTTTTTGATATAGGTTTAAACCCAATTCCAACATGATGTGGAAACCTGATTTTTTGATAATCTGTGGGGGAAAAGTCTCGCAACCAATCTAAAAATGAATTTACCTGGGAACTGTCAGCATCAAACTCTATGCCTGTGTATACATCTTCAGTATTTTCTCGAAAGATGGTAATATCAATTTTTTCCGGATTTATAACGGGTGAAATGATTCCATCAAAATATCTGACAGGTCTCAAACAAACATAAAGATCCAAATCTTTGCGGAGTGCAACATTAAGTGAACGAATGCCTTTTCCAACCGGCGTAGTTAGCGGTCCTTTCAAACCGATCAGGTAATTTTCAAAGGAATCCAAGGTTTCTTGCGGTAACCATTTACCGGTTTCCCGGTAAGCGTTTTCTCCAGCTAAAACTTCTTTCCAAATGATATTTTTTTGAGAATGATAAGCAATTTCAAGGGCATAATCAATAATTTTTTGGGTAGCTTTTGTGATTTCAAGCCCAATTCCATCTCCAGATATGAAGGGGATGGTGATGGTATCCGGAACCTGTAAACTTCCTGCATTCATCGTGATGGTTTTTGAAAGATTGGTCATAATCCTCCTGCTTTTTCGTAATTCTTCCATTGGCAAAATCGAGCTTGACTTTTTTTTATATACTTCCTATAATCATTATATTCAAATTTGGGACAGTGTCCCACTAAACGGAACACATAATGGTAACTGAGAGAATTCAAACAATTGATCGCTTCATTCAAATCATGGATTGTTTTTCCATTGATCAGAATGAACTGGGGGTAAGAGAAGTAGCCAGATTGACTGGTCTTTCCACAAGCGTGTGTGGTCGTTTAATGAAAGCGCTACAGAATCAAGGTCTTTTAGTACAAAATTCCGAGTCCCGTGCTTATTCAGTTGGCCCAAAAAGCTTACGATGGGCGGAGGTTTATACTACCAATTTAGATATTCGCAATGTGGCTTTACCTGTTCTACATGATTTGTTACGCGAAACCCAAGAAACAATCAGTCTTTATATTTTGGAAGGGGATGAGCGGCTCTGTGTGGAGCGCATAGAAAGTGCACAAAATGTGCGCATCGTCGCCAGGATTGGAAGGCGTTTACCTTTATATGCCGGATCTGCAGGAAAATTGTTACTGGCATACCTCCCAGAAAAAAAACAGGATGAAATATTATCAAGATCACCCTTAAACCCATTTACCCCAAAAACCATCACCAGTATTGATGCGTTAAAGGTAGAACTTAAAAAAATTAAGCAACAAGGTTATGCCTTTAGTGATGGGGAGTGGGTTGAAGATGCTGCTGGTATTGCAGCTCCCATATTTGACATGAAAGGGGACATTCTGGCTGCATTGACAGTGTCAGGTCCATCCTTTCGATTTACAGCGGAAAAGATCATAATTCACAAGAATATCCTTCTGAAAGCTGCTGAACAAATTTCCAGTGATTTAGGTTACATCGGGTCATTATACACGATCCATCAATATTCATATTAATTGATTTCAAGACATCAAATTAATTAATCCCTCGGCAGAGGGAATCTAATCAGTTTTATTTTTGCCAAAGGATTTTTCAAAGGAGTATCATCATGAAATATTTAGAAGACAAAATTGAGGAACAATTACCCGTCTGGCGGGAGAGGGTGCATCGGTTAAGAAACGAATATGGAGATTTTAAAGTGTGTGATGTCACTGTTTCTCAGATTTATGGTGGCATTCGTGGGGTACAGGTCCAGGTGAGTGATATATCCTATGTCGATCCAGAAAAAGGGATTCGAATCCGTGGTTATTCCATTCCAGAATTGTTGAAGTTATTACCGAAATTACCAGGTGCTGAATTTCCATTAGCAGGTGGTTTATATTTTCTGTTATTGACAGGAGATTTACCAACATTTGCAGAAGCAATGATGGTGGAAGAAGAATGGCGTAGGCAAAGCCTTATACCAACGTATGTATATAACACCATTCGCAGGATGCCGAGGGATACTCACGCAATGACATTATTCTCAATTGGCATCATGGCTTTACAGCGAGAATCAGTTTTTGCCAAAGAGTATGAGATTGGTGTGGTCAAGGATGATCACTGGCGCTATTTCTTGCGTGACTCCATTAATTTGACTGCAAAATTACCCGGATTAGCAGCCTTCATCTACAATTTAAAATATCAGGATGGGATTACATTGCCTCCCAGAGCAGACCATGATTGGAGTGCAAATTTTGGTGTCATGATTGATCGTGAAGGTGATCCCAATTACTATGACCTGTGCAGATTGTTTTTCTTTTTGCATTGTGATCATGAAGGCGGAAATGTAAGTGCCCATGCGACCCATCTGGTTAGTTCAGCGTTATCTGATGTATACCTTTCATGTTCAGCTGGTATGAATGGATTGGCAGGACCTTTACATGGATTGGCAAATCAGGAATGCCTTAAATGGTTGTTAGATGTGCGCGAGCAATTTGGCGGTTTACCTTCACCAGAAAATCTAGAGCGGTTTTTGAGAGAAACATTAGCAGAAGGAAAAATTATTCCTGGTTATGGCCATGCAGTTCTTAGGACGACCGATCCGAGGTTTACAGCGCAATTAGAATTTGCCAGAAGCAAGAATTTAGATAGCGATTTAATAAAACTTGTGGAAATGGTTTACGAAACATTGCCAAATATTCTGATGGAAAATGGGAAAGTCAGTAACCCATGGCCAAATGTGGATGCTATAAATGGCGCATTACAATATCATTTTGGTGTAAAAGAATTTGATTTCTATACAGTTTTGTTTGGAGTGAGTAGAATATTAGGTCTATCCGCTCATATTGTTTGGGCAAGAGCATTATTAAAACCAATCGAACGTCCGAAATCATTAACAACCGAAATGTTAGAAACGATGATTTCACAAAAGTAATGTTTTTTATTGTTAAGTAAAGGTAATAGGAGAAATTATGGAAAATGGTTCATATCAAATATACGGGGATAAATTAATTCTTCGGACACGAAATCGATTGTGCGATACGGTTGATGAGTTAATTACCAGTGGGTTATTTTTAGATCTATTAGCTAAATATGTAAGATTTTTGTTTCGACAACGATCCCGTTTACTGCGGGTGTTCTATAACGAAGAGAAGGTAACACCAGAAGAATTGAAAGTAATGCAGAAAACATTGTTATTACTTTCGAAATTACCTGCCAATCAGGTGAGCAAGATTATTCCCGAAAGTAAAACATTTTTTGATGATATGGATTTACTTTCAGATTTCATTGAACAGTTTTACAATTTTTGGCGAGGGTTGCAGCGTTTGGTGGTTATAGATTCGGTGGACGACCGACTTGACAAACGACCATACCGATCCTTCACAGAAACAGTTGAAAAATTGATGCATGTTGTGCGTAGTGCTCAAAGAGATATTCTGGAAAACGTTTCTGGAAATCATCCCAGGGTTTACCGGCAGGTGAGTGCTGGTGTAAACATCGCTGCGATAACTTTGCCCTACGAGATGCCATTCACCTGTAGTTATTCCGATAAATTATGCGACATTTTAATGACCCGACAGGTGTTAATTTATCCTCCTCTTATATTTAACACACCAAATAATAAAAGAAGTGGTAAGTTTATTCGGGTGAATTACAATCCAATCGATCATCTGGATATTGATGGGGATGAATGGTTGTGTTATCCAGCCAAAGTTGGTGAATTGGTAATCTTGATTTACTTCACCGTTCAATGGTTCGAATTAGGGTTTTCTTTGAGCAATTTATTCGAATTAGCGGATGATGAAGACCTTAAACATAAACCTGATGCGATTTACTTTTATGGAGTCCCGGTAGAAGGTGAGAAACCAGAAGGTACCTACGAAACGATTTTCTATGACGACAAAGTAAACGACATATTAATTGGAACTGTACCTTTCCGCAAAGAGTATGCATATTTTGGTTATTTAAAGAAAATGATTCTCACATTACACAATGTGAAGATGATGAAAGACGGCAAAATGCCTTTTCACGGCGCTATGTTCCATATTGTCCTGCGAAATGCTGGTCCATCCAATGTGTTATTGATTGGCGATTCTGGAGCAGGGAAATCTGAGACCCTCGAAGCGTTGCGAGGAATTGTTGAAGACCAAGTAGAGGATTTGGTAATTATCGCTGATGATATGGGTTCGCTTGAAATTCTACCGGATGGGCGGATCATGGGATATGGAACTGAAATTGGAGCATTTGTGCGGTTAGATGATCTTCAAAAGGATTATGCATTCGGGCAAATAGACCGTTCAATTATTATGAATCCTGATAAAGTGAACGCAAGGGTTGTCTTACCGGTTACAAAGTACAAAAGCATTGTTGAAGGCTATGAAGTAGACTTTGTTCTTTATGCAAATAATTATGATGAGGTTGATGAAGATCATCCTTCAATAGAAAGAATCAAGACTCCAGAACAGGCAATTGATATATTTCGATCAGGTGCAGTCATGAGCAAAGGCACTACTTCATCTACCGGTCTGACGCATTCCTATTTCGCCAATATTTTTGGACCTCCTGAATATCGAGATTTACATGATGAGATTGCAAGGAAGTACTTCCAAAGATTCTATGAAAAGGATATTTTTGTTGGAGAATTACGCACCCAGTTAGGTGTTTCCGGGAAAGAATTTACCGGTCCGGAAATTTCCGCAAGAGCATTACTGGAAATTCTTAAATCTAAACCTAAATAGGCGCAAAGTTACTCAGGGAGAACTCATTTCTCCCAAAGTAACTTCAACCGACATCATTTGGTCTTCACGGGCAAATTCGATAGTCACAATCTGATTTGGTTCGTATTCAAACAGGGCGTTGATGAATGATTGATCTTCATCAATTGCAACCTCGCCAATTTTTGTAATGATGTCGCCTGGTCTTAAATCTGAAAGAGCTGCAGGACTATTGCGATCTATATTGGTGATGTATGCCCCATAATTAACTGGCAGGTTGTACCAGGAGGCTATTCGTGGGGTGATATTTTGGTACACCGTTCCCAGATAAGGTCTGGCAAAATAACCTTTATCAATAATATGTTGTGCAATCATCGCTGCAGTATTGGAAGGGATTGCAAAACCCAGTGCTTCCGCATTGGTGCTGGACATCCCGCTTCCGCGAATAACGAGCGTGTTGATACCGATTACTTCTCCGGCGAGATTAAGTAAGGGACCACCCGAATTGCCTTGATTGATCGCAGCGTCAGTCTGGATTAAGTCTTCTATGGTATAACCTTCACCCGTATCGATGGAACGGCCGGTTGCGCTAATCACACCAACAGTTACAGAATTCCGAAATGTTCCAAGTGGTGAACCAATTGCAATAACAGTCTCACCGGGTTTGAGATTGTCCGAATTTCCGATAGTTGCCACGCCCGGAACATTTCCATCAATTTTTAATACAGCCAAATCGGCAAATACATCGCGGGAAATTAATTCTGCAGGATGTTCGGTTCCGTCATTTAGGATAACGGATAAGGTTTTGGTACCTTCCACGACGTGGTTGTTGGTGAGAATGTAACCGTCTTTAGTAATAATTACACCACTGCCACTTACTTCCTGGTCAGAAGTCGTTCCAAAAAAGGTTACCTGACCACTGATGGTTCCAACAACGGTGATCACAGCCGGCTCAACGTTTTGAACAACTGTAGTGATGGTAGTTTCGATGTCTGAATTCGAAAATGCAAGCTCCGTGGATGAAACTGGGGTAGGAATGGTCGGGATTTGTTCAGAGAGCGACAATTCGGAGTTTTTTTCAACCAATTTCCACGTGAGATAACTTCCACTAATTGCGCCGACAAATGAACTGATAATGGCGACAAGGATAATAGTCAAAAAAATTATGATATTTTTTAATTTCATCTTTTTCAATACCTTTCCAACAGTAATACCATTTTAATCAGGTTTTGTAAGTAAAATATTAGAATGAAAGTAATTATTGTTTTTTTGGTTGTATTCTTATTATTAATCTCTGGTTGTTCACAATCTTTTCAGGTAGAGTCCGTTATTACTCCCACTCTAGAACTCAAAGAAACAGTAGAGATTCCAGAAGAAACACTATCCCCATCTTTGATTCCATCCCCAACAAATACATTAATCCCAGAACCAGAGATTACTCCTTCACCTACAATATCGTCAGTCGTGATTTCATCACCTTTGCAGGAATATTCAATTGATGAATTAGTCGACATGATCTCAAATTTGTATAATCCCCCAACGCCAGGTTCGGATGATCCTCATCAGGGCGTAGATTTCAGTGTGGTTGATCCAAACCTGAGCTACGCGACAAAAGGTGAAACTGTGCAGGCGATTTTGAGTGGCAATGTTGTGATGATAATGAATGATCGTTTTCCTTACGGAAATGCACTCTTGATTGAAACAACTTTTGAAAATTTACCTCCTTCCTGGAAAGATTTCCTGGTGGTATTACCCTCCCCAGAAAGTTTTGCGGTCAATCCAGCTTTGACCTGTCCTGAGGGATGGGATCAACCGCAAAATGGCGGTGAGGCTCTTTCATTATTCATTCTTTATGCCCATTTGGCGGACGCTGCCGAACGGGAAATAGGTGATCAGATTAAAAGTGGGGAAACAATAGGCTTGATCGGTGACAGTGGAAATGCATTGGCACCTCACATTCACATTGAAATGCGATATGGATTTTCAGAGAGTTTGATGGGAAACATGGCACATTATGACGTTACAGCTAATGAAGAAGAAATGTCAAATTACTGCCGGTGGCGGGTGAGTGGCTGGTATCGTTTGGTTGATCCGATGAGCTTATTTCTAATTGATCCTTAGGGAGATTGCGCTCTCAAATCCTCATATCCCATCTCAACCATCCATCTACATATGATTGGGCCGCCATGTTCGTCAGTTACAGGTGCATAACCTTCGGGTTGCGGAAGGCCATTGTAACCAGAAAAATAACCAAATTCTCCGATAAGCTGTTCTTGAGCAGCTGGAGAGAGATCACGGTCGCCAATCGCAATGGCATGAATATGGATGGGTGATCCTGGATACAACTGGTCGAAGTCTCTTAACCAGGCAGCGAACCCGGCTATTCTAAGTTCCTGAATTAGCGGTTCGATATCATCATATAGCACTTCATAGGTTCCATTTCGGATCACTGAAATATCAACAGCGCCACCACCGGCATGGGTTCCGAAACTTGCTGAGACCTGGTCTGTGTAACTACCCTGGGTGATATGATAGCCAGTAATTTCTAATTCACCACCATAAAGAGTTTGCGCATATTCCAGCATTGAATAGGTGCGCTGATTAATCACCATACCATTGATTGTTTTCAAATCGTAATTCTCATCCGGCTTCAAACATCCCTCTGAGTCCAATGGTTCCGGGGTTGGGGTTAATGTTTCAGTTGGTATTGGCGTTCGTTCAAGTGTGGAAGTTGGTGAACTCAGAAATGTATTGGTTGCAGTAGGGCTTACATCAGTTGTTGATTGGGCCTGAGGAATTTCGGGATTGGGATTAGATTGGTTGCATGCAACTATTGATGGAACTAAGGTCAATATTGTTAGTAAAACAATTAAGTATTTTTTGTTGGTTGGATTCATCTCATAGCTTATTTTGTAGATTACAGCCCTATATTCTGACCTTTAATCCGGTTCAAATATTGTCCGAGTTGCTTCTATATCTGCTTGTTTTCCATAAACTTCTACAATATCATCGAGGCGAATTAATGTTTCACCATGTGGGATGATAACTTCTTGATTTCTGAGAATGCTCACGATCAAAATATCATCCGGTAGTCTTAATTCCTTAATCATACTTCCAATAACTTTTGAACCAGCTTTGATCAGAATCTCTTCATGGAACGACTTTTTACTCGCTTCTTCATTCACCATTCTCATTTTACCTTTGAATATTTTTTCAATTTCATCCGCGAAGTCCTCTTCGGAGAAAATGGTAAGAAAATCACCTTTTCTAATAATCGTTTGACCATCTACAATTTTTAGTTTTCTACCCCTGCGAAGAGAAACGATAACACAGTGACCAGGAAGTTTTATTTCACTAACCCGTTTTCCGATGACAAAGGAATTGGTAGGAATATTGAGGTGCAAAAATTTTACATCATCAAGGTCTCCCAACTTTATAATTTCAACATCGTGTTGCATATTTGCTTTTTTTGTTATCGCCTGGTCATACGCTTTGATGACATCCTGCCGATAAATCATCCCAACCAATTTCTTTGGGTCGTCTTCAGCAACGACCGGTAAAAGGCTGATATCATGCGAACTCATTCGAAAAATAGCTTGCCACATTGGTTCTTTGAAGTGGGTTGACAGTAAATCGCCAATTGTAGCAATTTTTGATACTTCTGTATTGCCGGGGAAATTTGCCTGCCTTGCTAACCGTAAATCTTTTGTCGTTACTACACCAACTAAATCATCATTGTTGTCTAAGACTGGTAATCCAGATAAATTTGTTTTTTCTAACAATTTTTCCAAATCGTCTATTGATTGTTTAGACCGAATAGGGCGTAAATCAGTTGTCATAACTTCCCCAACACTAATACCTTGCATAACATCGACTTCCTGGGTTTGACTCAATTTGATTCCTCGACGACTGAGTTTTAACGTGTAAATTGAGTCTTTGCTGATAATTTTTGAGATGATGGTGCTCAATACTGATGCCAACATGAGAGGAAGTATTAATTGATACTTATTGGTCATTTCAAACAAAATCAAAATAGCCGTCATGGGTGCGTGGGTAGCACCACTGAAGAAAGATGCCATACCCACCAGAGCATAAGCCCCTGCGCCTGTTGTAATGGTCGGAAATACATTGTTTGCCCAACTACCAAAACCAGCACCCAGCATGCTGCCCATAAATAATGAGGGAGCAAAAATGCCACCAGAATTTCCTGAACCAAGTGTAAATAAAGTAGCAAGCAGTTTAAGAAGGAAAAGCATAAAGGCTACTTGTAATGTAAATTCACCAAAGAGAGCAGGTGTCATTGATTCATAACCTACACCGAAAATGCGTGGAAAACCTGAAGCGTTCTTCAAGGTGAAAATTCCCAGAATGCCAAGAAGAATTGCTCCAATTGTCGGTTTTATCCAGTCAGGGATGCGAATATCATCGAAAAGATCTTCGACAAGATAAAGAAGTCGGCTAAATCCAACAGATGCAAAAGCAGCAATAATTGCTAACAATGAATATAAAAGTAACTCCCAAGGACTTTCCAGTGAATACTGGGGAATCAAAAAGGTTCTGAAATCACCCATGAAGAAATGGGCTATTGAATCTGCAATCACGGCAGAGATAACCACAGAACCAAAATAAACTGAACTAATGCGGTTAAGAATAACTTCCATCGCAAATATTGCACCTGCGATGGGAGCATTGAAGATTGCAGCGATTCCACCGGCAGCGCCACATGCAACCAGGGTTTTTGTGCGTTCCTCGTTCAGTCTCAAGAATTGCCCAATGGTTGAACCGAGCGCAGATCCAATTTGGGCAATTGGACCTTCACTCCCTACTGAACCTCCAGTTCCAATACAAATCGCAGAAGCCAAAGCTTTGACGATGCCTACCTGTGGTTTAATTTTTCCACCCTTTAATGCCACAGCAAGCATTACTTCAGGAACGCCATGCCCTTTTGCTTCACGAGCAAAAAGGTAAATCATCGGTCCTGTTATTAAAGCACCAATGGTAGGAATAATGATCAAATGCCAAGGGTGGATGGCAGTTAAAGCGTTATGTACATCTTCAAAGGCAAATTTTTGAACTGCTTCAACCAAAAAAGTAAATAAAACAGCCCCAAAACCGGAACCCACACCTACCAGTATTGCTGTTCCAATTAAGATGGCTGAATCTGAAAATGGACGATTGTAAATTTCTTGTCTAAATTTGATTAATAATTGTTGTAATCTTTGTATGACTCCTGGTTTTTCAAGATCCATGATTAATAACTTAGACAACCTCCTTATTGAGTTCTACTAAGTATACTCCCAACAAATTTATAAATTTATGACATGGATATTAAGAATCGATGATTTTTGACGGATTAAGTTTAATTTTTGCCAGAGCAAGTATCGAGAAGAGGAACAAAACCACGTAAATCGTCATCAAAGGTGTATATCCAATTTGATCAGCAATTGGGCCACCGATATAAGCACCAACAGCACCTGCACCAGCACCAGCAAGGTTAGAAATACCCAGGAAGCGTCCTGCCTGGTCT
>NPIE01015477.1_pt4 | contig 13617 bp, 7 predicted proteins | sample 8637661 | NCBI WGS metagenome assembly NPIE01 (sample SAMN07420842, study PRJNA396082) | bioreactor metagenome | isolation source: sample BA12 brine-fed electro-methanogenic bioreactor BA | place: Japan: Kochi | collected 2016-12-09 | reverse complement strand
GACGAAGAAGTTGCCCTCAGCTCTGAGAATCGGCTTGTTCTAAGCCTTTGGCTATATCCCTTGCAACAAGCAGACCGGAGAAGATTGCAGGAATATATGCAATTGCAGAGCGCCACAAAAGTGCGAAGGCAAATGGGGATATGTTTTTAGAAATCAGAGGGAGAATAAGAAGAACAAAGGCCTCTGAAAGGAGGCTTCCACCGGGAGTGGGTGAGACATATTGGAGAAAGAGAAGGGCCGAAATACCGACAAGGCCGGCGATGAAATTTTCCCCATAGCCCATACCATATAGAATGATCAAACCCATTGCCAGCTTGTTTANNAATATTCCAGAAAACAGCGTTGCTGCCCCGCATCATGACAATGGCGTCAGCAAGGGACAGTCCCTTTTCTGCAATAAGGGAGACAGTACGTTGAATCCAGTGCCCCGGGAGAAAGGGAGCGATTTTCCGGGCAAATGCTGAGATGAGCCTGCCTATTCTCTCCGGCATGAAAAGGAAAAATATCATCAACAACAGACTTGCCAGAAGAGCTGTTGCCGCTGTTTGAAAGGCTGTGGAAATAACCGGATTATCGACGATGTACACGCTGAGAAAAAGGTATGCCGCAAGTGGCAGAAGAGCGAATAGCGAGCCGAATAGATGCATGAATGAAATTGCAAGTCCCCTCTCAATCGGCACACCTGCACGTCTCAATACGAAAATCTGTCCTGCAGCCCCACCCGCCTGAAAGGGCGTGGCATATGAGAGGAAAAGTCCTGCAAGATTTGCCCGCCATGTGCAGGAGAACTTGAACTCTGGTGTGAATATGTATATGCGAAGGGCACCGAGAACAAACTCCAGCCCCACTAGCAGCAGTAAAAGCGCGATTGCAATTACCGATATGCTTCCAAATGCCTGTGCACTGCCCAGTATCTCTGGAAGAATAAGAATCACAAGTCCGAGAATTGACAGCAATGCAAAAAGAAATATGCTCCGTGTAAATCTGTTCATAGCTCATAGAATATCGATTGTCAAACAGATAAGGACAATCTTTTTTTCCTTTCAGGCAATGGAGATCAAAAAATATATTATCGTGTCACTATAAACTCTGCAGACAGATTACCGATAGTTTTAATGAAGTGTCAACTCAGGAAAGGACTGGGATGGATTTCTACGTAAAGGTTCTCGAAGGTCTTTGCGGCTTATCTTTCAAGCCTTTGTCTTTGATCGATAAAGGCAGTGAAGACCTTGCTGCAAACATCGTAAGGGAGATAGTCCCCGGCATTTTGGTCGTTGGTGACAGGATTGTGGTCCAGGAGGCAGGAATATCTGCAAGCATGGATGGCTGCGACGAAGAGAGGGTTAACCTTGTTCTCGAACTTCTGACTCGCTGCCAGAAACAGAGCACCACGCCGGATATCTTCGAGAGAATCCGGGCGGCCAATATGTCCAAGAATCGCTTCATCGCAAATATAAGCCATGAGATAAGAACACCGCTCAACGGGATTGTAGGCATGGTTTCCATGCTCAAGGACACCGGGCTTGACAATGACCAGAGATCATTTGTCAGAACTATCGAGAAAAGCTCCGAGACCCTTCAAACAATAATCGAGGATATCCTTGATTTCTCGAGGCTAGAGGCAGGGAGGGTCCGCTTTGAAAACACGGATTTCAATCTAAGGGGCATTGTCGATGAGGTTAAAGAACTGCTTGCCATACAAGCCCAAAAAAAGGGGCTTGATATAAGGCTTAAAATTGCTGAAAGTGTTCCACCGTTCTTCAGAACCGATCCCCAAAGACTCAAACAAATTCTCACAAATCTGGTGTCCAATGCGATCAAGTTCACAGACAATGGATATATTGAGATTAGTGTAGAGGAGCATAGCAGGGGCAATCTTCTTTTCTCGGTGAAAGATACCGGCATCGGCATTCCTACCGGGCAGTGGGAAGATATTTTCGAGGCATTCAATCAGCTCCAAAATGGCAGTAAAGTCTGCGGAACAGGTCTGGGCCTTGCGATAACTAAGAAACTTATCGAGGCACAGGGGGGCAGTATTAAATGTGAGAGCAAACCTCAGGAAGGCTCCCTGTTCACATTTTTCCTCCCTGAGAAGGAAAGGGATCACAAAAGAAGAATACCTGCCATTCTGCTGATTTCGGGAGATTCAGGATTCATGAACATTCTTGATGAATATAAGGTCAGTGTTGACAGGGTTGAAAGGGCAGATACAATATCACCTAAATACGACTATCTGATAATCGACGGTCGTAATATACCCTGCAATCTCGACAAAATAGCTGCATCAAGGGGGAGAAGACCCTATTTCATCTATAGGGGCGAAGAAGAATCTTCCATGGGTATTCCCACTGTCAAGGATGTTGAGTCCCTGCCCAGATTACTTGGCTTGCAAAAGAGAATCGGGAAGTCAGTACCCAAGGACCAAAGAGAGAAGTATCGCCTCTTGCTTGTTGAGGACAATGAGATCAACAGAAGTGTGGCAGTTTACATAATAGAAAAACTCGGCTACAGATTGGATGTCTGTGAGAACGGAAAGCAAGCCATAGAAATACTAAGCCGGAGTGAGTATGATCTTGTCCTGATGGACATTCAGATGCCTGTCATGGACGGAACAATGGCAACAAGGATAATCAGGGACATAAATTCAGATGTTCTCAGGCACGATGTACCGATTGTAGCCATGACAGCACATGCCATGAAGGACGACAGAAAGAGATTCATAGACATGGGAATGGACGACTATATCCCCAAGCCAGTCAGCCCTGACAATATTGATAATGTCATCAGCTCCATCCTTCTCGGCAATGACAAGACACAGCTTCAGGAAAAGGAAGAGACAAAGGTTACATTTGACAGGGAGGAATTGCTCAGAAGAACAATGGGCAATCATCAGATAATGGAGAAGGTTCTATCCCTATTCAGGGAAAGACTTCCCGAATATGTCGATGATATAATCACATCAATAACTGCTGGTGACTACAATGGAGCGAGGATACACAGCCATACACTCAAGGGTGCGGCTGCAAATATCAGTGCCGGCAGACTCTTCACAATAACGAGGGAGATCTGTCTGACAGAAGGTGAGATCAGGACGCAGTTCATCAACTGCCTCAAGCGCGCAAAGAAAGAGTTTCTGGATACAACAAAGAAGAAAGGTATAGAATGAGAACACTAATTGCAGAGGACGACTTTCTCAGTAGGAATCTTCTACTTAGCCTTCTATCGCCCTATGGTCGCTGTGATGTAGCGGTCAACGGCAGGGAGGCATTCAAGGCCTTTGAACAGGGGCTGGAAAACGGAAGAAAATATGACCTCGTTTGTCTTGATATAATGATGCCGATGCTATCAGGCAAGGAGGTACTCATGAGAATAAGGAAGCTGGAAAAGCAGAGAAATCTTCTCGGTCTGTCCGGCGTTAAGATAATCATGACTACAGTGATCGAAGACCCTGAAATGATCATGGACTCCTTCAAGGAACAGTGCGATGCATACATAGTCAAACCCATAGATCTCAGACATCTGCAGAAACACCTCATAGACCTCGGTCTCCTCGACAGGGAGGATCTCTTTGCAGCCTGAGACAGTACTCATAGTCGATGACGACATTGTCAGCCTCTCTGTATTAGAGAATATAGTTAAAAACTCATATGCCACCCTTACTGCACAGAGCGGAACAGCAGCTCTGGAGCTCATCGAAAGCCATTGCCCTGACCTTGTGCTCCTTGACATCAATCTTCCGGATATGTCGGGTTTCGATGTCATAGCCAGAAAAAGGGAAGGAGTATTTCTGCCCTTTATCTTCATGACAGCAAGTACCGAGGACAAGGTAAGGGCATTCATGGAGGGTGGAGTGGACTATATCACAAAGCCCTTCGATCCCGATGAGGTGGTGGCCAGAATAGAGACACATCTGAGGATAAAAAGGGAGCTTTCCGAGCTGTCTTCGGATAATCTGAAGCTCTCAGAGATAGTTCAGGGGCAGACAAGGGAGCTTATAACAGCCGAAAGACACTCGGCATTCAGCCTCATGATTCAGGGGATAGTGCATAATCTCCGCAATCCCCTCACATCTGCTATGGGGGCAGCAGACATTGTCAGGAAAAATACAGAGAAGCTCAGGGAGAAGATGCCCTATCTTGTTGAAATAGAGAAGATTCTGAAGTATACATACATTATCAAGAAAAGTACAATGACCCTCAATGAGATGATCGATGCAATGATGACAAGATCCAGACAGGGAAATCGCTCACAGCTCATGGTTCAGGATTTATCACCGATCATAAGGGAGGAGATGGATTTCCTTCGAGCCAGCAGCAGGATAAAAACCAAGCTGGGCCTCGTTCAGATATCCCCATATGCCATTCCCGTTCGCATGGTTTCCGCTGAGATTGCCCAGGTCATCGAGAATCTTGTCCACAATGCTGCAGATGCATTGATAGATTCACCAGAAGGCAGAATAGACATCACAATGGAGAAGGAGGGTGACCTCGTAAAGATAGCTGTGGAGAACAATGGCCCTTCTATACCTGAGCAGATCAAGGAAAAGATTTTCGAGCCTTTCTTCACGACAAAGCATCGATGGAATCAGGAGGGTGGAAAGGACAAGCCCATAGGTACAGGGCTGGGACTTTATACCAGCAGGGATATCATCCAGAGACATGGCGGCAGTATCACCCTTGTATCGGGAGATTGGGGAACAAGGTTCACAGTTTCCCTGCCCCTTGCCGGAACTTCCAAGGCTGCCTGAACTTCTTTTAATTGACTTCAACCATTTTTTTCCTACATTATATTTATGAAATATGCCGGACACATACTTTTCTTCATTCTTGCAATACAGCTCTTTGGACTTATCCCCACAGAAAGACTCGCCAATCAACTGCCACAGAGCAGCGATTTCCGGCAATGCAAGATACTGCTCAGAAATGATCTGAACTTCGAAAGCCTCCAAGGTTCCCGTCAGGAGAGAATTGCAGAGGCCAAGGGGATCAGCGAGGATTTTTCGTTGCCTCTCAAGGCTCTTCTGGAGGGGCTTGAAGCCCAGGGGCATGTCAGAGATCTGCACATGCTCTGGATAGTCCCGGGTGCCCTCTTTGAGGCTGATGCCCATGCCATTCGCAGCCTAATCTCCTATCCATTGGACGGCTTTATTGACCTCGATCCGCCTCTCCCCGCTCTTATGGAGAGCTATGACACAGGTGGCGCAATGGAGACAGAGGCCTGGGACACCCTGGCATGGGGTGTACAGAGGAGCCAGGCCAGCGCAGTCTGGAAGAATTATGGATTGACTGGCAGGGGTGTCAGGGTTGCGATTTTCGACACCGGCATTCAGCCCAATCATCCGGATCTAATCGACAATCTTTGGGTTAATCGGGGAGAGATACCCAGAAATGGTATAGATGATGACGAGAATGGATACATTGACGATGAACATGGCTATGACTTTGTTTCCAATCGAATTCAATACGACGACAGAGGTCACGGTACACATGTTGCCGGAACTGTGGCCGGAACCGGTGCAGCAGGTATGAAGTCCGGCGTTGCCCCTGATGTTGAACTTATGTCCGTTAAGGTGATAAATGATGAGGGATCGGGCATAGTCGGCAATTCATGGCGGGGCGTTGAGTATGCACTGCTTATGAAGGCACACATAGCCAACCTTTCTATAGGGTGGACATATCGTGAAGGCCTCGACAGAGGTGGCTGGCGTGCAGTGGTGGAAAATGCCAAGGATCTTGGATTGCTATTCTGTGTTGCCTGCGGCAATGAGGGTGGGGATGAAGAATCCTGTGATGACCTGCGTTGCCCCGGCGATGTACCCGATGCCTTCAGCATTGGGGCCCATGTCTATGCAGGATATTATGCCGGTTTCTCGGGTGTCGGTCCTGTATGCTGGGATGATGTAGATCCATACTATGATTATCCATTTCCGCCGGGACTGACCAAACCGGATATACTCGGTCCGGGTGACGATATCCCCTCCTGTGCTCTTACCGGAGACTATGTCCTCAAAAGTGGTACTTCAATGGCAACACCCCATGTTGCAGGGGTCTGTGCCCTGCTTATGCAGATGGACACTACACGTTCTCCCGACTTTATCGAGGCATTGATCGAATCGACAGCCCATGATATTGGCATAGTAGGCCACGACAACAGAAACGGCTGGGGTCGAATGCAGGCCGAGCAAGCGGTTCTCATGGCAATAGGCTGGCCCGGCTGGATCAGAATCACCTCTCTGCCGAATATCACATTTCATTTTGAACCACAGGGGCTAAAGGCCAGTACCGACGATACGGGCGAGCTTATCCTCTGTGCACGGGGTGGTGTTGAATATACCTTCACCACAGATGCCTTTGGATTCTGGCCGGATTCAGGTTCAGTTACCTTTGCGCCGGATACAACCGAGATCAGCATTTTTCCTTCAGCTTCGGATTCCTTTCCCCTTCTCATTGAGGTTCTGGACATGGCAACCCTTGAGCCGATTGAGGCCACAGTCTATTCTGATAGGGGAGATACGGCAGAATATACAGAGGGTTTTCACACCGGTCTTTGGGGCTGGGAATCTCATCCGACAGTCGTCCATGCAGACAAGGTCGGCTATAGATCGGAAATGGCCATATTCCCCAATGACGACAGACGAAAGAGGCTATTCCTCCACAGGGCAAATCAAATGGAAACATTTGATGGTTTCTACTGGGACGGTGATTTCGAGTTCGGTTTACCCCTTCTCGAAGAGCCGATGCCAAGGAGCGGACTGTCATGCCTGGCTACATCACTTTCCGGCAACTACTCAGATCTCTCAGATTCGAGGGTGATTACAACCGACTGGTTTACTCCGGCGGATTCCACAGCACTTCTGACCTTCTTTCACTGGTACGAGATAGAGGCGACTACATGGGGGATATGGGACGGCGGCAATGTTCAGGTTCGCACCAGTACAGATACCACCTGGCGCATCATCCATCCCCTTTCGAGATATCCCGGTCATGTTGACGATTTCAATGAGCTTATGGCCTGGCAACCTGCTATTTCCGGTACTCTCTGGGGTATATGGTGGCAACAGGAGGTCTTCCCCCTCGCAGATTATGCAGGAGAATCAATTAAGTTCATGTTCCGTTTCGCTTCCGATGACAACACCAACTATCGGGGCTGGTATATTGACGACTTTCTCTTCACCGAAACAGAGCTTCACCCGCCTGTCATTCGCAATTCGCTCACAGGTTCCGAGGGTGACACACTGAGATTTTTCTGCGAAGCTTTCGGCATATATGAACCGATCGACACCTCCGGTGTGTATATGCACTATATCATGACTGACTTTGGCGGTATTGCTCTTGAGGACAGCTTAAGAATGACCTGGTCAACCGGTACCGATGCTTTCAACGCAGCACTAGGTATGCCATTTTATGCAGAGATCGATTACTTTTTCTCCGCGCGGGACGATGCGGGACTGTGGACACGTTATCCTGCCGACAGCAGCCTCCATGTGAGCTTTGGCGGAGATAGCATACCACCTGTAATTCACTTTCCGTGGTACAGACAGAATATGATCATTTCCGATACCTTTTTCATAAGGGCTGTCATCACAGACTCCCTCACCGGCATCGATACATCCTCAATATCCATGGAGTTTCACGGCTTTGACACATTGATAAATCTCAGCCCATTTGAGATCAGAGGCGACACAGCCCTCTTTGGCTGGCGTCTGCCCTATCTTCCTGTGGAGGATAATATATGCAGTCTCAGCATAGGTGCAGGTGATATCTTCGATCCTCCAAACAACTCTGTAACAGATTTTCTGCCGATACTCTTCGATACAGAGCTGGAACTGGCAGCAGATTCGGATACATCGGTTTTCCGAGATCTCGGTGGCGACTCAATCTGGGTTTTCGACTTAGATGACGGCTGGGAATGCAATCTCACCCGTACCGGAGTCGACAGCCTCGTTATAGGTGATATAAACCTTGCAATACCAGCAAGCTGGGGATGGATTGAGGCAGAGATGTATCTGGAGCTCTCCTATGAGCTCTGGTCTGGTTCTGGTCTGGATTTCCATACTGACCTTGGAATCTTGTATCCCGAAGGCGGATATACAGGATATCTGCCAACCCTTATGAGCGACGGTCTTTCAGGTGTATCGGGCGAGCCTGTTGTCTTTGATGTCCTCGATCATATAGGCAGTATTTTTGATCTTGTCATCAGAATAGGCTCCGATGGAACAGATGGAAATGTGACACTGACGGGTTTAAGGATTTCCGGCAGCGATGGAATCGATGAGACGCAGATAGTAATACCTCTGACAACTGATATTGACGTCTGCCCCAATCCCTTCAACGGAGCTGTTNNGATTTTCGATATCAGAGGCAATCTGATTCACACCCTTGAAGGTGGGAGGAATATCTGGCGACCAGATGCCTATTTACCAACCGGCGTGTATCTCGTAAAAGCAGATCTCAATGGAAAGACAACCACAAGAAGGCTGATATACCTGAAGTAGCATATCTGACCTGCCGAGGCCGCAACCCCGGAGATTCCATAAATATTATATATAGAATAATCATTATGGTTTATCTTATTCTAAAACGAAACCCTTGCTTTTATAGTTCAGTTTCTTTGTCCTGAAGGGACAAGAGATTATATTTGTTCTAACCGACATTTATGTTTTTTCATTCGGCTGCATTTAACAGATTTTTCACATCCTGTTACCTTTAAATAACTTGAAGTATTCGGCATTCTTTGTTTAATTGATTCTAAAGCAAAGATTTGAGGTGTTATGAACAGAAAAGCACTGCTGATTTTATTTTTTATTCCCTCAATACTTGTATTCGGTCAGACAATGATAAAAAGAACTCTGACATCAGGCGGTCAGGTAGGGGAGGGTTTTCACGGTTTTGCAACTGGGCAGGCAGCTCAGGGCAATGCACACAGTTCGGCAGCGGACTCTGCTGCATATGGCTATTGGACATTTCAGGGCGATTTTGAGATATGCATCGAGCTTGTCACAGACTCCATATGGAATGTGACCGATGCCATGGGCAGAGACACAATAGACCTGCATTATACAGCAAATATGCACGAGAGGGACTATTTTTCCTTTTATAACTGCGGCAACTGTGCGGTTGACCTCGGGGCAAGGGTAGCATCGACTTCACCGTCCACCATCACTACGGGTTACTATTCAAGCCTCAACCGCGCAACTGTCAGGGCGCAGTTCAGAGAAGACGAGATATGCCCTGTTACATACAATGCCACCTTCGACTGGATTAAGGACATCACAACCTGGGCGACAGATTATATTTTTGGTCCTTCAGGGGACAATCTTGAGGCAGGCAAGGTGATAAAGCTGTGGACGCAGATACTTACGCCTACAGACACCGATGACAGCGGTGAATTTATAGACGAATTCAGCATTATAGTCGAGATTCAATCTCGAATATTTCTACCATAGGGGGACAGATGAAAAGATTATTTCTAATTTTGACAATAGGACTGCTCTTCGGGCAGGTTCCACAGAAGATGCATTTTCAGGGGCAATTCCTCGATGAAACCGGATATGGATATCACGGAACATATCCAGTGACCTTCAGAATACTCGAGACCGAATCAGGGCCGGTTCTGTGGGAAGAGAGCCGCAATCCAGATTTCTACAACGGACATATGAGTATCTATCTCGGTGAGGTAACACCCATTCCCCCTTCACTCTTTGATGGTGCATCACGTTTTCTCGCCGTAAATATCGATGGCACAGACTTCTCCCTTACCGAGCTTATCACTGTACCCTATGCCTTCCGCTCCGCCAATTCGGACACGGCTTATTATGTCCACTGGGACTCGATTGCAGGCATACCTCCTGAGATTGGCGGCGATCTCGACTGGCAGATTTCCGGGGAGGATATGCATTCATTGCCTGAAGGCAATGTGGGCATCGGCACAGAGACGCCGGACAGAGTAAGCAAGCTCCACGTTCAGTCCGGCGGTGAACCGGGTGGCAGGGCTGTTCTCGGTCGTTTTTCCGATGCCGGGCCTGAAGGCTGGCTGGGCACAAGTCTATACGGCGCATACGGCGAATTCGACTCCGATAACTATGGAGCCCTCGGCTCAAGCGGTATCGGAATATATGCAAGGGGCGAGTTGAACTCTGCATATCTTGAGGGGGATGTGGAGATAGTTGGCGACATTTCCCTGGGAACAGGGGCAAGCCTCATCCTTGACGGCGATCCCGGCTCAGAGGATGTACTGATGGCGGATGTGGACGGAAATCTATACTGGGGTGCAGGCGGCACGGGTTCTATCGCCGATACAGAGGCAGAGCTCGAAGCCCAGATAACAGATGTAAGGGACATCTTCACAGATAATGACGGCAGCCTCACAGACGATGATCTTTCAGACAATTTTCTCGGCGAACTCTCAGACGTAGGGGTCTCCGGCGCGACAGACGGGCAGGTGCTCATCTATGACGGAGTATCAGGGCACTGGATAGCCGGAACAGGCGGAGGTGCATCGGCAGGTGTGGCCAGTCTCAACAGCCTCACAGGGGATCTTAATATTGTCGGCACAGGCGGCATAGAGATAAGCGAAACATCAAGCGAGATCACCATAGACCTGACCCTGGAGGCGGGCGACTGCGCAGGCATTGATGACATAACAGGCGGCACAGCAACCAATACAGATGTCCCTGTCGCAATTCAGGCATGGAATCCGGCCATCGGTCAATTCCTCCTGACAGATGCTGACCTTGGCTGCACAGGAGGGGCAATTTCGCGCATAGTGCTCTACACGGCAAGGACTTCGGGTACATTCGAGGACTTTGACCTCTATCTCGACAATGTTCTTTTGACCTCCCTCGCAGGAAGAAACCCCCTTTTTGGAACTAATGTTGCCAGCGGTGTTACACTGACCATAGCTTCGGACGGATCCGTTGAGATACCCTTTGATCACAGCTTTTACTATTCAGGAGGCAATCTCCTTGTTACACTGCGCAAGAACACAGACGTTGCTGCACCATGCGAATGGTACGGTACGACAACAGCAGAAGTCATGGCGCGCTACAATGACTCATCCACAGACTATCCCCTGCCTGAAGAGGCATATTTCAGACCGAATATCACGGTTGACTATCTCCCTGCCGAGCTTCCCGATGTTGTGACAACGCTAAACTCCGAGACAGGCGATGTTTCCATAGTCGGTGGCAGTGGCATCGATGTATCGACATCATCCGGCACTGTTACCATATCCTCAACAGGCGGAGAAACAGGCGGTGGCAACTGGACTACACATACAGATATCGGCACAGGCACAGCGGACAGCACCCTCGTGACCAACGGCAGATGGGGACTTTTCCGCATGGGCGGTTCAGCCTTCGGCAATGCATGTTCCACACATGTAAATCTCGGCATCGGCGGCATCACAGGCTCTCCGGGCGAGAATCTCAAATACTCAGCAGTGCTTGCAGGAAAGGCAAATACTGCCTCAGGCTATGCAGCCACAGTATCCGGCGGAGAGAACAACACAGCATCCGGCGATCATTCTGTGATATCCGGCGGTCATGACATCAATATAGGCGGCAATAACTCCTTTGGTCTCGGACATAGCTTCAGTTCTTCCCTCAATAATTCCGGAATAATCGACTGGGGCTCAACCGGCGGCGCACTTTTTGTAGAATATGTGCCCACAGCGGCAGAGGACAGCCTGACAGGTGTATATTCACTGGTAACAGGGGAGGGGGCAAAGTTCGGAGGAGACATAGTCGGAGAGGGCGGCCNNCCATAAAGGGACTTGCCAATGACAGCTCCCCGGACTCGGTATTGTCCATTGTCGATGGTGTTGTGATGCGCACGGCTTTTGCAGGCGGTTCTGCATCCGATGGCGACTGGAATATTTCGGGTGACGATCTTTATTCGGAGGCTGTGGGCAATGTCGGTATAGGGACAACTACCCCTCTTTATAAGCTCGATGTGGCAGGTGACATCAACCTGACCGGAACGCTCCATGTTCCGGGCATCAATCTCGGCGGAGAATTCAGGGATACATGGCCCTCCGGCACAGGGGGAGACGACTGGGGCGCACAGGTGGCAGAGGTTTCAGCAAGACTGACAGGCGATGGCACATTGGCCACACCCCTCGACATAGCCCAGCAGGGCGCAGCATCGGGGCAGGTTCTCAAGTGGAACGGCGCATCCTGGGCCCCTGCCAATGACGAGACCAGCGCAGGCGGCACAGGGGACATCACAGCAGTCTATGCTGGCACCGGATTGACAGGCGGGGGAACATCCGGGGATGTCACCCTTTCCCATGCTGATCTATCCAGCCAGAGCAGCGTTTCCGAGAGCGGCGGCACTGTTGTGCAGGACATATCCCTCGACTTTACAGGCCATGTGACAGACATCAACACAACAGACCTCGATTCGAGATATGACGACTATGACTACTGGAGGCTTCAGGCCAATGGCGGCACGACTACAAATATCAGCTCCTGGGAGTCTGTAAACTTCGAGGAGGGCTCAGGGATTGATATCTATCGCTCGGGCAATTCGATATACATATCAACCGCCGGCGGCAGCTCAACGCCTACACTTTCTGAGGTTCTCTCCGCCGGCAACAGTGCCGGCTCATACGACATTGACATGGACTGGAACAATATAGAATACGTTGACTATTTCCAGGGCAATCACCTGAATATCGGCGGCTCATCAAGCCAGGCCCTCTGGNNTGGGTTTACGGAACATATATCAACACCGCAGGCGACATATACTGCGACGACGATCTGACTGTATATGACGACTGCCAGACAGGTGACTACTATGCAGACGACGGTTCCAAAGGAGGCGACGCCACAATACTCGTACTCCACGAAGCAACATGGAGCAATGTCAGCATTCTCGGAACGAGCATGATAGTCACATCCCTTGACATGACAGGGCTTGATCTCGATTTTGACGATGGACTGTGGACGGACTATTCCTATGTCTATCCCTTCTGGGGTGGCGGCGATGTGCCCAAGGATGGGTCAGACCCCGATTCACCTGATCATGTTTCAAGGATGGCAGATGTGGGTTCATCCAAGGCAACCGCACCTGAAGAGGATTTTATGCCACCTGTCTTCAACCTGACAGACGGCGGCTCATCTTCCACAGAGGGCGGCGAGATCTGGGTTGACTTCTCCGAAGGTTTCCAGAGAAGCCTCGATCTTACAGATGACGGAACTGCCTTTGTCACGGTAACTCCCATAGGATCGGATGCGCATCTGCATATAGTCCGCAAGGACAGCAACGGCTTCCTCGTTCGAACAGACAGGGGCGATGCCAACTTCGACTGGATCGCCATGTGTCCGACTAAGCCTGTAAGGGAAAGACATACGACAAAGTACCGCACCGAGGGAGTCATCAAAGGTGATGACAGCCCCGTGATCACCGGCAAGCCAAAACGTTAGAATGTGTTGGATTTGTGATTGCGCCCCGGACTAATCTGTGATAAAAAGATCAGTCGTCAAGCAGCCAGAGCTTGGCAGGTTCTATATCTGTAAAGTGACGGAGATTTATCCCTGACCAGTTGGTCATCACCGTGACAGCAAAGCCCATGGAATCAACACGTTCCTTTGGATATACTATGGCAATCCTGCTG
>NPIE01060368.1_pt1 | contig 13618 bp, 14 predicted proteins | sample 8637661 | NCBI WGS metagenome assembly NPIE01 (sample SAMN07420842, study PRJNA396082) | bioreactor metagenome | isolation source: sample BA12 brine-fed electro-methanogenic bioreactor BA | place: Japan: Kochi | collected 2016-12-09 | reverse complement strand
AGAATACCCCTGAATTGTTCAATTATGTGCGGACCAGCATTGACGCAGAACCACACCAGTTCGGGCGCTATTATTTTACCGGTTCTCAGGAGGCGCCCATGATGCGTGGCGTGATTGAGTCCATGGCGGGGCGGGCCGCGATTTTGCAGTTGTTTCCATTTTCGACGCGCGAATGCGCGTCGGTATCGTTGTTTGCCGGAGGTTTTCCCGAGGTAATCGAGCGGCCACAGGCGGCATCTCTATGGTTTCGATCCTATATTCAAACCTATCTCGAACGCGACGTGCGCACGGTTAGTTCCATACGCGATCTGGCGACCTTCCGGCGTTTTATCGCGTTGCTGACATCACGGGTGGGGCAACTACTGAACAAAACCGATTTAGCCGCCCCCTTGGGCGTGTCGGTTCCTACCATCACAGAATGGCTTTCCATACTCGAAATTACCGGCCAGATTATCCTCGTGCCGCCCTTTTACCACAACTTTGGAAAACGGATAATCAAGTCTCCCCGTCTGTACCTTGCCGATTCCGGGCTNNCTGCCATATCCTTGGCCTGAGTACAGTTGAGGCATTGGAATTATCCGTGTTCTTGGGGCCGCTATTTGAGGGGTTTGTCGCGTCCGAGATTGTTAAACGTCAGTTAGCTGCAGGCAAGAGCAAAACGCTCTATTATTTCCGGGACCAACAAGGTCTTGAGGTGGATTTTATCGTGCCGTGTTGCGCGGAGCGTCTCGCCCTTATTGAAGCGAAAGCGAGTGCAACGCCCATGCCCGACATGGCCAGGTCGCTTTTGCGACTGAAGAACAGCATCCATCAGTATGACGCGAAGGCTTATGTGGTATGTCGAGGAGAAACAGCTTCGAAGCGCCCAGAGACACTTTGCCCCGATGTATGGCATGGCGGTATTGAATCCCTGGACGACATGCTGGAACTGCTCTGAAATTTTGCGGAAGAAGGGACTGTTCTGAAGAGAAATAAACCGGCAGACAACACCAAAACGGGCGCATTGGGTATATGGGACATGTATGGCCGCCATAACGCGAATGGTCGTTGTCACTGTGTCCGTGGGCTTGAATGTTTCTCATGCCGCCGCAGAACTTATGTGTGGTTGTTCAGGCGTTGGTCCCAGTCATAATCACGGGAGGTGACCCTGGACTCGATGCGTTGAATGCGCCGTTCCAGGTGGTCGAAGGTGCGTTTGAGACGCAGTATCGCCATGGACCGTGATGCTGTGTAGGAATTATAGAACTCCGTTTCGGCGTCGTTCTTTGGCGGGATAATCGGCGCGACGCGCATGAGCATCGCCGCCAGGAGATAGGCGACCACCATGGGGCCTAGGCTTGTACACAAGGCGATTATCACGAAGGCAATGCGTACGCCGACTGTGGACAAACCGAAATATTCAGCCAGCCCGCGACAGACGCCGAAAAGCAAGCCGCGGCGCGAACGGTAAGGACCGGGGCGTTCATGATAATCATGCCAGGCCCCGTGATGATGTCTGCCGCGGCCTCTCATCGCCCACTCCTTTGTCTGGGTTCCTGGAGCAACGTCTCCAACGCTTCCACGCGTTCTTCCATCCGTATCAGTCCCTGATAGACTTCCTGAATAATGCGCGCTTCCTCGTCGCTCTGGGCGCGGGACGCGCGCGGCCTCAGCAGATTAACCACCATCCAGCAGATAATGCCCAGCCCTGCCAGCAAACTGCCAAAGACGATGAGCACAGTAATGGGTATGAAAATTTCCATTCACGATTCCTTTTCAACGCATTATACGGCCTTATTCGGTGTTGAGGCGTGCGTCCCAATCGCGCATATCACGGGCTGTAACGCGTTCCATGCGCTCCAGACGCGCATCCAGGCCGTCCGCCGCGCGACGACAGGCGCGGGCCGCCTCATATTGCGCGCAACGCCAGTGATCGTGGTAAGGCGGCGCCCATGCGCCCGGTTCACGTTTCAACACCAATGCTGCCAGCAAATAGACGATGGTCACCGGCCAGAATCCGGTGAATACCATCAACGCAAGACTCAACATCCGCGTCCAGAACACCGATATGTCGAAATAATCAGCCAGTCCGCGGCATACGCCGAACAGCAGGCCATGCCGTGAACGATACAATCTGGGTCTTCCGTTATTATACGCCATGAATCCGTTCCTTTCATTGTCGCCCGTGTTGTTTATTGCGCCGGTGCGTCCTGGCGCCGCTTCTTTGCCATCATGTCGGCAAGTTCGCGCTCGATTTCTTCGTCCTTCTCAAGGGTCTCAAATGTATCGTGCAGGGAGGGTTTGCGCAACCCGTTGACNNGCCTCGGCTTCCATACGGTCAATACGACGCTCGAAACGCGCAAATCGCGCCAATACGTCGGTCGTCTCGAAGCGGCGGATATCTTGTTGGGCGCGACGCTTGTCCATCGCATGGCGATGGCGCTGCACCAGTGCGCGGCGCTTTTCGCGCGCAACCTCGAGCTTCTCCTCGAGCTGAGTGATATCATCCTGATAATGTGCCACCACCTCGCTGATTTCCTCGGACTCGCGTTCGAGCGCTTCGGCGCGTTCGATAAAACGTCGTTTCTCGACCAGCGCCTCGCGCGCCAGGTCCGCACGATTCTTTTCGACTGCAAGTGCCGCCTTGTCCCCCCAGGCGCGACCCGTGTCTACTGCAGTCGCTAATTCGCGCTGCACGCGTTTTTGCGTGGCCATCGCACCGGCACAGTTCGCCTTGATTTCAACCAGCGTGTCCTCCATTTCGCTGATCATCAGCTTGATCAGCTTTTCCGGGTCTTCCGCCTTGTCCAGCATGGCGTTGATGTTCGAACTGATGATGTCGCTCAAGCGTGTGAATATGCTCATGGGATATTCCTTTGTTCAGGCGCTACGCGCCGTTTGCCGTAATGGTTATCGCTCTCTATACGGCAAATCCTGTGCCAATCGCCTGGAAAGAAAATAAACCCTTTGTTTACAATATGTTAACAAATAAAACGGGATTGTCTTATCATGCAAGGTGTGGTATAATACGCCTATAGATGGATTTTAACGCGAATTATTGGTAAATATAACCCATAATGCACGTCAGTGCCGGCGTTAGCCGCCAATCGGTTGAATTCCGAATGTATAGGCCCGGACGGGTAGGATGGGGAGGACAAGTGGCTCGGTTCGTATACAGACGTCACAAGGAGCATGAAATGAACACAGTCGCATTGCCAACTGCGGACCTGGGTATTATTGACGCGCTGGGCCAATCCGACGCATTTTTGGATTTTCAGGAACGTTTGTCCCGTGTTGCCGAGATCAATCGCCCCGTGTTACTTGCGGGAGAGCGCGGCACGGGCAAGGAATTGGCGGCAAAACGTCTTCATTATCTGTCGCGGCGTTGGGAGGAACCGCTCATCGCGCTTAACTGCGCGGCATTGTCTCCCACGCTTATCGAATCCGAACTATTCGGCCATGAACCCGGTGCGTTCACGGGCGCTGTCGGCCGTCGCGAGGGTCGTTTCGAGACGGCGGACGGCGGCACGTTATTTCTGGACGAGTTGGGCAACATTCCCTTGCCGGCGCAGGAGAAAATACTTCGGGTTGTGGAGTATGGCGTATTCGAGCGCGTGGGCGGTTCGGAGTCGGTGCGGGTGGATGTACGACTTGTGGGCGCAACCAATACCGATCTGGCCGCACTGGCGGCCCGGGGGCGGTTCATGCGCGACCTGCTGGACAGGCTTTCCTTTGAGGTGTTGTATTTGCCGCCTTTACGTGCGCGCAAAGGAGACATCATGCTGCTGGCCCGGCATTTCGCGGCCCGCATGGCCGTGGAACTCGGCCGCGAGGATGCGCCTGAATTCACGTCCGACGCCAAAGCGCGGCTCGAGTCCCATCCGTGGCGTGGAAATGTACGCGAATTGAAAAATGTGGTCGAGCGGGCGGTCTATCGCGCTTCGGGCAGCGCAATCAACGATCTATGTTTCGACCCCTTCTCTTCGCCTTTCGCGCCGCTTTGTGAAACCTCTGAACCCGATGATGCCGCTCCCATCGTTTGCGCATCCCAAGCGGCGCCCCGGGAGTTTCGCGCCGCCGTGGACGCCTATGAGATACAACTGCTTCACCGCGGACTGCGTGATAATAAGTTCAATCAGCGTAAAACCGCCGAGTCCCTCGGCCTGAGCTATCACCAGTTTCGCGGGCTGTATCGCAAGTACGCGGAAGCGCTCGATAGTGAAACCTGACGTTGCCCGGTAGTGATACCGTCCTTGGAAGCGCACAGCACGGCTGTGTTTTTGCTCTGACAGGCAAGTCAGGTTTTCTTTTCTGCTATACTGGGCATTTCATTGTTGTTTGAAAGACCCGCAAGGATTTTATTCATGGAACAATTACTCGTACTGGCGGTTATCGCTTCGATTGTGATGGGCATCCAGTTGGCCATGCGCTACCTGCGTTCAATGCGGCTGCGTTATTGGATGGGGCGAGGCATGGAAGCCTATAAATCGGGACGATTCGTCGAGGCCGTAAAGGCGTTCCGCAAGTGCGTGCGCATCGCGCCCGGCTGGTTGTACGCGCGCACCCTGATGAGTATCTGTCTGGCTCATGGGGGCGAACGCGACAGCGCCGCCAAAGAAATCAAGATGATTGAAGCGCTGCAACCCAGGGAAGCGGAAACCTGGGCGTTAATCAGTACGTTCCATGCGTTATGCGCTCAGGAAAACGATGAGGAACTGCTGCACGCCTTCGAACAGCTCGCTGCCCTCGACGAAAAGGCGGCGGTTACGTTGCTGGGACAACCTGTCTTCACGCAACATCGTGCGGCGGCGCAACTCCACGCCTTACGCGAACGCATCATTGCGACTGATAAGGTCCCCCTGGAAAACGCTTGAGTACCTTATGCGTCCCAAACACTTTGCGTCGCGTGGATAAAAAAAGCGTCGCGAATCTAATCGCGACGCTTATCAGTCTTTTTTGCCTCACGCTGGCAGCAACCTTCCGGCAACATATCGTCAACTGAGCATTTTCATGATCTTTTCGGCAACCTTGGCCACCACTTCCGGGTCCTTGTAATTACCATTCGCAATATTCTGACGGGCTGATTCAACCTTATCCATGCGAATTTCATCTTGATTGCGCGTCAATTGTACGATCCGTACAACATCTGCCGCCGCCTTCGCTTCGTTGCTTATGGTGACGCCGTCCGCGCTTTTACCGCGCGTAACGCCGTTTTCCTCGGGCTTTTGCCGGCTGTTGCGGATTCTGGAAGATTGCCCCGACTTCGGGTCGGGTATGCCTGTTAATCCTTCTAAAGAAACCATAATAAATACCTCCTTATTCGAGGCGCCGTCGTTTGATGCTTCAATTATGCTCTATATATCGGCATCCAGACCGTAAACTTTAATGACGACAGGTCGCATCGTTTAAAAAACGTGTGGGTCCGTGAGCCATACAGGTATGGGCGCTCTTTCGTTTTTTTTGGCACACATAAACATTATTGTGTTCGGTTTGGGCGCGTGCCGAAACGATCACGCAGCGTCCGCCAGCCAAAACGAAAACGCTGCTTTATACTTGTCAATGAGTATGTGCCGAACGCCGTCACCAATGTCAAATGCAAAAATCGTTTACCGCCTCATAGTCTTGTTGCTGCTGTTGTATCGCCAGTTCTGATAAGGAAATCCCGGCCAGAAAGTCCAGCAACACGTTGTTGGCGCCCACATAAACACGACGTAATGCACATACGTCAGGATTAAAACCACAATGTGGAATGTCGGCGCAATCGGCTATCTCGATTGGTCCGTCCAAGGCTTGAATAATTTCATCGAGATGGATGGTGTCGGCACTACGGGCCAATACAAATTTTCCTTTGGCGCCGCGAATCGAAATCACGAGTTTCGCATTTCGAAGCCGCGCCATAAGCTGTTCCAAGTAGGCAGTCGGCAAATGTTGGCTTTCGGCAATGCTGCGTCCAGTAGCGCCTTCGGGCGTACGCGCCAATTGCACCATGGCCCGCAGCCCATATCGAGCTCGTGTTGAAAGTTTCATAATGGATTAATCATACCTGAATACATGAACTTTTTGCAACTGCTATTTTCGGTCTCCCAGTAAAACCGTCGGCCTATTCATTATTAGTCGCATTAAGTGTTGCGAAATATTTCGCAATTCGCTTTAGTTTTTTTCTCATCATTCCCGACCGTGAATAACAGCCCTGATAAATGGTTTTCGTGGCCTTGGCAAGCGCAACCGGATCGGCGCCTTCGAGATTGTCGCGTTCGAAACGGGCAAGAAGCGTAATGGGTTTGCACTCGGCGTATACTTCTCCACATACACGGATATGCTCATCAATAGCAGTGAGTTCGGCCGCAAGTGATTTGGCTTTATCAAGGCCCTTGCCCTTTTTCAAGGCGTCAAGCAGCGCGTTGGCTAGATGGATGCCTTGCAGCGCATGCTCTGCCAACGACGAAAAAGCCCGTTCTTTCTCTGCTGCCCAAGCGAATACGATATCAGGGTGCGGGCCATCATAGAGGCCAAGCAACAGACGTAAACTTTCACTCTCGGTCCTTGCGTCATGCCTGCGTCGTAGATGTTCCAGCCACATGCAACGATAGGCGGCGCGCATCAGGTCCCTTTCGGTTAATGAACGTCGAACAACCGGATAGAACTGAAGGCATCCGTCGGGGGCAAAACGGCTGATGAAGATGTCCACATCATGCAGAGCCTGGGAATCCGGGATTTGCCCACATGGAAACTGTTCGTGGGACCTGAGGGCGGCATCTACGGCGGTCATGACTTGCTCGGACGTGATCAGGCGCGGTTCCTCCCCGGCCCCCGGCACGAAATCACTGCGGCCGAGTTGTTCACGCCGTCGCTCGATGGCGCAATGTCCTTCTCCCCAGGGGCCCGTTTCGCGATAGTGTACATGCCCGATCGATACCAGTGTGATGGGACAGCCCACTGCGGCGGCTACATGCATGGTGCCGGTGTCGTTGCTGATGAGCGCGCCGGCCCGTTCGAGCAACGCAGCCAACTGGGGCACACTGGTCTTACCGTAAAGCGGTATGGCGCTGTCGGGCGCGGCCGTCAGCATGGCGTCGCCCAAGGGCGCCTCCTCGGTTACGCCGACCAGCAGGATGCTGGCGTTTCGTTTCGCACGAAGCATTTGCGCGAGACCGGCAAAACGCTCGGGCGCCCAGCGTTTGCCCGTTTCGCTGGCCCCAAGTTGAAAACAAACAATAAAGTCGTCGCGCCCGATGCCGTGCGATTCGAGCAGCGCGTTCACCGCCTCGCGGTCCTCGTCGCGCACCTCGAAGACAAGCCGGTCACAGGCGCGGTCGGCGTCGGCGAAGTGCCGCCAGATGTCGCACAGATTAAGGTCGTTGTATTCGCGGCTGAGTACGCCGGTGAAGAAATAACTGGCCCAGGGTCCGCGCAGAATGAACTGCCAATCCTCGCTCATATCCGCACCCACCACTTCAGGGATATCGGCCAGTCGCATCAACATGGCCGACGCCAGGCTGTGGGTGACATTATAGGCGACATCATAACGCCCGGCCTTTAATTGCCGGATGCGGGCGTCGGCGCTGTAATAGGCCTTTAACAGGCGTTCTGAGTCCCGAGAGGTAAGATCAAGAAACATCTCGTCTTCATCGTAGGTAATAACCTCGTTTACATCCGGGTGCCGTTCCACAATGGTCTTGCCCATGCGCCGCACCAGGGCGGTTATGTGCGCATCGGGCCAGCGCAATCGCAGCCGCCGGATCAGGGGCGAAGTCTGGAGCGCATCGCCCATGCGCGTGGTCTGTACGATCAATATCCGTTTCATCAGCGATGCTCCTTCATCATCGCTTCGGCAAAGGCGCGCATTTCCTTAAGATAGGCAAAGAGTTTTTCAGGATAACTCAAGCGCTTCATCATGTCCGGCTGAAGCCGACCTTCAATATTTTCCGTGGTGAAAAGCATGTCAGAAGGCAGGGTGCGCAGCCATTTGCCAAGTGCGTCCTCCGCATCAAGTCGGTCCGCAATCTCGCTGACGGTGTATTGGGCGCGCACGCCCCGCTGATGTATTTGCGCGCCGTGATGCAGAAGGATATGCTCGATCATTGCCTGGGCGCGATTTTCATACGTGTGTTCCTTGAGCGCCCGGGCCTGGGCCCGCACGGCAATTGCGCGTCGTTCTTCGCCATGGTCAAGATAATAATCAATCAAGGCCCTGAGTTCCTTCAACGTCCGATACACAGGCAATTCAGTATCGAAATCAAAGCAGTTTTCCAATCCGATACAGGGGTCGCAAACCTGAAATCCGCCGGCAGCCGCAATTTCGAACACGCGCGGGTTGATCGCGTCGTGGCTTAAGTCCACCCCTTCGCAGAGGGCGCTTGAGTGAAGGTTCAGGCTGATTTTCGCGCCGGCCACGATTTTCATGAACGTTTCGTTGTCGAAGCGTCGCTCACCGCCCACTACCAATGGCGCAAGATAGCGGTCTTTCCAGTTGACGCCCCATAGTTTAAACCGATAGTCGGTCAGGCCTTTGAACAATTCATTACGGTTGTGATATCCCGCACCCGCGAAGGATATATCACTTCCGAACGCGTCTTTTTCATAATCTTTCAAGGATACAGGGCGATGCACTGCCGGATCGCAACCGGTCTGGATAAAGGCGTGACACCGACAGCCGACGTCATCGAGATGCTTTTCAAATTCCCCCGGCTGGATATGGAAGAAGCAGTCATAAAGCGCCGCGATGTCGCGCCAATAAGGCAGATGTCGCCAGTTCTCGACATACCAGTAGGCGGAAACAACGCCATGCTTACGCAGGCGTTCCGGAAAATCCTGCAGCACCGGCGCCTGCGCCATTACGATGCAAATTTCCGGATTAAACTCCGCCACACGTGCGTAGCTCCACTCCGCCATAAAGCGGGTCAGCATGTCTGTGAGTTGGCTTTTTGCCTTTTCGCTCCTGGAACCGGACGCCACGGCGTCGTACACCGGCCATACCATGCTGTTTTCAACATGGCGGACATGATGGCCCAGTTTCGTGAACGCGTTGGCCAGGTAACCACTGATGGGCGTGGAGCCGCCGAACATGGCGCCGACCACGGCAATATTCAGTCGCTTCCCACGTATTGCCGCGAACGCCGGTAATTGTCGGGTCGCATCAACATAGGTGGGATACACGCGGGCTGTGGCCGGGTGGACAAGTACCTGGGGCTCACGACGCAACCACGCGATGAACGTCTCATCCCGAAGGGCTGCATCACAATCTCCCAGGACCAGGCAGCACGCCAGTTCCTCCGGCAAACGCCGCGCGGCAAGCGCCGCAGTATCCATGCTGGGTTCGATCACGCATAATTCATAACCGCGCGCGATCAGTTCCTCCACATGATAACCGAGCCCCAAACCTACCACCAGGACCGGACGGTCCGGATACAGGTCGACGGAGTCCACCAGCCGCCGCGCCTCCTCCTCAGGATTATACTGGCTGTGCAACAAGACGCCGTGAATACGGGCAGTTGGTTGACCGCCTCGGCCAGCGACAGATTCGATTGCGCCGCCGGGCTCATGGCGCAATAGCGTTTCACGCAACGCGCTATAGGCCTTCATGTTGAATATTCTCCAGCAGCGCCTGAATGCGCGGGTTGTCCGGCCGCGTCAACCTTGCCATGTCGAGGCATTCCCGGGCTTCTTCCGGGCGCGACAACGCCAGCAGCAGTTCCGCGTAATCGCCCATCAACTCAACATTATCGGTGTGGAATTCAACATAAGCGCGTACGCGCTCGAGACACTCCTCGAGGCGGTTTATCTGGTGTGCGCATTGAATAAAGGGGCGTATGAGCGCGACCTGCTTGAATCCGGCGCCAAGCACGGCGTCAAGCCGCGCGAAGGCCTCCTGGTAGCGTCGCTTTTCCATCAGCGCAAGCCCGAGCGCACCGGCGGCGCGTTCGTGGGCCGGCAATTGCTCGACACAATATTCAAGCAACGGCATTGCCTTGTCGGCTCGTCCCGTACCCACAAGCAGAATCCCGTATTCGCCCGCCGCCTCAGGCGTTTTGTTTGCCGCGAGGCTCTGGACGTAGTGCGTTTCGGCGCGCTCAAGCATGCCGGCGCGCGCGGCGGTACGGCCCATGATAAGACGCCGTTCTTCTTCGGGTGCGCCTTCGGCTTGTCCGGCCACGGCATAGGCGGTTTCTAGGTCGCCCGCCTCGAATTNNCTGCGAGCAAATCGGCGTCCGGCTTGCTGCCAATGACCAGGTACTGATAGGTCAGTATGCGCTCAAAATCATCTTCCGTCGGCTGTTCAATACGCAGTTTGCCTAATTGGACGGCGCCGTCCGGTTCCAATGCAAGTTTGACGCGATTGTACATGCTTAACGGCGCAATCTTGATTACGATGAGCCCGGCATCTTCGAAGAGTCGGAGGATTTCCTTGCGGGTAAAAAAACGCAGATGGGTCTCATCCAGAATGCCCGCTTCCATGTACGTCCATGCGCCATGAGAAAGCATGGTCAGCACCTCATGGTAGCCGACATTGGGTATGCTGCCGACAATAACGCCGTTGGGCGCGAGACATTGCGCCAGTTTGCGAAGCGCCGCGACCGGATCAGCCAGATGCTCCAGTACATCCGCGCAGGTAATGCAGTCAAAATAATTTTCAGCAAAGGGAAGTGCCATGGATTCGATGTCGCCCTGCACCACCCGGTCCAAAACACCTGCAGCCTGTTGAGCGGCCTCGGACATGATCTCGATGCCGCAGGCAGCCTCCAGTTTGCGCGTCTGTTTCAGTTCAAGCGCGAACGTACCCGTGCCACACCCCACATCGAGCAACCGGCGCGTGGTTACCGGCACAAAGGGCATGATCTCACGACGCGGTTGCTCGTAGTAATGTCTTGCCTTGGGTGAGTGCGCCGAAATGGCCATTGCGCGTCCGCCTAACACCTCGTTTGTCCGCGAAAGCATCGCATCCAGCATATCGCGCCAGGTCGATGGCGCCGCGTCGTCGGGCATGTTCGGTAAAGGACCGGGGGCAACGGTAAAAACGTGATTAAACCCCGCGCCCCGAAGGTGTTCCGCGTATTGTTTATCCACGCAGAACAGCAAATCAAAATTGCGCAATCGTTCCGTGTCGCCTTGTTCATTCATAGCTGTGTTTGTCAGGCAGGCGATACGCGCGCCTTGGAAGCCGTCAAGATCAACTGGTATTGGTCCTGTTGGCGCCCCGACATAAAGATAGCAGCGCCCTGCGTATCCTTGCGGCAACGCGGGCAACAAACGTGGTTCCTTATCACCGTCGCGTAATATCAGTCTTGGTGGCGCACCGCGCGTCGCGCGAGCGGCAACACATCCATCGGCATGGTCGTCCGCGCCCACGGTCAACAAGTGGAACTTCGGGGAGGCCGCCAATTCAAGCATGCGTCCCCAGGATTCGGACGCCGGCGTGAAATGCAACAGCAACGGCGGGGCGCTGTCGGCAAGTATGCGCGAGACGCCGGCCGCATAGCGTTTCCCCTCAACGGCCTCGAATATGGCGGCACGCCATTTCTCGACAAATGCGCTCATCGGAAAGCGCCGTGCCGCGGTCGCGCGTCCGCGGGCGCCGAGTTCCAGCGCCAGGTCGCGATCCTCAAGCAAACGCATGAGACGCTCGCGTACGCCCAGAGCGTCATAGGAAAGAAACCCGTTTTCACCGTCACGCACAGGCGACGTGCGGTTTCCAAGACTGACCACGGGCATGCCGCAGGCCATGGCCTCGAGGGTAACCAGGTTGTATCCGTCTTCATATTCCTGACGCGATACATGAAGCAGGCACCGTCTTCGACGATAAATATCCAGTAAGGCGTCAAAAGACGGCGCAGGCGCTGATTCCGGAATGGCGGGGTTGTCGCCGACAACATCATTGGGCAATCCTGCGCAGACCGTTTCCTGGAAGGGCACATCGAACATCAGGTTGCGTCCGACCATGGAATTACCGACGCGCACGATGCGCGCTTCCTCGCCGGTATAGCCGCCGTAGGCCTCGACGTCTATTCCCGGCAAAATCACGCGCCCAGGATATCCATAATCATCGCGTTTGGATTCGGAAATGAACACAAATTCAAACAGGCCCGCGAGACGGGAGAGCAATAATTCAAACCCTTCGAGCGGGTCGCCTTCATCCGCCCTGGCCGTGGTCTCGATAAAACTGCGGCGGTTATGGAACACCAGCAGGCGACCCGAGGCCGGGTAATTAGCCACGTCCACGGCGTTCATTTCATTGTGCGCGATAATAAGATCGTAATAGCCGGACGCCGCTTTGTCGCGCCATTGACGCGGTTCGAGCAAGGACAGATTCGAAGGGATGGGACGATAGTCTTGTCGCCAATAGCGTACAAGATTGCCTTCGGTATAGTATCCGACATCAAAGGACAATCCCGTTTGCGCCATCATGCATAAGTAGGGTTCATGAAAATTGAAGGTCAGTATGCGCGGTTGCGCCATCACGTATCAGCCCGTTGGGAAACAATGCGCAACAACTCCGCCACTGTCTCCTTCTCCGCTTCGGCGCGCGGCGCCAGTTCATATTCGAGCAGATCGCCCAGCAATACACAATCGTGATTCTTGATGGCATCCGCCGCTTCCTCGAGAAAACCGTTCAGTTCGTCGTGCAGGGATGCCAGGGATATGCCGTTCACTATAATGTCTTCGGCCTTGATGTCAAAGGAATCCAATACCATCGCCTGGCGTATTTTAAGCATGCTCCAGACATGCGCCAGTTCATTGAAAGGTTCAAAACCTTCGTCAGGCGCCTCGCTTTGAAACACTTGCGCCAGCGCCAGACAGGCATTGGGCAATTCTGGCAGCACCTGCTGCATTTCCTCGAGAATGCCGTGCGCCATGGCGCATATGGAACCGCTCTCGACCTCGATTACCACGTCTTCGTCCACGTCCCGGCCCGCAAGCATCTCCGTCATGCCCTCCGGCGTTACTTCGGCGCCGTTCAGGCGCAAGTCCACAATACCTCTGTCGGACTGGCGCAACAGTTCGTTTATCGCGCCCACCACCTCGAATAAATCGCCCGCCAGATGCCCGAAACGCGCATCCTCCTTGCCGTCCACAATCACTTTCATCGTCGCAACCTTTCTACCGGGGGATTAACCGGGAAATGCCGTCGAGCGCCGGAGCGACGGCCGCCTGCGCATTTTCCGCTTGTATCGCAAGATATACCTCGCGTCGATGCACCGCCACGGAACGGGGCGCCACGATCCCTATCTTTGCCTGGTTATCCTTCAGATCGAGCAGCTTGACCTCAATGTCGTTCCCGATCATGATGCTTTCGTTTTCTTTACGTGTCAGAACAAGCATTGTTCATCTCCCGCGCGTCCGACGCATCCTGGTTGCCTCGCGCAAGGTAAAACTGAATGGGGTAATCGCTGCGTTCGCACACCACCTGCTTGGCCAGGCGTTGCGTTGCATTTACAAGTATCGGCGCTTTCAGATTCGTCCGGATTTCAGACGGTTCCTTGGGCACCACCACCAATGTATACACATCAAGTTCATCCATGCCTGATGCGGCCAATTCGGTTAAATCGTAATCGTTCAGCGACACCTTATAATCCGGCAGCGCCTGGCGCGGGTCCATCAGCAGAAAGGCCAAGTCGCCTTTCTCGATGGACTGCAACCAGAT
>NPIE01002343.1_pt1 | contig 13619 bp, 11 predicted proteins | sample 8637661 | NCBI WGS metagenome assembly NPIE01 (sample SAMN07420842, study PRJNA396082) | bioreactor metagenome | isolation source: sample BA12 brine-fed electro-methanogenic bioreactor BA | place: Japan: Kochi | collected 2016-12-09 | reverse complement strand
GTAGAGCGTGACGCCGGCGTTGGCCACGATGCTGCGGCCGGGCTCAACAGCGATCCGAGGCGCGTCGAGGCCGTGCTTGCCGCACTCCTCCTTGATGCCGTCGACGACGACCTTGCCGTAATCCTTGATCGTGGACGGCTCGTCCGGGACGCCGTACGCGACACCGAGCCCGCCGCCCGTGTCGAGCAGACGGACCTGCACGCCCGTCTCGTCCGCGATCTCGCGCATGAACTCGACGATGACCTCGATCGCCTTCGCGAAACTGTGGAGCGCGAAGATCTGCGAGCCGATGTGCATGTGCAGGCCCTCGAAGTCGAGGCCCGGCAGCTCGATGGCCCGCTTGACCGCCTGCATCGCAAGTCCCTGGTTGCGCCCGAAGCCGAACTTGCTGTCCTCAGCGCCGGTCATGATGAAGTCGTGGGTGTCCGCCTCGACTCCCGGTGTGACGCGGATGAGCACGCGCTGGGTGACGCCGCGCTCGGCGGCGAGCGCCGAGAGGCGCTCCATCTCCTCGAAGGAGTCCACCACGACGCGCCCCACGCCGGCGTCGAGGCACTCGGTCAGCTCGGCGGGCGTCTTGTTGTTGCCGTGCACGTAGATGCGCTCCATCGGGAAGCCGGCCCGTCGCGCGAACGCCAGCTCTCCCCCGCTCGAGACGTCCAGGCAGCAGTCCTCCTCGGCAACCATGCGACACATCGCGAGCGACATGAACGCCTTGCCGGCGTAGACGACATCCACCTCGGGCCAGTGGTAGCGGGTCCACTTCACGTACTCCCGCAGCTGCGTCCGGATGTGCGCCTCGTCCATGACGTAGAGCGCCGTGCCCGCCTCGCGCGCGAGCTCGACGGTGTCCACGCCGCCGATCCACAGGTGACCGTCGCGGACCTCGGCCGTCATGGGCAGCACCGGCAGCAGGTCGGCGGCGGTCTTCAGGTCCGGCTGTGCCGGGGGGCGGGGTGCGCTGGGTCTCGCTGCCACGGGTCGCCTTCCTCTCTGGTCTGCTACATCCGCTCGGGCGCGCTCACGCCGATGAGGCCGAGAACGGTCTCGAGCGCGATGCGGGTCGCGTCCACGGCATAGAGCCGCGCCGCCGTCAGGTCCGGATCGTCGCTCACCACGCGGCACTGCGTGTAGAACTGATGGAACGCCGCGGCGAGGTCCTCGGCGTATCGGGTGAGCTTGTACGGCGCGAGCTGCACGGCGGCGGTCTCTACGACCTCGGGCATCTCGGCCAGCTTGCGCATGAGCGCGAGCTCGGCCTCATGAACAAGCATCCCGAGCGGAGCATCGTCCCGGATAAGAGCCGCAGCCGTCGCGCCTATGTCGACACTCGTGTCGTCGGTCTCGGCGCCGGCGGCCTTGCGCAGGATCGAGCAGATGCGGGCGTGCGCGTACTGCACGTAGTAGACGGGGTTCTCGGCCGACTGCTCCTTGGCGAGCGCGATGTCGAAGTCGAGCGGCTGGTCGGTGGAGCGGCGCAGGAAGAAGTAGCGCGCGGCATCGGCGCCCACCTCGTCGAGCAGATCCTCGAACGTCACCATCTCGCCGGTGCGCTTGGACATGCGGACGACCTCGCCGCCGCGGAACAGGTTCACGAGCTGCCCGATGACGACGGTGAGCTTGCCGGGGTGGCCGAGCGCGGCGACGGCGGCCTCCATGCGCTTGATGTAGCCGTGGTGGTCCGCGCCCCACAGGTCGATGACGCGATCGAACCCTCGGTCGAACTTGTCTTTGTGGTACGCGATGTCGGCGGCGAAGTAGGTGTAGGCGCCGTCGGCCTTCTTGAGCACGCGGTCCTTGTCGTCGCCGAAGGCGGCCGAGGCGAACCACGTCGCCCCGTCCTTCTCGTAGATGTGGCCGGCGGCGCGCAGGTCCGCGATCGCCCGTTCGATCTCGCTCGTCCCGTCGGGACCCGGCTCGTGCAGCGCGCGTTCGGAGAACCACACATCGAACTCGACGCCCATGCCGTGCAGGACGCGCTTGAGGTGCTCAAGGACCTGGGCGTACGCCCGCTCCTTGAAGTGCGCCTCACGCTCGGCAGCGGGCGCATCGGCCCACCGCGCGCCCTCCTCGGCAAAGATCTCACGCGCGATGTCGACGATGTAGGCGCCGCGGTAACCGTCCTCGGGGAAGACGACGTCCACGCCGCAGAGCTCGAGGTAGCGCGCGGAGACGCTCGCGGCGAAGATGTCCATCTGCACACCGGCGTCGTTGACGTAGAACTCGCGCTCCACCGTATAGCCGGCATGTTCCAGGACGCGCGCCATGCTGTCGCCGAGCGCGGCCCAGCGGCCATGTCCGACGTGCATCGGCCCCACCGGATTGGCCGAGACGAACTCCACCTGCCACTTCTCGCCGGCGCCGATCGACAGGCGGCCGTAGCCCGTGCCGCTCCCACGCACGTCGGTGAGCACGCGCTGCAGCGCGTGGGGCGAGAGGCGCACGTTCAGGAAGCCGGGACCCGCGACCTCCACCGCCGCGACGTCCGCGTGCCCGGACATCCGGGTCGCGATGACCTCCGCGAGCTCGCGCGGCGGCATCTTGGCCTCGCGGGCGTAGCGGAGCGCCACGTTCGTCGCCCAGTCACCGTGCGACGGGTCGCGGGGCCGCTCGACGGTGACGTCGGCCGGGACCGGCAACGTGACCTCTCCGTCCTCGATCGCGCGTTCGAGCGCGGACCGGACAAGGGTGGTGATGAGGTCTCGCACGAGAGGGCCTTCCTGTTCGACGCTCGGGTGGAGAACCAGGATACCCCGACGACCCGCACGCGGGAAGCGCGGCGCCCGCCACGAGGGGAAGATGGCTACTCGACGGTCACGGGGTGCGGGAGCCGCACGGTGAAGGCGCTGCCGGTGCCGACAGCGCTGGCCACCTCGATCGAACCGTCGAGCAGCTCCACGAGCCGTCGCGAGATCGAGAGGCCGAGGCCGGTGCCGTCGGGTCGTCCCTTCTCGGCGCTCGAAACCTGGTAGAACTCCTCGAAGATGTGCGGCAGGTCTTCCGCGGGCACCCCTGGCCCGGTGTCGGCCACGGTGATGACGAGCGTGTCGGTGCCCTCCGCGGCGAGACTGACCGCGACCTCGCCGGCCGCCGTGAACTTGATGGCGTTCCCCACGAGGTTGAGCAGGATCTGCCTGAGCGCGCGGACGTCGGAGACGAACGAGCGCGGTGCGCCCGCCACGTCGAGACTGACCGCGAGCCCCTTGCGTTCGGCAAGCGGGCGCAGGGCCGCCACGACCGACTCCGCGACCGCGGCGGGATCGATGACCTCCGGCGTGGAGGAGAACCGCCCGGACGTGATGCGCGAGAGGTCGAGCACGTCGTTCACCAGGTCGAGAAGGTGGCGCCCCGAGGTGTTGATCATCGCGATCTGGCGTTCCTGCTCGCCTTCGAGCGTGCCCACGCGCCCGCTGAGCAGCAGGTCGCTGAAGCCGATGATCGAGTTGAGCGGCGTGCGTAGTTCGTGGCTCATGTTGGCGAGGAACTCGTCCTTCGCCCGGCTCGCTGTCTCCAGTTCGTGATAGGCGGCATCGAGGTCCGCCGTCCGCTCGTATACGAGCGTCTCGAGCCGCTCGCGATGGTCCGCGACCTCGCGCTCCATAGCGAGACGCCCGGTGACGTCCTGCAAGATGCAGTGCGTTCGCAGCCCATCCCCCTCACCGGACGTCCGACCGTAGACGGCGCACGTGATGACCTGTCCATCCGCGCGCACGAGGTCGTACTGGGCCTCGGTCAGGCCCTGGCGACGGAACGTGACGAAGCGCCGCAGCATCGACACCTGCTGCTCGGTGACGACGAACTCGCCGAAGCGTCGGCCGATGACGTCCTCGCGCGCCATGCCGAGCAGCTCGAGCCAGCGCTCGTTCACGTCGAGGATGACGCCCTTCGAGTCGAGGGACTGGTACGCCAGGGGCGCCTGCTCGTAGAGGAGCCGGAACCAGGACTCGCGCATGGCCAGCTCCGCCTCGGCCCGCTCGCGCAGGGCGATCTCGTCCTGCAGTTCCGCGACCGTCTCGGCAAGCTCTGCGGTACGCTCGGCAACGCGCGCCTCCAGCTCCGCGTGCGAGCGTTCGAGCTGCGCCAGGCCACGCCTGCGCTCGGCGGCGAACGTGGTCATCAGGAGCACCGAGAAGCCGAACACGCTCAGGACGATGTCGAGCGTGATGGCCGAGGAGAACGGCGTGCTTCCCGCGAACGGACCGTGCCCTTGAAGGGTGCCCCACTGCGTGATGAGCGAGGCGGCGGCGGTCACAACCGCGACGCCGCGACGCTCGCAGCGGAACGCCATCCAGATGAACGGCGGGAGGAACATGAAGGGCAGCGCGAGGTCGAGCGCCGACGGGAAGAGCGACGAGTAGCCGTACGCGGCGAGCGTGATGATGAGAAGGCCCGCGACCACTCCCTGCCACGCACGGGACCAGCTGAACTCACGCTTATCGACCCACCAGAGCATGATGGCGGGGGCGACGAGCACGATACCGGCGAGGTCGGCGACGAACCAGGTCCCCCAGGTCGCCAGAACCGGCGCCACCCCGGCGCCGGCGCTCACGATGACCGCGAGGCCGATCGTGGCGGCCGCACCCGCGCCCGCTGCCGCCGCGACGCCGAACCGGACGACGCCCCTGGCGAGCGGCGTCGACCGCGGCGCCCATGTGTCGCCGATCACGCGCCGGGCGACCGCGGCCTCGACCATGATCAACACCCCGGCGACGAGCGCCACGTACCAGGGCACCGCGGCGATCGAGGCGAAGAAGGTCGCAGCCCCGAGGACGGGCAGCACCCACGGACCAAGCAGCACCGCGGCCGCCACACCGATCCCGGATGCCACCCAGACCGGCGAGAACGGTTCGGGCGCCATGACATGGTCCATGGCGATGCGCGTGCATGCGTACACGCCAAGCCCGGCGGCGAGGGCCAGGCCGGCCCACGTCGTCCGATTATGCAGATTGAACTGGCTCACATGCGATTTCCTCAGTCCGTGCCGTCGGTCGTGATGAACAAACGGCGTGCCAAGGAGCGCGAAGGGTAGCCATTCGCCGCTGAACGGCTTTCTTCCGCCGTGAGCGGTATGCAGCGTCCGGCCGAGGTCGTCTGTCCGTCAGCCGTGATCCGCAGCGGTTCGCGTCGGCCATGCCTCGACGAACGAGCGCAGGTAGCGCCTGGTGGTCTCCTCGAGGGCTCGCCGGATTCTCGGCGGCGCGAGCGACCAGTCATCCGGATTTCGTCCGCCGAGGCGCAGGACGATGTGCCCCATGCCGAACCTCCCGTGCGCGATCGCGTCCTGCGCGGTGTGCAACGCGAGGCCGAGGTCGTAGACGGAGCCGGTGGCCAGCGCGCGCCGCAGGTGCGCGCGCGACCACAGCCAGGCGGTCGGAGCGAAGTGTCGGCTCATGTCACGCAGCGAACGTCGCGCGGGAAAGCGCTGGTCGTACCCCACATCGGCGCGGGCGACCTGCTCGGCGACCGTCTCGGCCATCCCCGCTTGAAGCGCCCAGCGGTACGTCAGCTGGAAGTGGACGTAGGGACCCATGCGCTCACCGGTGGTACGGCTCGTTGCGCGCGATCTTGAACGCGCGGTAGAGCTGCTCGAGCAAGACGACGCGCGCGAGCTGGTGCGGCAGGGTCACCGGCCCGAGCGAGAGGCGCTCGGCAGCGCGCTCGCGCACCTCGTCGGCCACGCCGGCGGCGCCGCCAAGCACGAACGCCACGTGGCTGTCGCCGTCGAGTGCCAAGCCGGAGAGCCATGCGGCGATCTCCTCCGAACTGCGCGCCTTCCCGCCGATGTCGAGGAGCACCATGCGGGCGCCCTCGGGAACCGCGCGCAGGATGTCGGTCCCCTCGGCGGCGAGCGCGCGGCGCTCGTCTCGGGTGACGTCGCGATCGGCGACCTCGGTCACCTCGATCGCCGCGTACGGCGCGAGGCGCTTGAGGTACTCGGCGGCAGCGTCACGCCAGTGACGCTCCTTGAGCTTGCCGACGGCGACGACCGCGATCCTCACTGGCCGGCGTCCGACGCGAGCGTGACCTCGACGACGCGGTTCTCGGTACCGCGGTAGAACTCGACCTCGACCGTATCGCCGACGCTCTGCGCCCGGATAGCGGCGAAGACGTCCTCCACCGAGCGGATCTCGGTGTCCGCGATGCGCACGAGGATGTCTCCGCGCTCGAGCCCCGCCTGCTCGGCCGGCGAGCCCTCGACGACCCGCTGGATGATCGCGCCGGCATCGACGGGCGAGCCGACGGCCTCGGCGGTGTTGGCGTCCACGGTGAGGGTCGCCACGCCGAGGAACGGATGGTCGACGGTGCCGTCGGCGATGAGCTCGTCGGCGATGCCGATCGCCAGATCGACGGGGATCGCGAAGCCGATGCCCGCCGACTGACCCGTCGTCGACTGGATGAGCGTGTTGATGCCGATGAGCTTGCCCTCGGCGTCGCAGAGCGCGCCGCCCGAGTTGCCGGGGTTGATGGCGGCGTCGGTCTGGATGAGGCTCGTGTATGCCGTGAAGCCCTCCGGGCCCTCGGCAAGGCTCGACCGGCCGAGCGCGGAGACGATGCCCGCGGTGACGGTACGTTCAAGGCCGAACGGGCTGCCGATAGCCACGACGGGCTCGCCGACGTTCAGGTCGGCCGAGGAGCCGATCTCGATCGGCGTAAGGCCCGTGCCGTCGACCTTGATCACGGCAAGGTCGCTCGACGGATCGGTGCCCACCACCGTCGCCGGGAGGTCCTCCGAGCCCACCGTCACCACGATGCTGTCGGCGCCGGCGACCACGTGGTTGTTCGTGAGGATGTATCCGTCCTGCCGGATGATCACGCCGCTGCCGTTGCCCACTGACTGCGTGGAGCGTCGTCCGGTGAACGGGTCGAGCACCTCTTGCTGCAGGGCGATGTTCACGACCGACGGCGTCACCTTCATGGCGACCGCCTCGGCGAAGGACATATCGAGCTCTGATGCGTCGATCGTCACGCGACCGTCTTGCGTGGGCACCCCGTCGCCGGAGGTCGTACCGGAGTCCTGGAAGCCGGCCAGGCCGACGAACGCCAGCACGACGGCGGTCATCAGCAACGCGCCGATCACCCCTCCGGCCACGGCCGCTCCAAAGACCGCTGCCCCCGAGAAGCGCCGCTTCATCTCGGGCGTCTCGGCGTCCGGTCCCCATCCGTCCATCTGCGGAACGCTCCCATCAGCCATGACGTGACACACCTGCCTTCCCGACGCTGAACGAAGGAAGTATACCCGTATGCTTGCGACGGACTCGTGGAGAAGATGTGATCAGAACATGAGACCGAGCAGGCCGACGAGGCCGCCGGCGAACGCCCCGGCAAGCAGGGTCGCCAGCAGGCAGAGCGCGATCGCGACCCCCGCCAGGGGCCCCGGCCGCGCCGCCGCGCGCTCCGGAGCGTCGGCGAAGAACATCGCCCGGATGAGCCGGAAGTAGTAGCCTGCCGAGGCGACGCTCGCGAGCACCGCGACGACGACGAGCCACGCAAGGCCCGCGTCGACGGCGGCAAGGAAGACGTAGAGCTTGCCGAAGAAACCGACGAGCGGCGGTATGCCGATAAGCGAGAGCAGGAACGCGACCATCATCCACGCGTGGCGCGGCCGGCGCGCCGCTAGGCCCGCGAGATCGTCGACGGTGCTGCCTTCCTCGGCAGCCACGAGCATCACGGCCATCGAGGGCACCGCATACGCCAGCGTGTAGTAGACCGCGGCGGCGTAGCCCGCGGGCGTCGCCGCAGCGAGCGCGAGCAGCATGTAGCCCGCGTGCGCCACACCCGAGTACGCCATCAGACGTCGGATGTCGCTCTGCGGATAGGCGGCCAGGTTGCCGAGCACCATCGACGCGAGCGAGGCGATCGCGAACGCCACGCCGAGCTCGGGGACCGACGGCATGAGGACCGCCGCCAGGCGCACGAAGGCGACCGTGCCGGCGACCTTGGGGACGGTGGAGACGAACGCGACCGACACGGCCGAAGCCCCCGCGTACGCGTCGGGCGCCCAGTAGTGGAACGGCGCAGCCGACATCTTGGCGAGCAGGCCGACGAAGACGAAGAGCACCGCGAAGGTGCCGAGCAGACCGGGGTCCCCCACGCCGATCGCGTCGTAGGCCGTGGAGCCGCTCGCCGCGTACAGCAGCGACATGCCGTAGAGCATCACGAGGCTCGTCGTCATGGAGAGCAGGAAGTACTTGAGCGCGCCCTCGAGCCCGCGGCTGTCTTCTCGGCGGTATCCCATGAGCACGTACGCAGGCATCGTGCCGAGCTCGAGCGCGATGAAGAGGGTGATGAGCTCGCGCGTGCTCGCCATCAGCATGCCGCCGAGCGCGGCGAGCAGCACGAACACCGCGGCCTCGCGGCGGCGCTCCGGCCCGGGCTCCTGCGCGCTCAGCCAGAGCAGGTAGACTGCGGAGAGCGCGCCGATGGCCGCCCGGACCACGACCGCCGTGTCGTCGTAGACGAGCGCTCCCGAGAAGAGCGGCTCGCCGGTGCCGACGACGAGCGTCGCGATGGCGGAAGCGGCCGCCACGGCCGCGGCCGGCACGACACCCGCGCGCCGAGACGGACGCGCGCCACCGGAGAGCAGCACCGCGATGGCTCCGACGATCAGGACACCCTCGGGTATGAGGCGCTCGAGACCGGACATCTACCCTCCCCCGACGACCGCGGCAAGCACACGCGCGGCCGGATCGATGAAGCGCAGCAGCGAGTCCCACCACACGCCCACGACGAGCGTGAGCACGGCAAGCGGCACAAGCGCGAGGAGTTCACGGCCCGAGAGGTCGTCGATGCCCTCGACCGCGCTCGACGGCACGCCGAGCACGACGCGCTGCACCATCCAGAGCATGTAGGCGGCGGCAAGCAGCACGCCGACGGCGGCGATGACGACCCATCCCGGCCACATGGCCGATCCCCAGGCGCCGAGCAGGCTCAGGAACTCGCCGACGAAGCCCGAGAGCCCGGGCAGGCCGAGGGAGGCGAACGACGCGAAGGCGAGCAGGCCCGCAGCCACCGGGACGCGTCCCGAGAGCCCCGAGACATCGGCGATCATGCGCGTGTGCGTCCGCTCGTACACCATGCCGACGAGCAGGAACAGCATGCCGGTGACGACGCCATGCGAGAACATGACCGCTACCGAGCCGGCGATGCCCTCGGCCGTGCCGGCGGCGATGCCGAGCATCGCGAAGCCCATGTGCGACACCGAGGAGTACGCCACGAGCTTCTTGAGGTCGGTCTGCGCGAAGGCGAGCGCGGCACCGTAGACGATCGATATCGCCGCGAGCGCCGCGAGCGCGGGCTGCCACGCCGCGAACGCGTCGGGCAGGATCGGCATCGCGATCCTGATAAAGCCGTACGTCCCCATCTTGAGGAGCACGCCGGCGAGCAGCACCGAGGCCGCGGTGGGCGCCTCGACGTGCGCATCGGGCAGCCACGTGTGCAGGGGGAAGACGGGCACCTTCACGGCGAAGCCGAGGAAGAACGCCGCGAACACCCACCACTGGAACGACGCGGGCAGGCCCGCCTCGGCAAGCACGAGAAGATCGAACGTCCCACCCGCCGGATGCAGGTAGAGGGCGACGATGCCCACGAGCATGAAGACCGAGCCGAAGAGCGTGTAGAGGAAGAACTTGAGCGCGGCGTACTCGCGGCGCGGTCCACCCCACGTGCCGATAAGGAAGTACATCGGAACGAGCACCAGCTCCCAGAAGACGTAGAAGAGCACGAGATCGAGCGCCAGGAAGACGCCGTTCATCCCCACCTCAAGCAGCAGGAGCAGCGCGAAGAACGCACCCGGCCGCTTGTCCGTGCGCCACGACGCGACGATCGCGAGGAACGTCAGGAGCGCCGAGAGGAACACCATGCTCACGGAGATGCCGTCGGCGCCGAGATGGTAGCCGATGCCGACCTGCGGCACCCACTCGGCCATCTCGACGAACTGGAAGCCCGCACCCACGTCGAACCGCGCGACGAGCACCGTCGCGAGCACGAGGTCGGCGGCCGCGACGAGCGCCGCCAGCCATCGGGCGCCGTTCGCGCGCGAGGCAGGCAGCATCGCCACGGCGGCGGCGCCGATGAGCGGGAGGAAGACGATCGCCGAAAGCAGCATGCTCTCTAGGCTCCTTTCACGATGACCCACGTCATGAGCAGCAGCAGCGCTCCGGCCATCAATCCCTGGTAGACCTGCACACGCCCGACCTGGATGCGACGCACGCGGTCGCCGGCGGACCGCACGGCCGCCCCGACGCCGTTCACGACGCCGTCGATCGCGCGCGCGTCGATGAGCGCGCCGAGACGGGCGACGTACCGCCAGAGCGCTCCGGCGCCGTTCACGACGCCGTCGATGACGCCCGCATCGAAGCGCCACAGCGCCTCCGCCAGGCGCGCATACGGGCGGATGATGAAGTGGTCGTACGTGAGATCGAGGTAGTACTTCTGGACGAGCACGTCGTACAGCGGGCCGGTGCGCTGCTTGATGACGCGCGTGTTCAGCACGCGCGAGCGTCGGCCGAAGACGAACCAGCCGAGCAGCAGCCCGCCGACCGCCACACCGGTGGACGTCAGCGCCATGAGCGGCGCCGGCCACTCGCCGTGGTGCGCAACGAACTCGCCGAACGCGGGCGACGCGAAGCCGACGGCCACCGTGATGGCGGCGAGCACCACCATCGGGGCGAGCATCTCGGCGTGCCCCTCCCGCAGCCCCTCTGTCTGCACGGGTCCCGTGAACACGCGGAACCAGAGCCGCGCCACGTAGAGCGCGGTCACGAACGCGGCGGCGATGGCGACGCCGAACGCGAGGTACTGGTGCTCATGGAGCAGGACGGTAAGGATCTCGTCCTTGCTGAAGAAGCCGGAGAGCGGCGCGATCCCCGCCAGCGCGAGCGCGCCGATCGTGAACGTCACGGTGGTCACCGGCAGATGCCTCGCCAGACCGCCCATCTCGCGCATGTCCTACGTGTGTGCCGCGTGGATGATGACGCCGGCGCCGAGGAAGAGCAGCGACTTGAAGAACGCGTGCGTCACGAGGTGGAACATCCCGGCGGCGAAGCCGCCGACGCCGAGCGCCATGAACATGTAGCCGAGCTGGGAGATCGTCGAGTACGCCAGCACCTTTTTGATGTCGTGCTGCACCACGGCAAGCAGTCCTCCGAGCAGCGCGGTGACCGACCCGACCACGAGCGTCACGGTGAGCGCCACACCGCTCGCCTCGAAGATCGGCAGCGCCCGGGCGACGAGGTAGACGCCCGCGGCGACCATCGTGGCCGCGTGGATGAGCGCCGAGGCGGGAGTAGGGCCGGCCATGGCGTCAGGGAGCCAGACGTGGAGCGGGAACTGCGCGGACTTGCCCATCGCCCCGAACAAGAAGAGCAGCGCGACAGCCGTGGCGGCTGCCGGCGCCCACGCGTGATCGCCGAGCACCGTCGCGTACGCGAAGGAACCGGTGGTGGCGAACATGATCAGCAGGCCCACGGCGAATCCCGCGTCGCCGACGCGCGTGGTCAGAAACGCCTTGATCGACGCGCGCCGGGGCGCCTCCTGCTCGTGCCAGAAGCCGATGAGCAGATAGGAACAGAGCCCCATGACCTCCCACGCGAGGTAGAGCTGGAGGAAGTTGTCGGCCAGAACGAGCGTGAGCATCGCCGCGGTGAACAGCGACAGCACGGCGAAGTACCAGCCGCGACGCTCGTCGCGGTGCATGTAGCCGAGGGAGTAGACCTGCACGCCGAGGCCGACGACGGTCACCACCAGCAGCATCACGGCAGAGACCGGATCGACGAGCAGCCCGAACCCGAGCTCGGCGCTGCCCGCGTGGGCGATGGCGACCGACGCGTGGTACGCCACACCTGCGCCGTGTCCCTCGCCGCCGGTCACCGCGACGAACGCCGCGACCGAGAGCGCCAGCGAGGTCGCGACCGCCGCCACCGCCACGCCGAGCGCGCGGTTGCGTGCCGAGCGCGGCAGCGGGGCGAGCACCGCGAACGCGATCGCGGGGAGGAGCGGTATGAGGACGACGTAGCCCACCGCTTACCCCTTCAGCTCTTCCATGGCGCCGAGCTCGACGGTCTTGCGCCGGCGGTAGATGGCGATGACGAGCGCGAGACCGAGCCCGATCTCGGCCGCCGAGACGACCATCGAGAAGACCGCGAAGAACTGGCCGGTCATCTCGGCGGGTGTGACGAAGCGCGAGACGGCGACGAGGTTGATGTTGACGGCGTTCGCCATGAGCTCAAGGCACATGAGCGCCATGATCGTCGACTTGCGCGTGAGAACGCCGTACAGCCCTACCGAGAAAAGCACGGCCGAGAGCGCCATGAAGTGCGGCAGGCCGACGGTCATCGGTCCTCACCCTCTCGCGACCACCACACCGCCGCGATGAGCGCGACGAGCAGCACGAGCGACGCGATCTCGAACGGCAGAGCCCACTCGGTGAACATGATCTGCCCGAACTCGGAGACGCCGGGCGCCGCCGCGGGCATCTCAACCGCCGGAGCGACGAAGCGCGTGAGCGCGAGGTAGACCGCGCCAAGGAACAGCGCCGCAACGATCGCGCCCCCGAGGCCCGGCTCGAACGGACGGATCGCGTCCGAGCGGCGCCGCAACGTGAGCATGATGACGAAGAGCACGAGCACGGAGACCGCGCCCGCGTAGACGAGCACCTGCACGAGCGCGAGGAACTCCGCCGACAGCAGCAGATAGAGCCCGGCGGTGGCGAGCATCGTCTCGAGCAGCCAGTAGGCGGCATGGACCACGTTCCGCGTCGCGAGCATCATGAGCGCACCGCCGATCGTGGCGAACGCGAGCAGGAAGAAGACGACGCCGTTCACGCTCTCACTCATCGGCGCTCTCCCCTCCTTCAGCGGCCTGCGCGGCGGCCTTGAACGCCTTGTGCTGGGCGGCGGTCGCGGCGTCCACGTCGCCGAGCAAGACGTGCGCGAGCTCCTCGCGCGACCCCACGGCGAGCTCGTAGGTGTGGCTCATCTCGATGGCGTCGAAGGGGCACGCCTCCACGCAGAGCCCGCACATCATGCACGCGCCGACCTCGTAGCCGAAGCGGTCGATGTGCTTGGTCTTGTCTTCGCGCGTCTCGAACTCGAGGTCGAGGATGTGGTCCGGGCAGACCTTGACGCACGTCATGCACGCGGTGCACTTGGGGGAGCCGTCCGGGAAGCGCTTCGGCGTGACCGCCCAGCGCGCGCGCTCAGGGAGCTCGAGCTTCTCATACGGATACTTCACCGTGATCGGGCCGCGCAGCATGTTACGCATCGTGATGCGCAGCCCGTTGATGAGCCCGGCGCCCCACACGTCACATCACCGCCTTCTGGATGAAACCGGTGAGCAGGACGAGCACGAGCCCGGCCGGGATGAGGCGCTTCCAGCCGAGCTCCATCATGCGGTCCACCCGCACGCGCGGGTAGGTGCCGCGGATCCACATCATCACGAAGATGCCGACGTACACCTTGGCGATGAACACGGCGGCGGGCAGCACGGGTATCTCGGCGTACCACTCGACGGGTATCCAGGGCAGCATCCACCCGCCGAAGAAGACCGTCACGCCGAGCGCCGAGAGGATGAACTGGTTGGAGAACTCGGAGAGGAACAGCAGGCCGAACTTCATGGCCGAG
>NPIE01007488.1_pt1 | contig 13632 bp, 17 predicted proteins | sample 8637661 | NCBI WGS metagenome assembly NPIE01 (sample SAMN07420842, study PRJNA396082) | bioreactor metagenome | isolation source: sample BA12 brine-fed electro-methanogenic bioreactor BA | place: Japan: Kochi | collected 2016-12-09 | reverse complement strand
AGTGGTTGACTTCCCGTGGTCAATGTGGCCGATAACGGCTAAATTCATGTGTGGCTTTTCTGCTGCCATTCTCAATCCTCCACTCATTCAAGGACAATCATGCGTACATTCAGTCCAATGCGAGTATACTAGATTGGAAAGAGAACTATATAAAATATTTCTCTTAATTTGGGTTAATTCCCAAAAGAAGCGATACAATGATGAACTATCCACACCTATCCTCACCTGATGAAGACATTACCGTTCATTCGAGGCAAAAATGACCGTATCACAGTCGAGTGCGCGACTGAAGAAGTATCGATCCATACCAGATGTGTTCATTGCATCCACTGTGCAGGCATTATGGATGGAAAGCGGCTCGTCCCCAACCCCTATGCGCAGGAGTTCAAAAAGCAGGGGCGCGGATCGGGGAATGCATTTGAACTTCTGACTGCCCAGACCATGTTCAACACCATTGTCGCCAATCCATCGGCCAATGCAATAGAATGTAATGATGAAAAGGGAGAAGGGTTTCATCCGTTCTGGGTACGGTAAACCAGCCCGGGATCATTTACAGCGCTATCAGCAGTGAGAGGAGAACCACAGCGCGGACGATCTCATTTGCTGACCCGACGAGATCACCATTGATCCCGCCAAACAACTGCTCTCCGGAAAAGAGCAGAAACAATGTGGTAGCCGATGCACCAAATAGTGCTGAGACCACTGCGATTGGAGGGATGGGGAGCAGGAAGAGCGGAAGGGTCAGCAGCCATGCAACTGCTACAAACCATGGGCGGCTGCGCCAGAAGAGATAGCTGTGGATACCCTCCCGAAACGGCCGCCCAATGCAGGTTAGTGATGCCATCGACGCTTTTGCTGTAACCTCCGCTATCAGCACCGCAATCGGTATGATTGCAAGTGATGCAAGTGCGCCAAACGAGATGAGCGTGATGGAGAGGCCAAGGGCAACCCCACCCGCCCCAACCTGCCGATCAGTAAGGGCGCGGATTCGTATTTCCCTGCTCCCATGAGCCATCAGGCCATCACCGAGATCAAGGAGACCATCAAAGTGGTTACAGCCCGAGAGAAGAAGCAGGAGCCCGAGGGCGACAGCCGCTGCTGCAAGGGGATAAGGGATGAAGAACAGGGGGATCGCCGCCAGCCCGCCGATCAGGTACCCGGCAACCGGGTAGAGATATGAACGGGTGGCAAATGCATCAAAATCAGCCGATCTCCCGATAGGGAGGATCGTCGTAAACTGGAGCAGTGCCCGGATCCCCTCGATGAGGCTCATTGACTATCACTATAGAGTTTTGAGGTGCATCCGGCGATAAGTCCCGCAACGGCATCATCGAGGAAGGGACCCAGTGTCGAGAGAATCCCCGGTTTTTTCTGATCATACCGGGTGAACTCAAACCGGGCATAGGTACCTGCAATCACCTCTGCTATCGCCATTCCAATGATCTCATCAGCCAGGAGAAATACCGGATCGTCAGCAATCTCAGAGTCTTTTCTCTTCGCATACAGCTCATCCTCAAGCAGGATCGCAGAGAGCAGCAGTGCAGAGACATTCGGATCTGCAAATGCGCGCCTTATATTCTGTTCAAGCTGCAAACGTCCGTCTTCTGGGGAGAGCCCATGGGGGACATACAGCTCCATTGCGGCATCCAGTATCGCATCCATCAAAACACCTGCGCGACCCAGGCGTTCTTCGATCTCAAACATAGCGATCATTATCTTTGAAGCATACCATACTTAACGTATATGGCGTTTCTTTCAGAGGATATCAGCTATTCACCGGAAAGACCGGTCTTTGCCCCGATACTTGCAAATACCATGCTCTCAACAGTTCCCGGTATCTCCGGTGCAGGACCCTCACCCGAGAAGACCCTCTTCACCCCGATTCTCGATTCTGAACTGATCGTAAATGGCAGGATCACCAGTATGCCGATCCGCCCCGATACCCCGACCGGCTGCCCGACACCTGCCACAATCACCCGCGCGATGATGCAGCTGACAGGGCTCACCCCTTTCTTCATTAATGCCGGGCTCGCACATCCCCCGACAATTCCCACGTTTGATTTCTATGGAAGAGGCGGAGGAGATCCGCGCAAAGGGGCGGCTGTCCCGGATGCAGAGTCACTATATCTCAAAGGGGAGCAGCTTGGATCCCTCCTCTCAAACCTCTCGGATATGCTGGTGATAGGGGAATGTGTCCCGGGGGGAACCACCACAGCACTCTGTGTCCTCCGCGCCCTTGGATTCCCTGCCCGGGTCTCAAGCAGCATGATTCAAAATCCGCATTCACAGAAGGAGGAGATTGCTGAATTGATCACCAGACGACTGAGAGACGAGGGGATAACAGAGCCGCTTGATATCGTCTCGGCAACAGGAGATCCGATGATGCCGGTTGCCTGCGGCATGATCAAAGGGTTCTCAGGTGATGTGGTTCTTGCCGGGGGCACACAGATGCTTTCTGTTGCTGCTGTTGCCAAAGGGCTTGGTCTGCACATTCCCCGTGTTGTCACAACAATCTATGTCCGCGACGATCCATCGGCAAACTTCCCCGAGACAGCAGACGCAATCGGCGTTACTCCAATCTATGTCGATCCGGATTTTGGAGAACTCGGCCATAGCGGACTTGCCAGATACTGTGTCGGGGAGGTGAAGGAAGGAATGGGGGCAGGCGGCGCGATGTACCTTGCCGCAACGCTGGGTCATTCACCATCCAGGATCAGGGAGGCGATTCTCCAGACAATATCCGCATATTCCTGAAGAGATAAGAGGGGTAAGAGCCAATACTAAGCAGAATATGCAACCCCTCTTTGTCATCAATAATTACGGGCAGTTCAATCACCTCATCCACAGGATGCTCCGCGACCTCGATATTGAGGTGAAGATGATCCCAAATACAACTTTACCGTCTGAAGTTGAGGAAGGGTGCCGGGGGATCATTCTCGGAGGGGGACCAAGCATCGACCGGATTGGGCGCTGTCCCGACTATCTTGAACTCGATCTGCCGGTTCTTGGCATCTGCCTCGGCCACCAGCTGATCGCGCAGTCACTCGGTGGCGAGATCGGACCTGGAGAGAGCGGAGGATATGGTGGCCTTGATGTGACGATCCAAAACCATAGCAGCATACTCAAAGGATACCCCGACACCATTCATGTCTGGGCATCCCATGCCGATGAGGTGAAGCGGGCACCGGAAGATTTTGAGATCCTTGCCACCTCATCGATCTGCAAAGTCGAGGCGATGGGAAGCACTGAAAAACGGATCTTTGGCCTGCAATGGCATCCGGAAGTGAGCCATACTGAGAATGGATCTCTGATCTACAAGAATTTCAACAGGATATGCACAGAATAGAAGCTATCAGCCACAAGATCAGGACAAACGGCTTTCAGTGCCTGCAATGCGGAGCATGCTGCCGGGGTGATGAGCAAACGAGCAGGGTGATCGTCTCGCCTCCCGAGATTGACTGGATCATTGAAGCTACCGGACTGGAGAGGGACGGGATTGTTGTGCCATATCCCGAATACATCGAGTCAGTTGAAGGGGGATGGTTTACCTTCGAGTGGTGTCTGAAGAATGAGGACGGAAGATGCATCTTTCTGGATGAAGATGGGCGATGCTCTATCTATTCTGCACGACCATGGATCTGCCGGACATACCCGTTTGCACTTGACGGCGATACGATAACAATCTCCGAATGTCCCGGGATCGGGGAGGAGATTACTCCGGAAGAGGCAGACGCACTCGCTTCATGCCTCCTGAAGAGGCAGGAAGCAGAAGATGAGGAGGAGAACGCCGTTCTGAAGATCTTCTCCTCTCATACAATCCCTGTAGGAAAAAATGTTGTCTTTGACAGCAGAGGAATGTGGAGTATTCATGGGTGAGTTGAGGATTGTTGGAACTGCGCATGTTTCGCAGAAGAGTATCGATGAGGTAACTGCAGCCATCGCTGAGTTCGAACCCGACATCATTGCTGTGGAGCTGGATGCGCCACGCTATGCAGCATTAAAACAGCAGGAGAATGAGGTTCAGGAAACAAAGATATCCGATATCCTTCAATCCGGTAACATGACCCAGATGCTCATCCAGTGGGTGCTCGCCTATGTCCAGAGAAAGATCGGTATGAACGTCGGTATCGAACCGGGTGCCGAGATGAAAGAGGCGATCCGCCTTGCCGAGGAGAAGCAGATCAGGGTCGCCCTCATCGATCGGGATATCAGGATCACCCTCTCCCGGTTCTGGAGCGGGATGACAATCAGGGAAAAGTTCAGGATGATCTATGCCCTCGCCATCTCTGTCACGGGAGTTTCCGGCGAAGAGCTGGATATTGATTCATTGACTGATCAGGATATTGTCACCCTTGCGCTTGAAGAGTTCCGGAGGTTCTCTCCAAATGGAGCAAAAGCCCTCATTGACGAGCGGGATGCCTATCTCGCCCAGAGCCTCATTCCACTCCTAAAGGGTGAGGAGCGTGTCCTGGCAGTAATCGGCGCAGGGCATCTTGCGGGCGTTACCAGATACCTGAGCAATCCGGAAACCCTTCCCTCACGAGAGTCACTCACCGCTGAGATCCGCCGCCGTCCCTGGGGAAAGATCATCGGGGTTGGTGTGCTCATCCTCTTCCTCTCCCTCATCACTGCAATCCTCTTCTCAGGTGTCGGAACCGATGTTCTGATCACCGCATTTGCCTGGTGGGTTATCATCAACGGGACACTGGCAGCACTTGGAACCCTCCTTGCACGGGGACACCCCATCTCTGCCGTAGTCGCCTTCTCAGCTGCATGGCTCACCTCCCTCAATCCGCTGCTTGCTGCCGGATGGTTTGCCGCAATTGTCGAGGCAAAGATCAGGAAACCCGCAGTATCCGACTTTAAAGCCATCAGTTCCGCTGAGAGCATCTCCGAGATGAGCGGGATACCCCTCTTCCGGGTTGTGCTTGTCGCAGCACTGGCAAATGTCGGGAGCACGCTTGGGACATTCCTCTATTTCATCTTCATCTTCCCGCTGCTTGGGATCGATCCGACGGTTTTGATCACCGAAGGTTTCTCGAATATATGGTCGACCATTTTGGGCCTTTTCTAAAGAGACCCGATACCCCCACCTTAGAAACTATCAAGAGTCTGAAGCCTCCATTGATCGGATATGATACAGAGAGAAATACTGAGAAGGATCATCCATTTTGGGTGTATCTTCATTCTGGCCCTCTTCTTCATCACCCCGGCACATGCCGCCATATCTGACATCCCAGCTGGCGGTACGGTATTTATTGGTGAAGAGGGGCTCGACATTACTGCATGCGGTGTTGCAGATGGGGATACCCTCGGGTGGTTTGCAGCAGGGGGATCACCCACCACAGGCAGCCCTACCATAACCATTCAGGTAAGTGATGCTACTTCATTCTATGTAGCACCTCAGACATTCCAGGGGAAAACCGGAACATGGTACAATATGGGAACCAACAGTCCGGCAATTATTGTAGCCGATCCAAACCTTGGGATAAGGGTTTATGATGTTGACTATGGGCAGATAGACAGGACAGGGCTCTGGGTGCCGATGGATTTTGAACTTCAGTTCCGTATTGAGACAAATCTGCATGCAATGGCAGTACGCCCCGGGGTTGCCGGAGCACCAATAGAGGTGCGTGTCAACCAAAAAGATGGCATAGAATATTCTACCTTAACAAACCGTGCAGGTGTTGCAACACCCCTCCTTTTTGCAGTTGATAGAAATCCCTACATGACCGGACCGGTCTGGTATCCGGATGCAGGATACTCACGCGGCGTTTATGATTTTTATGCCTTCTGCAATGCCAATAACATGAAAGACAACTACAATGTCGTCGGAAAAACAATAACTCCCCTCAGTGAGACGGTTTCACTATCAAAGACTACAACCACGACACCTGCCCCAACACAGACACCAATCCCAACACCCAAACCCACAACTCTTGCAACACCGTTTCCCACTGTGGCAACACCAACACCCGCTCCAACGCCCGTTGCAACACAGGAGTCTACTGCTACACCCATTCCTGAACCAACCGCAGCACCTCTTGCCCTGGCAACATCCCTCGGTGCACTTGCATTGATCACCCGCCTCCACCTGCGTAACAAATAACCCTGAGAAAAGCACTCTGATCTACTATGATCCAGAATAAAAACATCGCCAATTTCGGCGTCACCATCATTCAGGCACGGCACAGCATCAGGCACTTCAAGGACACTCCTATTCCGGACGAGATCATCAGGAAAGTCCTTGAATGTGCAAAATCTGCTCCATCTGCAAAGAATATCCAGCCTTGGCTCTTTGGAACAATCAAGGACAAGGCGCTCAGGGAGGAGATTGCAAACCTCGCCACCAACGGTAAGTTTATCGCCGAGGCACCCGTCTGCTTTGCCGTCTTTGGCGAGCGCGACCAGCAGTATGTGGTTGAAGACTGCTGTGCTGCAACAGAAAACATCCTCATTGCCCTGACTGGATATGGTATCGGATCCTGCTGGGTTGCAGGGGAAGGGAAAGAGTATGCAGAGCCGATCAGAAAACTCCTCGGTGTTCCGGACAATTACAAGCTCATCTCGCTGATTGCCGCAGGTGAAGCAGAGACTGAAGGGTTTGTCCTCGCAAAGAAGAAGAACCTCTCTGATATCACCTTCACAGACCGGTATGGATCCGAGTGATCTGATCCAGCCCTCTCTCTTTTAAACAGCTTTTAAGCCGGATGAAGACCACAATTGTAAAGTATGAAATCCCCGATTCTTCAGGTTGCACTTGATATCCTCGATCTCAGCCGCGCCTATGCGATTGCTGACGAAGCAATTGCCGGTGGAGCCGATTGGATCGAGATCGGAACACCGCTCATCAAGAGCGAGGGGATGAGCGCTGTTTCGGAGATACAAAAACACCATCCCGATACCACCATCATTGCCGATATGAAGATCAGCGATACCGGGGCGCTTGAAGTTGAGATGGCAGCAAAAGCGGGCGCAAAAGTCATCTGCATCCTGGCCGAATCCGATGATGCTGTCATCAGGGAGGCGGTGAAGGCAGCAGATCTCTATGGGGTGCGGCTGATGGGGGATATGATGAATGTCGCAGATCCCGTAGCCCGCGCCCGTGAGCTCGAGGAGATGGGTGTGCATATCATCAATGCCCATGTCGGGATCGATCAGCAGATGATCGGGAAAGATTCTCTCGACTTACTTGAGCAACTCACCGGAGCAGTCTCCATCCCGATTGCCGCTGCCGGAGGGCTTGATGCGGCGCGGGCAGCGCAGGCAGTTGCACATGGGGCGGCGATTGTCATCATCGGCGGTGCAATCATCAGATCAGCCGATGTAACCAGATCGACCAGGGAGATCCGATCTGCAATCGATACGCCGGTGAAGGCCACGTTCCGGAAGGTCGATCGGAATGAGGAGATCCCGCGGATGCTGACGCTTGTCTCATCCTCAAATGTCTCAGATGCAATGCACCGAAAAGGCGCAATGAGCGGACTCATACGGTATGCAGGAGAGGGGAAGATGATCGGCCGGGCAGTCACCGTCCAGACCTTTGCCGGAGACTGGGCAAAGCCTGTTGAGGCAATTGACCATGCACAACCGGGGGATGTGATCGTGATCAATAACAGCCGGGATAGAACCATCGCCCCCTGGGGAGAACTGGCAACACTCTCATGCCAGAACAAGGGTGTTGCTGGCGTTATCATCGACGGGGCGGTACGCGACCTTGACGATATCCTCGAAATGACAATTCCCATCTATGCAACAGCAGCAGTCCCAAATGCCGGTGAGCCGAAAGGGTTTGGTGAGATCAATCCTGAGATCCGGTGCTGTGGACAGGCGGTTCGTCCGGGGGACTGGATCATTGGGGATGCAAGCGGTGTCGTCGTCATTCCAAAGGAGCATGCCTATGAGATCAGCCGCCGCGCAGTTGAGGTCTTTAAAACCGAAGAGCGGCTCCGCGAAGAGATACGGAGGGGATCAACCCTCTCGGTTGTGATGGATCTGCTCAGGTGGGAGAAGCAGTAAACATCTGCCTACAATACCTGACAACCACCTGTTTTTTACGATTTCAGAGTGAATATACATCCATACCCGGATACAGGTTTTTTTCCGATACATGCGATGGCTGGCATCCGGTTTCAGTATGGCTCATGAAGGAACGGGCAGGATGGAACAGGAATGTTGAGTGAAGGGCGTGAAACATTAAAAGAGGTCATTCAGGCAGTGGCACCCATTGCCCTCATCGTATTGATCGTCCTTGCAGTTCTCACCAGTTCACCAGTTTCAGATCTGGTCAACTATTGCCTGGGAGTCATCATGCTCACTGCCGGCATTACTCTCTTCCTGATTGGGGTGAATAACGGTCTTCTTCCGATGGGTGAGGCGATCGGATCTGACCTTCCAAAACACGGATCGATCTACCTTGTAATCTTTGTTGCCTTTTTAATCGGGTTCCTTGCAACAGTCGCAGAGCCGGATGTGCGTGTGCTGACGAATATGGTCGAGATGGTCTCAAATGGTGGAATCACACGCGATCCGATGATCCTCTCAATTGCAGCAGGTGTTGGGATCTTCGTCGCACTTGCGATGCTCAGGATCGTCGTTGGTGTTCCTATCACCTGGCTCTTTACCGGCGGGTACCTGCTTGTGATCCTTCTGGCATTAGTTACTCCGGCAGATTACCTGCAGATCGCCTTTGATGCAGGGGGGGTGACGACGGGACCGCTCACAGTCCCCTTCATCCTCGCTCTTGGAATCGGCCTGAGCTCTGTTCTTGCCGGTAGATCAGCACTGACAGACGGATTCGGTTTAATCGGACTTGCGTCAATCGGCCCGATCATCGGCATTATGCTCCTTGGGATTCTGGTATGATAGCCGAACTCGTCATATTCAACGGTATTGCGGAAGTCATCCAGGATGCAGTCATTGCACTCATCCCACTCTCAATCTTCTTCATCCTATTTCAGGTGACGTACCTTAAACTCCCGATGGGGCATGTGATCAACCTCTTTAAAGGGATCTTCTTCACCCTCATCGGGATGATCCTCTTCCTCCAGGGCGTCCATATCGCATTCATCCCGGCAGGAGATGCGATCGGATCATTCTTCAGCGCTATTGGGAAAGCATGGATTCTCATCCCGTTTGGATTCATTCTCGGAATGCTGGCAACCTATGCTGAGCCTGCAGTCCGAATCCTCAGTACCCAGGTTGAACAATCCTCAAGCGGTTTTATCAGGGGAACACTGATCCTCTATACCCTCTCCATCGGTGTTGGGATCGCCGTTGCACTCGGGATGGCGCGGATCGTCATCGGGTTTTCGTTTCTTCCCCTCATAATTATCGGATATGCAATTGCCATCATCCTCCTCTGGCTCTCGGATCGGGACTTTGTTGCAATCGCCTTTGACTCAGGCGGTGTTGCAACAGGACCAATGGCAGTCACTTTCCTAATGGCACTTGCTGTTGGTGTTGCAGCAGGAATTGAAGGGCGGGATCCGATCATCGACGGTTTCGGACTGATCGCGTTAATCGCCCTTGCCCCAATCCTCTCCATTCTAGTACTTGGGATCTACTTCAGAATCAAAAAGGTGAATTCATCATGATCTGTGAAGGCTATAAAGAACTCATTGTAACAATTGTTAAAAAAGGCTGGTCACGACAGGTGATCGAGGCATCCAGAAGAGCAGGTGCATCAGGCGGCACCATTATTCCCGGTCGTGGAACCGGCATTCATGAGATGCAGACACTGCTTGGGATCAGGATTGAACCTGAAAAGGAGATTATCCTGACAATCGTCAGTCCCGAGCAGACCGATACGATCCTTGAGGCGATCGTATCGGCAGCGGAACTTGATAAACCGGGCAACGGGATCGCCTTTGTCATCAATCTCGACAAAGTCGCAGGCCGCGTCCATATGTTCACAAAAGAAGAGGAGGAATAGGACTACCCAAGATCGCTCTCTCTCAGGAGGGAGCCGCCTGCTGCCTGAATCTTTGAGATTGCCTCACCGGCCTGGCTCACCCTCAGAATCAGCACCGCGGCTTCTCTGCCGGAATAAGCATACGCATACTCGATATTAATCCCGGCATCACCGAGGATCTGTGCCACCGCATGGAGACCTCCAGGCTCATCCTTCATTCTGACTGCAATCACATCGGTGAACTGGACGGCAAACCCGAGTTTTTCAAGGACAGATCGGGCATCATCGGGTTTGTCAACGAGTGCACGGACAACCCCGAAACTGTTTGCCTCTGCAATTGAAAAGGCATAGATATTCACATTACTCTTCTCGAGCGCCTCTGCGATAGCCGCGAGCCGCCCGGGTTTGTTCTCCGAAAAGATGGAGATCTGTTTGATGATATAGTCTCCCTGCATCAGAATACCCTCCTGTCGATGACACGTTTTGCTTTCCCCTCAAACCGGGGTAATGATCCCGGTTCAGAGAGATCGACCTGTACCGCCACATTCAGGGCGTTTTTCAAGGTATGCTCAACCTTTCGTTTGATGTTGATGAGATCATTGATCTTATCAGATAATGCCTCCGGTGCCATCTCGACACGGACAAGCATATCATCAAGCGGTCCCTTCCGATCGACCTCGATCATGAAATGGCCTGATAACTCCGGTATGCTTAAGATCGCATGCTCAACTGCTGAGGGGAAGACATTGATGCCCCGGATGATCAGCATATCATCAACCCGCCCCGAGATCCTCCGGATGCGTGGATGTGTCCTGCCACAGGGGCAGGGTTCATCCAGAATCTGTGTCAGATCCCCAATCCGGTACCGGATCATCGGAAGTGCCTCTTTCTGGAGGACGGTCATGACGAGCTCGCCATGTTCACCGGGCGGGAGCGGCTCGCCAGTCTCCGGATCGATGATCTCGGGGATTGCTATATCACCCCAGATATGAATTCCCTTCTGTTCAGAACATTCAGAGAACATCGGGCCCGATATCTCGCTTGTGCCATATATATCATAGGCGCGGACACCCATCGTCTCGTAGATCCGGTTTCGCATCGTCTCTGACCAGGGTTCTGCACCGATGATAGCTGACCTGAGCTGGGTATCCTTCTGGATCGATACCCCCATCCGCTCGGCCGCATCGCCGATATGGATCAGGTACGATGGCGTGCAGGCGATGGCGGTCGCCTTTAGGTCCTGCATCAGTTCGATCTGCCGCTCGGTGTTCCCGACACTGGTTGGAAGAACCGTTGCCCCGATCCGCTCGGCACCATAGTGCAGGCCAAGCCCCCCGGTGAAGAGTCCATACCCATAGGAGACCTGGATCACATCCCCTTTCCCAATCCCGCAGGAGGTGAGTCCACGTGCAAGGGATGTCGTCCAGAGATCGAGATCTTTCTGGGTATATCCGACAACCGTCGGTTTGCCGGTTGTTCCCGATGATACATGGTACCGGACAAGTTCGTTTTGTGGAGCACAGAAGAGCTTGTCCGGGTAATTGTCCCGGAGGTCACTTTTGTACATGAAGGGGAGAAGCCGGATATCCGCAAGTGTTTTGATATCATCGGGATGAACCTTTGCCTCCTTCATCCGGGCATGATAGAAATCCGAGAAGCTGTACAACCGGTATACGAGGGTCTTCAGGAACCGGTACTGGACTTTTTCGAGTTCTGCTTTTGGCATCTCCTCGATCCGCGGATCCCAGGAATGCATCAGAGATCACCCCTCCGATCCACAACACGTTTGGCTTTTCCTTCAAACCGCGGCAGCGATCCGGGTTCCACAAGCCGGACAGTGGTTCTGAGAGAGAGTGCATCATGCAGCTTCCGTGAGATCATCATCTGGAGGCCGACGAGACCATCCAGTTCACCCGAGAACGCCTGGCGGTTCATCTCAACATCGATTGTCATCTCATCAAGATGGTTTTTCCGGTCAACATATACCATATACTGATCACCCACCTCGGGGATTCCAAGGAGCACATGCTCGATCTGGGAGGGGAAGACATTGATTCCGCGTATCACCAGCATATCGTCGCTCCTCCCCATAATACGTGCGATACGCCGTCCCCGTCCGCAGGGGCAGTCATCCTCAAGGATCATGGTGATATCGCCGGTCCTGTACCTGAGGAGCGGCATCGCCTCCTTTGAGAGGGAGGTGATCACAAGCTCACCCTTCTCACCGGGTCCAAGGGTCTCCCCGGTCTTTGGATTAATGATCTCGGAGAGGAAACAATCCTCCCAGATATGAAGGCCATTCTGTTCCGGGCACTCGAAGGCAACACCGGGTCCAAACATCTCGCTCATCCCGTAACTGTCATAGGCATTAATCGAGAGGCGTGACTCAAGCTCCTGCCGCATCGTCTCAGACCACGCCTCTGCCCCAAAGACCCCGATCCTGAGCGTGGGAAGTGAAGTGCCCATCTGCTCAATCACTTCGGTGATATGGAGAGCATATCCGGGTGTGCAATGGATTGATGTAACTCCAAAGTCGTTGATCATCTCGATCTGGCGTTTTGTGTTTCCGGTGGCGCTTGGAATCACCATCATTCCCATCAGTTCCGCGCCATAATGGAAGCCAAGTCCGCCTGTGAAGAGACCGTAATTTACTGCATTCTGAAAGGTATCCTCAGGTGTTAAGCCCACCATCGTCAGGTTCCGGGCGATCAGATCTGCCCATGCCGCCAGATCATGGCGCGTATATCCGACAACAGTCGGTTTGCCGGTTGTGCCGGATGTCGTATGAATCCGGACAATATCCCGCCTTGGAACAGCAAAGAACCCAAACGGATAGCCCTCACGAAGATCGGTTTTATAGGTAAAGGGCAGTTTCCTGACATCATCGGGAGTATGGATTGAATCAGCAGACAGACCCTCCGCGCGGAGTTTGTTTTTAAAGAAGGGAACTTTTTCAGCCTGCGAAATCGTCCATTTCAACCTTTTTAACTGGAGTTCTTCGAGGTCTCTTCCACGAAGGGTTTCCATCTCTTTATTCCAGAACATTGCTATCCCTGTATGAAGTCTTGTTTGCGGTATGACGCATTAGACTTTGTCAGATGTTGACACGGCACATGGAGTATCTGAACAATGTTTATATGCTACAAAAAGAACGAAAATATGATACATATGGTCGATAAAGCAGGGCTTGGAAGCCTTATCGCAGGAATTGTACTTATTCTTCTCGGAGGATATGGGATTTACCTGTACATCCCCGAGGTGATCGTGGTGCTGAAAGGATCGCTTGGGATCATCGCCGTCCTTATCGGCTTATTCCTCTCCGTGATCGGGTTCTTCATAATGAAAGAGTGAGAGGTTATCTGACCGCAGGCCAGATATACTTCTCTTCTGCCTCAAGAACAACTCCGGTTGGCAGATTTGCCCTGACATGGATTCTTCCGATGCCACGATCGGAATCGGCAAGGGAGAGTTCACTATAGGGAATCCATATTCCACGGAGAGGATAATTCCCTTCAGGAATTGAACGGGTAATTGTGGCATATCCCCGGTAGAGCATTTTTGGAGATATCTGTTGATTCTGACGGTTAGTTTCCGGAGTGTATACGGTAACCTGCATGGATATGGATGTCCCATCAAAACTGACAGGGCGGTTCATGGAATCTAAAAAACAGTACTTGACAACCAGCCCATCCATGTTATGGAAGCCATCACAATCCAGT
>NPIE01015002.1_pt1 | contig 13640 bp, 14 predicted proteins | sample 8637661 | NCBI WGS metagenome assembly NPIE01 (sample SAMN07420842, study PRJNA396082) | bioreactor metagenome | isolation source: sample BA12 brine-fed electro-methanogenic bioreactor BA | place: Japan: Kochi | collected 2016-12-09 | reverse complement strand
TCGGTCTTGAAAATTCAAGGCTGGCACTCAAGGCCCGCATGGTATTATCCGCCAAAGGATGATCGGCTTTATTGACCACCAAAATATCTGCAATTTCCAGGATCCCCGCTTTAATCGCCTGGATATCATCCCCCATTCCCGGTGCTTCCACAACAATTGTGGTGTGTGCCAGTCGGGCAATCTCCACTTCAGACTGACCCGCGCCAACCGTTTCAATCAAAATAATATCAAACCCTGCCGCATCCAGCACACGCACCAATCCGGAGGTTGTGCGGGCAATACCTCCCAGATGGCCGCGGGTAGCCATAGAACGGATAAACACTCCTTCATCTTCCGCAATATCCCGCATACGAATGCGATCACCCAAGATTGCCCCACCCGTAAAGGGACTGGATGGATCAACCGCTACGATGGCTACCCTTTTGGGTACCCCTTGATCAGGATCACGCAATAAACGCGTCATCTGGTTCACCAAGGAGGATTTGCCTGCCCCAGGGGACCCGGTTATTCCCACCAAATGGGCATTTCCACTGTGTTGGAAAAGCATATCCAGTGCTTCTCTCCCCGCAGCACTATCATTTTCGACCTCGGTTAATGCGCGTGCTAATGCCCTGCGATCACCTGCCAGCACCCCCTGCACATCAACCATGCGTCGCATCCTACTCCTCTGCCTGTCCTGCGACAAGCTTTCTTACGGCTTCAATCACCTGTTGGGTGGTAGTGCCTGGCCCATACACCGCACTTACCCCCATTTCCTTCAGCGCTGGCCAATCTTCATCCGGGATAATGCCTCCTACGAATATTGCCACATCGCTCAACCCCGCTTCTTTTAAGCTTTCGATCACACGTGGTACCAGCGTCATATGCGCCCCGGAAAGAATGGACATTCCAACCACATCCACATCTTCCTGCAAGGCTGCGGCGGTAATCATCTGGGGTGTCTGACGTAAACCGGTATAAATAACCTCCATACCCGCATCGCGCAAAGCACGCGCAATCAGTTTTGCACCACGATCATGCCCATCCAGGCCTGGTTTAGCGATTAATACTCGTATTTTTCTTTCCATGCAGTCATCTCCTGCCTAATTTCTTTTTTGTTTCTTTAATTATACCTAACCGGGCATTCTGGACAGCGGGAATATACTCCATGATTTGACAATCAAAAAGCATGACTCGATTTCAACCAAGCCATGCTTTCAATCGTCGTTCATTATATTTAGGTGTGATTGTCTACATTAACCCTTTTTTCCAACCAGCCTGACCCAAAGGTGAAGAACGCCATGCCAAACAATGCCAACCAACCCATCCAATCTCCTAGCCTGGTGGTGATCGTCCCTTTCCCTGTCCCAATCTGAACATCTGCTACCAGCGTTGCTTCGCCACCTTCCGGATAAGCAGCCAGGGCGTGAATTCTACCCAGCGGATCAATAATGGCTGAGTTGAAACCTCCATCTGCTTTTACCATCGCTATACGGTTCTCTACCGCTCGGAAGACAACATGCGTGTAATGCTTCTCTGCGATACTACCCCAGTCGTTCGAAGGCACACCAACCAGTTGCACACCCTGCCTGGCAAGTTTTCGAGCGGTGTCGGTGTAATCCAGATCATAACAAATGATTGTTCCTAATACGCCTAATTCCGTATCATATACCGGGTAGGTACCCCGTGTCAGGCTCGTCTCACCTCCAAAAACAACTGGATGGTCCTTCCCGAACACACCCAGGAATTCACCCTGCGGATTAATCACCGTCGCTTCATTGCGGAAGCCTTCATCCATGATGACGACGTACCCGGTAGCCAGAAATGAACTTGTTTCCTTCGCTAACCCGGTCAGGCCCAGTCGGTCTTCCACCTGCGGATCCCATAAAAAAGCACCTTCTGGCCATACAACGAATTCCGCTCCCTTCGCAGCTGCGATTTCGGTTTGTTCAATCATGCGTTGATGGAGTTGTTCTACGATGCTTTCCTGGTCTTGATTCGCACTTACAATAGGAGAAAGGCTGGGTTGAATCGCTGCTACTGTGCGGGTTGGGGTGTTAAGTGGCAAGGCAAATAGCACCAGACTTATTAAAATCCATCCCCCCAAAATGGCTGCTCCTGCTACCGTCCACCTTCGCACTAGTTTTGGATCTAATTCGACACTCTCTTCAGCGAATTTCCAACGTTTGTCCAGCCAATTCATCACCAGCAGTCCCAACACATAATTAACCAACATTATTAGCATACCCATGCCAATAATGCCAAAAATACTGACCGGTTGGATGAACCACAATTGTTTGTAAAACGGATAGGCAATAAAAGCCCAGGTACCGGCGATGGGAATGAATAAACGGATCATTTCACTACCCGCCCATGAAATGATGCCACTGATTACAAAATACTTGTAATTCGTCTTTGCATGGAATTTTCTCTGTCCTGCATCGGTTAATAAACTGATACCTCCTGCGATCAATGGCAACCAGACCATAAACGTACCGATCGGCGCAAAGACCGGCCCTAAATAACCTTGCAACCAAACTGCAATCGCAACAGCGGTAGCAAGCGAGGACAATTTTGCCGGTAGGATCCTATACTGTGCCACGATCACCGGGATAAATCCCACCAAAGCCAAAGGCCAAATTTCAAACGGAGGAAATGCCAGCACAAAAGCCAACCCTCCCAGAACCGATAATAACAACCCCATAATTACGCGCAACAAATTTGATACCTGAATATTTTTCATGTTTATTTATCCTGGAATAGTAGGCAGAATATATTTCCCGTTCTTAATCGTTGATATGACTTGCTCTAGCCACTTCACCTGCGCAATTGACTGCGCCACACCATAATCAACCGTCAATATCCAATAAAAACGATCGCGTTCATCGTCATCCTTCATCATTTCTTTATTCTCCTCAGGGATGGCACTGAAACCAGCTAAACGTTGCTGGAGCAAATTTCGTTGGTGTTCAAGGAGTTTAATTACCTGGTCATCCGTTAGTTCTCCACCAAAGAAGACTTGAATTAACCAGGCTAAACGGGTTTCATACAGTGGTTGCGGTTGGTTCAACCAGCGAAACAACTCTGACCTACCTGATTCTGTGAGACGATAAACCTTTCTGGGAGGTTTGGGATCCTGCGAGATCGTTTCTACTGCTAACCAGCCATCCGTCTCCATTTTTCCTAACGAGCGATAAATCTGGCTCTGAACGGCGGGCCAAAAATGCGATACCGATAAATCAATAATCTTTTTGATATCGTATCCCGTCATTGGCTCATAATTTAAAAACCCTAATATTGCATGTTCAAGCGACATAGTCTCTCCTTGTATATAACACTTATGGTATATTACACTTGTGTTATATTTTTGTCAAGACTTAAATTGAAATGAACCAAACAAAAAAGACCGGTTATCACACCAGTCTTTGATGTTGGTTCAAATTGTGAATTTACACAGCAGTTTTTTCGGTCTCCCCAACCAATTCCAGGCTGACTTCCCATAATCGTTTGGCTGCTTCATCGTCCTGTGCAGCTGGAGAGGGTTGAACGATCTTCGACTTATAGAAGTATGCTCCACTCACACCAGCCACCTCCGGAGCGGATGCCAGGTAAATGCTGGTTTGTGCTCCTTCTTCAGGTGTAATTGCTCGCCGTTGTGACCACTTGACAAACTTTTGGTATAAACCTTTATTATTATGACCAAATTTTGTCGCCACAAAACCTGGATGTAACACATTGGCTGTTACATGAGTGCCTTCCAAACGGCGCGCTAATTCACGAGTGAACAAAATATTCATCAATTTCGAGCGCCCATAAGTTGTCCAACCTATGAAGAAAATTCCCTTTCCTTGCAAATTATTAAAATTGATTTTTCCCATTGTATGTGCACCGGAAGAAACGTTGATAATCCGGGCTGGCGCACTGGCTTTAATCAGATCCAATAACAGATAAGTGAGGTAGAAATAATTGAGATGATTCAAAGCAAAGGTCATCTCAAACCCGTCCACACTTTCCAATCGCTTGTTGAAAAAAGCACCAGCATTGTTGATCAGTACATCCAGGCGATCATACCGTGCTTTAAATTCCCCCGCCAGCTTTCGAATCTCTGCCATGGATGACAAATCAGCAATCATTCCTTCCAGCTTACCCCCATCAGACTTCTGACTGGACAATTCCATAATCACCCGCTCCATCTTTTCGGGATTTCGCCCAACCGTCACCACATGCGCACCCATGGCATAAAGAGCTTTGACAGTTTCTTTGCCAATACCCTCCGTCGCTCCTGTGATTAAGACTAACTTACCGTTCATATTTGCTTCACTCATACAACCATCCTGTTTAATTTCAATTATGAATATTATAATGGGCAATGATGGATTTGTACAAACTTTGTATAATGATTACTGAGATGGACAGGATAGACAGGATGGTCAGGATGAAATCAGGATAGACAGAATGTGGATAGGAGGATGATAGGCTTTGAACAGGATGGTCAGGATGAAATCAGGATAGACAGAATGTGGGTAGGAGGATGATAGGCTTTGAACAGGATGGTCAGGATTTATAGGATAAAAGATGGATAGAAAGGATAAAAAAGATAAATAGATTAATCGCTGGTTTCTTGGATTTTATTAATTTCCAATTTACTCAGCTCGTATTGCTGGAATGATCTAAAACTGTTTATTAATTACATCGAATTTTTTGAATTTGGTTTCTTTACTCGTTTGAAAGTAAGTCTTGGGGTTCCAAAATTGAGTAATAGTCCAATTTCAGTGTTTGAGACTTCCAGGTAATTAATTGCTTGTGCTAAGTGAATATTTTCAAGCTTGCTAACAGCCTTTAACTCAACCATTACCTTCTGGTCCACAAAAAAATCGGCTCTTCGCAAACCAATTTCTTCTCCTTTGTAGAAAATTGGTAATGCCATTTCTCTAACATAGGATAATCCAATGTTATCCATTTCCATTGCCAGAGCTCTTTGATAAATCACTTCTTGAAAACCATTACCTAAATTGTTATGAACTTCCATTGCACAGCCTATAATTTTCTGTGTCAGCTCCCAATGGAGATATTTCTCTGCATCCATTAAACCATTTCCATCATTCTTGTCCAAACCAAACAATTTTCTCCTATCCATCCAATCAATCCTATCCCTAATCCTGTCTATCCTTATTTATTCTGTTCTTCCTGTTCCCCATCCTGTATATTCCATTCTTATCCTGTCTATCCTATTCACTATCCTATCCATCATGTTTAAGTACCACCCCGCTAATCGGTGTAACAACCAGATCCCTCACAAATCCGCCTTTCATCTCAACCTCACCAAATGCAAGGACATGTCTCAACAAGCTACCATCCCCCACCAGCCCTTGCAGGTCAATGTCCACATGGCGGGTTTCATTGGATCGATTGATCACCACCAGTAACTTTTCCTCCCCCTTACTGCGCAAATACACCAGCACATCATTCTCCGCCAGTAACACCTTAAACTCCCCATCTTGTAAAGCAGGATATTGTTTACGTATACGAATACAATCCTTATAAAACCCCAGCATATCCTTATCCCAACGTTCTTCCTCCCACGGAAATGACTTGCGGGAATCCGGGTCAATTCCACCATCCAAACCAATCTCATCGCCATAATAAACGCAAGGCGCACCGGGATAGGTCATCAGAAACAATACTGCCAGTTGCATCAAATCCTTGCAACCATTCAATATGCTCAAGAAGCGGGCTGTGTCATGGCTGTCCAGCAGATTCAGTTGTGCCAAAACTGCCCCACGTGGATATCTTTCCAGCAACCCGGTCACAAAATTGGCAAAATCAGCAACATTATGAATGTTGATACTGGATCCATGCTGCGAGATCCAATGCCCATATAACTCCTGGTTCACATCCTTGCCACCAAAATACATCCAGATGGCGTATGTCAGCAAATAATTCATAACGGCATCAAACTGATCACCAGCCAACCAGCGTGAAGCATCTATGACAATCTCCCCCACGATGTAGGCATCCGGATTTGCCCCCTTAACTACCTGCCGAAATTCCTGCCAGAAGGCATCATCGTCGATTTCATTGGGCACATCCAGCCGCCAGCCATCAATGCCTTCGTCCAACCAGTATTTGGCAACCCGCATGATAAAATCGCGTACTTGCGGATTATCCGTGTTGAATTCCGGCAGCGCTGGCAACCCCCACCAGCAACTGTAGTTCGGTTTGCCATAATAGGCGTTTAGCGGAAAACCGTGTACATGAAACCAATCCAGGTAAGCTGACTTATCGCCGTTCTCCAAAATATCATTGAATTGGAAAAAGCCGCGGCTGGCATGATTAAAAACACCATCCAGCATTACACGCATATTCCTGCGATGCGCTTCGTTAAGGAAATCCCGAAATGCCTGGTTACCTCCCAGCATTGGATCTACCTGGAAATAATCGTGGGTGTGATANNGATTGGGTTGAAATAGATTGCGTTTACCCCCAAATCCTGCAAATAATCCAGCTTTTCCATCACCCCCAGCAAATCACCTCCTTTATAACCATGAATATGAGGAGGCGAATCCCAAAGCTCAATATGATTGGGTTTGCTCAATTTTTCCGATTTCGCAAAGCGATCCGGAAAGATTTGGTAAAAAATTGCATGGTGAACCCATTCGGGAGTAATAAAGTTATTCATCGTTTCTCCATTCCTGACCAAATAAAAGAAGCGCTTTCCAAATTTCAGAAAGCGCTGATTGTTCTTTCAATTATCGATGTGAACGTTCAAACTGTACCACGCGGGTGTTGCCGCTATCCACAAATTGTTTTTGCTGGAAATGCCTGCCATCCCGGAGGACGACGTGCAGAGAGCGTACCGGTACTTCGTATTTACCTTCGCGTTCAAAGATTTCCAACTCCGTGGTCAAATCATCCCCCCGCACCTGATAACGGGTGGTGGCAAAGTCACCACTGACGTAATTCATGCTAACGCCATCATCCTCATACAGGGTAAACTCGGCGGTATCATCCGGGAAAACGTGCAAACTTAACGGTTCTAAAGGCTTTTCGCCCACAAATTGCATAGCCGGACCCATCGGGATCACCGCACCAGCCCGCACATACAACGGCATTTTTTCCAACGGTGCTTCCGCTAATACGTAGCGTCCACCTTCAAAGCGATGACCATCCCACCAGTCATACCAAACCCCATCTGGCAAGTAGACTTGCCGCGCTGTTTGCCCGGGTCGCAGGATAGGAGCTGCCATCAAATAACGCCCAATCAGCACCTGATCATCAATATGGTAGGTTTGTTTATCATTCGGATAATGCAGGAATAATGGGCGCCACACCGGGTAACCATGTTGGTGGGCTTTCCAGAAGACCGAATACAAATAAGGCATCAATTTATACCGCAATGATAAATAATCACGCGCAATCGCTTCTACCTCTTCGCCAAACTGCCACGGTTCTTGCGAAGCAGTCCCTGTGCAGGTATGCCCGCGACTGAAGGGATACAACGCCCCGATTTGCATCCAGCGCGCAAATAATTCCGGGGTGGCATTGCCATAAAAACCACCTATATCCGCTCCTACAAACGGTACACAGGAAACCCCCATATTCATCAGTTGCCCAATCGACATTTCCAGATGTTCCCAACACGATCCATTATCTCCCATCCAGGAAGCAGACCAGCGCTGTACACCAGCAAATCCCGCGCGAGTGAGATGAAAACTACGTACATTCGGTTTCGACTTACGCATCCCCTCATAAGAAGCCTGTGCCATTTGCGATCCATATAAATTATGCAATTCGGCATGGGTGGTAATTTCTTCTTCAGCCCCCTGTTCAGCCCTGAGCGGTAACGTACCCCCTCTACCACCCCCCAGGCTAAATGGCTTTTCAAATATCGAGGGCTCATTCATGTCATTCCAGATGCCACTTACACCTTGTGCTGCAAAACCATGCTGCCAGTCTCCCCACCAATCACGAACCTCTTTACGACCAAAATCGGGAAAGACGGATTCATCCGGCCAGACATAGCCAGAACAGATTTTTCCTCGCGCATCACGGATGAAATAGCCTTTCTCCATCCCCTCGCGATATACAGCATACTTGGGGTCAACTTTCACCCCTGGGTCAATAATCGTTACCACATTGAAGTGCTTGCGCTTCAGATCTGCTAACATCCGCTCAGGGGCAGGAAACTTCACATCATTCCAGGTAAAAACCCGGTAACCATCCATATAATCAATATCCATGTGAATCACATCACAAGGGATTTCTTTCTCGCGGAAGGTGTCGGCAAGCTTGCGTACTTCCTGCTCGCTGTTATAGCTCCAACGGCTCTGGTGGTAACCTAATGCCCATCTGGGTGGCATGGGCATACGCCCCAACAACTCACTCAGATGCTCAAGCACTTGCATGGGTTGCGGACCGTAAGCGATGTACACATCCAATTCTTCGCCATCTGATTCAAAGCGTAACTCGCCAGGCTTTGTCAGATCAAATGAGCTTTCCCAGGTGCTATTAACATACACCCCATAGGCGAAATTCTCACGCAATACCAGATAAACCGGGATGGACATGTACATCGGATCCACAAAGGCTGTGTGGGGGCTGGCGGGGTCTGTATTCCAGTTCTTCATTTTCTGACCCTGCTTTTCCATGCGTCCGGCGCGTTCACCAAAACCATAATACTTTTCGCCTTCTTCAATGCGTTTGGTGAACCAGTAATGGTTTTCTTCCCACACCGGAGAAGCCGAATCGGTGAAAAAACTCTTACCGTCCGTGGTCAACATTTCCATCAAAGCTGTGTCTTTATCGATACGAACTGTAAATGCCTCACTGTTCAGAAAAAGCGCATGCTGGGTTTGTTGCAATTCAACAGCCACACCCTGAAAAGCTTCATCCACTTTAGGCACATCCCAACTATGTTCTTCCTCAAAATCGCCGCCCGGAACAATTCGAATGCGCACCAGTTCAGGTGTCAAAAAAGTTACCCGCATGTGTGGATCACCACAGTCGACCCACAATTCGCTCCCCAAAAAACGATATTCGCGTACCGCGCCCAACATTGCCCGTGCTTTGATCATACGGACCTCCCTACCATTGATTGGTGTGAATCCTTTCTGGATTAAATCGATCTACTTCTGGCAGAGGTTCTGCCGGATACCCAATCGGTACCAGAGAAAAAGGATGTATTGTATCTGGCAATTTTAACAGATTTTTCAATTCACGTTGACGATCCTCATCCGGGTAAACCCCGCACCATACCGCCCCCAAACCTAATCCATGTGCTGCCAACTGGATGCTCAGCGTTGCGTTGGCGCAATCAATCCCCCTGCGTTCCGGGGCAGGCAAAATTTCCTCATCCGAACACACCACAATCGCCAGGCTCGCTTCCGGAGTCATGGCAGCAAATGGATGCACATGCGGGATCATTCTTAAAATGTTGCGGTCAGTGATTACGAAAAAGTGCCATGGTTGGCGATTGCGTGCCGAAGGCGCAAACATGGCCGCTTTTATAATTGTTTCAATTGTCTCTTGTTCTACTGGTTTGTAATTGAAATTTCGCACGCTACGGCGTGTCATCAATGCATCTAATACTTCCATTATCACTCCTCAATTGTTTCTAAAATTTCAACCGGATTCTTGTCGCTGTAAACGATTGCAAACAAACCCGGCAGGTAACGGTCCATCATCCACACATTTGGATACACATGATTGGAAACCAACGCATAGCTTAATTCCTGGTTTTCAAAATCCAAACTGGTGCGGAAACGCACCTCACCATCTTCAAAGTCCATCTCAAAATTGCCGATGCGCATCCCATAATTTACACGGGTCAGGAATTCCGCCATTTTCTGGCGTTTCTCCACGGGCACGTTGATCGGAAAATAGCTATAAAAATAGAAGATTTGTTGCTTTTCGTTGAATTCTGCCTGACAGGAGAAACGACCATTCTCACCCCAATGATTCATGCGCAATCGCAGCATGTCGCGATCCTCTACATCGAAAAAGAACCACTCATCCTCGGAAAAGAATTGTTTGATTGTTTCAAACACAGTGCTCATCATTTCACCTATCGCTAAAAACTTACTTCGATTCTAGCACAGGCAGGGAATCGTCGCGCAAAAAATTACCTTAAAAAACAGAATTTAACGAAACCGGCGCCTGGATGCGCCGGTTTACCCTGGATAGAGGGGAGAGTGTCCCTATTCTCTTTTTTTCTACAAGAATTTATGGACTATGAATTAATATGTTGATTAATATTATATAGAATTCATGATTTCGATTGTGTTACGATTTTGTTTCGATTTGGTTACAATCTGACGGGCAAACGAACTGTCTTGGTTTTAAGTTGCATTATGAAAACAGTNNGAGTTTTTAACTGTTCTCAGCGGTTAGATAGAGTTCACATAAATCCACTCAAATTGAGATCTATTCAGATGTTTGGAAATTCGCATCAAAGAACAATTTGTTTAATTTGTGCAACAAATCTTGTGTTTCAAATTTCCACACCATTCTGTATTTTAGATCCCCAAAGGTAAAAATTTACACAACCAAAAACCGGCGCTTGATAACGTCGGTTTACTCTGGATAGAGGGGAGATTAGTCTTTGAGGAAGAGATTGTTTTGAAGGGTGGAAAAAGACTTTCCTGTATTATCTACATTAACTGTTGAACTTCCTTTAAAAACAATTTGGTTGCCTATAATTTGTGTTGGGAAATTAATCGTACTGCAATCCAGGCCTGTTATCGCAGGGCAAGTTCCAAGCGTATTATCTGAATTTCCACTGTAAACAATGTTTCTTTTTGGCGCATAAACAACCCCACTTATATGGGATGAATTTGACCCATTCCAATCTGTGCTTGCTGCTCCATCCATGTAAAATAAAATTCCATAATAAAGGCTTGTTAAATCTGTTGTTGCAACTAATTGTATTGTGCCTCCATTTATGTTAACTGTTGTGCTATCAAACAAATAAATTGTCACATTCGCGCCTGTAACCAATCCGTTCTGGACATCAAACTCTGAATCGACACAATATAACCCATTAGTTAAAGTAAGATTTTTTCCACCATTTACTTTTATGCCACCAGGATAATATCCTCCAACAAGAGTATCGCCAGAATCAGTTTTGTGTTCGCTCGCATCCGCTGCCTTTAATTCCTCACACTCTTCTTTGGGACTTTTCTTTTTCAGGTGACCATCATTCCAAGGATGATTAACTTTATTAAATTGGTTCAATAGACTTTGAGGCCATTTATCCTCTTTTAATATGTTTTTTGTGTATTTAAATCCGCCTTCCACATCAATTAACTCGGGATTGGATAAATTTGTTAGATTTATACAAGAACTCGAAAAAACTCCCCCGCCATCGATATTTAGGACAAGATTCGAATTGTTAAAAATTATTCCTCCATCATTTTTGTTCTGGTTTGAGTTAGTATTACAATCTTTGCTGAGTGAAATGATAGCGTCCCCAGTTAAAGAGCTTCCTTCTTGAGAAAGAGTAACAACAGCTTCATTGGTGGTTTGTAAAGGACCAGGATAAATTAAATGAGCAAATGCTGTGGAAACCTGGGAGGTCACCCGCACAATAACATCTATTGTCTTGGGGTCAGTATTATCATTACAAACAACCCAGATCCCCTGATTTTCATCTGGAATAAAATCTTCATTATTTTTCTCGTACCCCAAGAACGGTAAAGAGCTGATGTTATTGGCTGCAGCCCGGGCTTGGGCTTGGGATACTATCGTTGTAATCAGACTATCACTCGAACTTGCCGGACAAACCAAAACCTCATCCAATTTTCCAGAGTTATAGACCGCACCACCACCTGCAAAAGCAGCTGAATCTGCTGCGTTCTGGGCAAATCGGCGCTCTGTGTATATCATGCCACCATCCACTGCCAGAGCTGCCACCACCATCACCACCACCACAGAAACCGCCAGCAATATGATGATCTGCCCTCGTTCATTTTCTTTATGAATAACCTTGCTCATATTTAATCTCCTCTAGAAAACCTGACTACGGTACAGAAAGCACCACATCCTGAATGGTGGTACTCAAATTAATCGTTTGACTGCCTAAAAATGAGCCTAAGAATGGCATCGTGATCGGGAAAGCCGCATCTGTAATGGTGACTTCTATGACATTCCCGGTTGATACTTCATTTCCACTTGACGTGTCAGTACTGGCTGCACAGGCTTCCGGGGAGCTGACAGACCAGTTACACTCATAGGAGCTTGAAGATTTGAAAATCGTGAGATTCACCTCGATATGGCTCGGGTCAACCCCATCACCGGCAATCCCATCCATTGCTCGCGCAAAAATCTGTTGATTATTGTTAGGAAAAACGGAGGCATAACTGGCAGCTTCCTGAGCTGCATCGCGCATCGCAATGTAATGAAAGGAAACCCTGCCCAGATCCACCACCCCGGAAACCAGAATTAACAGCACCACCACTGCAACGGCCAATTCGACCATGCTTTGCCCTTTTTCGGAATGTTTGGTTGGTGTAATATTTTTCATCTTTATTAATTTCCAGAATAATTGAGTGTTTGTGGACATGTTCCGTCAAGCTTACTAAAATTGATTGTGAAAGTTAACCCAATTTCATCAAGGCTATCTGTAATTTGGAACGTGATCGGCAAACTATTTTCTGTGTCATCAATTAAACTATCATCATAATTAGGAGATATTTTCCCGGTTGGAGGTTCGTAGTTAATTAATAAAATATTCTTATTATCGATCATTAACCCGCTCAACTTTCGATCATATGTTTGATTTCTATTCCTTTCATAAAAACGAGTCCAATTAATATTATCAAAATTAGTTATCTTGTAATCAAAAGCAGTTTCATTTTTTAGATAAACCTTTATGGTCTTTTGCCCATTATTTGTATCTGTATTTCCAGTAAAAACGATATTTCCAGTAGGACATTGAACAATTGGAGTTTCAGGTGTTGAGGAAGGTGTGTTTGTTGGAGTCATTGTCGCTGTCGGATTTTGCCCTGTTGGTGTCTCTGTTGGAGTACTTGTTGACGTTGCAGTAGAAGTTGAAGTTGCTGTTTGCGTTGGAGTTGAAGTAGGTTCTCCATCCAGGTCTTCAGTGGTCACCACTGCCACCTGGCTTTGCACCCCCAGCATAATTGTGCGACCATTTTCGGCATTCACGGTCAAATCCGGGACAATCCCAAGCAACGAATCATAGTCGGTGTCAACTTCCACCACCACTCGGTCACCTAACACTGGCTGATAGCGATCTTCCGGATCAACATCTGGATCACAATCCGCTACCCACACACCAGGTGCGGATTCAAAATAAACCGTCACATCATCTGTCTGAACACCCCCAAAATTTCCCATCCGCACAGCCGTTTCAGCAATCATTTCGCAATTCTGATAATTGGGAATAGCCGCATCCCCCACCGAAGAACCATAGCGCGTCGCTTCCCGCACCGCAGTAAACACAGAGCTGTACACCAGGAAGAAACGCGAGAGCTCAATGATGCCAAACACCAACAATAAGAACACCGGGATGGTAAGCGCAAACTCCGCCATAGCCTGTCCCTTCTTATTTCGAGTGATTTTTTTTAATTTACTAACCATAAACAAACCTTTAAAAGACCCTTTACATCGATTACTAAAATTATAGATAATTTAGCGTTACG
>NPIE01012332.1_pt3 | contig 13640 bp, 17 predicted proteins | sample 8637661 | NCBI WGS metagenome assembly NPIE01 (sample SAMN07420842, study PRJNA396082) | bioreactor metagenome | isolation source: sample BA12 brine-fed electro-methanogenic bioreactor BA | place: Japan: Kochi | collected 2016-12-09 | reverse complement strand
CACCTCGAACATCTCTCTTATCGAATCATTTTGCAACGATCAAATATACTATCGTATTAGAAAGACCTTTCTCTATTTTACACAAAATTTGTTACACTACCTACATTTGTATTTTATTACGGATTCTTTGAAAATCGTGTAAATTGAGATGTAATCGTGTAGAAGTTCATTCATTTAACTAAATTCTCCGTTTTTTTTGATACTTTTTCGCTGTTTCATTTATATTGGAAAGTTCAAAATGGCCTTATTTGGCGCAAAAAAGGCGTGACACAATTGTATCAAACCAATGCTTTTGAAATAGCTTCCAAAAGTTGGAGAGAAAAATGGTTAACCCCCATACTTATTATCTATATTATATCATATTATTTCTATATTCTATTGGATTCATTTTATGTTTTGTAACTAAACGAGTATTGTTGTAGTAATTAATATATTCATCAATAGCTTTAATCAAAGCTTGTGGGCTCTTGTATTCTTTTTCATGACCATACCACATCTCTACTTTCATTCTTCCAAAGAAGTTCTCAGTAGGAGAATTATCTAAACAATTTCCCTTTCGACTCATTGATTGTATGATTCCCAACTCTTCAAGTTTTGTTTGATATCTTGAGTTTTGATACTGAATGCCCTGATCCGATTGTATCATCATTCCTTTCACATGTTTGGAATGATGTTTTTTTAATATGTCTAGCATTTTTGTAATCTTATCCATCTTGGCGTTTGTTCCTGCGACATATGATAATACTTCTCTTGAATCAAAGTCAATGATTGGCGAAAGGTAAACTGGTCCTCTCTCAGTTCTAAACATGGTAATATCTGTACCTGCTTTTTGATATGGTTTAAGCGTTGAGAAATCTTGGTTCATTTGATTAGGCTTTGTAAAGCCTAAATCTCCTGCGTATGAATTATATTTTCTCCATTTCTTAACTTTCTTTTTTGTATAGCCTTTATATCTCATAATCTCTAAGACTTTGTTTTTTCCTATAACATAGTTCATCTTCTTAAGTTCAATATAGACCCTTTGATAGCCAATTCTCTTCTTGTGCTTCTTTAGATATAGATAATCTATTTCTTTCTCTATATCTTCGTATTTGTTAGCTTTCTTCTTATATCCACTTGTATGATAGTAATAAACTGATGATGCCATTTGTGCTACTTCTAGAAGGTCTGATAATTTAAATTTGGTCCTTAACGATGTAACAATTTCAGCTTTTTCTTTGCTTGTTACGCCTTCTAGTTTTTTTGTTAAGGACCGCGATTTTTTTAAGTATTCTATCTCGGCTTTCAGTCTTTGATTTTCTTCCAATAATGTTTGATCAACGATAGCTTTTGCTCTCTTATCTTTTGTAAGGTATCCTTTTCTTGAGTGAGTGTCTTTTACTGCGGCTTCACCTTTTATTCTATATAGTTTTAACCAATCCCCTAATATCGTTGGATCTGTAAGTCCTAAATCCAATGCTACACTTCGTATTGATTCTCCGTTCTCTACTCTTGCGATTGCTAATAACTTTGTATCTCTTTTATATGTTTTTATTTTATTATGATCAAATATTTTCTTTCCATGTTTCTTGTATAAGTTTATGATATATTTTAAGTTCCCTATATCATATCCATCATACATCTCCGATACATGGGACAATGATTTACCTTTAAGAATATGCTCTTCACACATCTCTATCTTTTCTTTTAATGTTATTCTCATATAAAAAAGGCTCCCTTCATTAGAGTGTATGGTTTAGTATACCATATCTCCAACTTTTGGAAGCCACTTCAAGATATAAAGGTGGTGGTGGAGGGAGTCGAACCCCCTCTTGCAAAGACATACTATTCGCTTTCTAATTTTTATAAAGCTCTCATTGGTGTTTGGAGACACCACCGCAAGAAATCTACTCCACCACAACTCAACTTTAGCCATCAACACCACTCCTAGTATAATATTTTTAAATGTAATAGTGATGGTTATCTCCAGACAAGCTGAAGAGAGCAATACTCGAACTATAATCGACAAAATAGTCTTTATAGTCTTCAATTATATTTTAACAAAACATCACTGTTTTATAAAGGGGAAATGCTAAACATGCTAATATTTAAGCGGAAAAACAAAACTGGTTCAATCGATGCCTTACAAATCATCAATAACACTAACACATTTTATACACCATTCGGAACGAACATTTCAAAAAGCGATGTGGTGAAGATTTGTATTGATAGAGTGGCCAGTCAATGTGCAAAACTAAAACCAAGATATATCAAAATAGAAAGCGATAAGACAGTATCCGAGAAAAGCGGAAGGCTGTCTTTTCTTTTGAAACATAAACCTAACGAAATCATGACACCTTATGATTTTATCTATAAGGTTGTTACTACATTATTACTTAATGATAATGCCTTTATATATCCTAGGTTTGATAAATATACAGGGCAACTCATAGGTCTTTATCCACTTAAACCTATTACGGTTGAAATGGTTATAGATCAGAGTGATCATTACTACATAAAATTCTTATTTGAAAATGGCGATTCATATACACTACCTTATGAGAATATCATTCATTTAAGAAAACATTACGGACAAAACGATATCTTTGGTGGTAATGGATCAAGTGGTGATCATGAAGCAATCCTAAAAACAATCTCTATCAATGACAGTTTGCTACAAGGTATAGATAATGCAATTAAGTCATCGATGCAGATAAAAGGGATTGTTAAGATGAACGGGATGTTATCAGAAGCAGATAAGAAAAAACAACGAGAACTCTTTGACAGTGCTTTATCTGATTCAGTTAACAATAAAGGTAGTTCTATTATTCCGATTGATTTAAAGAGTGAGTATATCCCTTTAGATGTTGATCCAAAGCTAATCGATAAAGATACGTTAGAATTCCTACAGTCAAAAATCCTAGATTATTTTGGTGTATCAGTTCCCATATTTACAAGTAAGTATACAGAAGATGAATATAACTCGTTTTACGAGTCAACTATTGAGCCTTTAGCTATTCAACTTAGCGAGGCTTTTTCTATAGGCTTACTGACCAATAACCAATTAGAGCGTGGTGAAGAGATCGTGTTCTTTAGTGAAAGACTACAATATGCTTCATGGAATACGAAAGTCACTGCGATTGAAAAACTCATGAGCCTAGGCATTATGTCACTTAATGAATCAAGAGCATTACTAGGATTAGAACCCATCGAAGGTGGACACAAACGCCTTCAATCATTAAATTTTGTTGATGCTGATAAAGCAAACTTATATCAAGTAGGATCTAAGGAGGAAGAAGATCATGAAAGTAACGATTAATGGAAAAATCTCAAATGAAGCTTTAAAAAGTATATTAGAAACACAGAAGGAAAAGACAAAAACCATCGCTGATTTTTGTAAGAAAGAAAAACTAGAAAACTTCTCATATAAAGACTCAGAACTTGAGTTTGACTATGAACAAGAAGTGAAACCTAAACAAACAAAAAAAGTAGAGGTAAGAACCAATGATAAAAGAAACTAGACTCGCAGAAGTTAGTCTTCATGAAGATGAAGGCAAGATGATTTTAGAAGGCTATGCTTTAGTCTTTAATCAAGAAACCTTAATCGGTGATGAAACTTATGGATTTATTGAAGAGATATCACCTACTGCCCTACAAGAAACTAAAATGAAGGATGTCCCAATGAAATATAATCATATGGACTCCTTTTTAATTATTGCGAGAACCAAGAATAAGTCACTTGAACTCACCGTTGATCATATCGGCTTAAAGGTAAGAGCAGAACTCTTAGATACAAGTCATAATCAAGATATTTATAAAATGGTTAGAAGTGGACTTTTAGATAAAATGAGTTTTGCATTTACGGTTGATGAACAGGTATGGAACCGTGAAGGTGACATTCCAAAAAGAACCATTACGAAGATAGAAAGATTGTATGATGTGTCGGTTGTGGATACACCTGCATATGATGCAACCTCTATATACGCTCGTTCTCTAGAGTCCATGGAGTTGGAACTAAAGACTATGGAGTTAGAAGAGCAAAAAGAAAAATCAAATCTAATCAAAAAACGTATCAAAATTAAATCAAAAATCTAAGGAGAGAAAAAAATCATGAATTTAGAATTAAGAAGAAAAGAAATCGAATCACGATTAAAAGAAATTAGAAGTCTAGTAGATACAGAAGCTGATCTAGAAAAACTAGAAGCTCTTGATACAGAAACAACGACCCTTCAAGAAGAAAGAACATCGATTGATAAGAAGATGGCGATTGCTTCTAAAACAGAGTTTAAACCGATTCAAGTGGATAACCGTCAAATGGTCGATAAAGAAAAACTAGAAACAAGAGGACAAAGCTTAAAAGAAAGTAGAGTCATTCAAGTATCAAGTTCTGAAATCCTACTCCCTGATCACACGTCAACAAATCTTGCGCCAGTTCCATTTGCTCAAGTGTCAAGTTTAGTTGATCGTGTGAATGTTATTAACTTAAATGGTGGTGAGACTTATAAGAAATCATTTGTTAAATCAAATGGTATCGCTGGAACTACTACAGAAGGTGCGGCATACTCTGAAACTGAACCAGCATTTGGATATTTAACCATTTCAAAAGTAAAAATCACTGCTTATACAGAGATTACTGAAGAGTTGGAAAAACTACCTTCTATTCCTTATCAAGCAGAAGTTTTACGTAATATTAATATTTCACTTAAGAAGAAAATCAGTGAACAAATCTTACGTGGTGCTGGAACGACTAATACATTCACTGGTATTTTCAGTGAAGCTGCAGTGGCACTTGCTGATAAAGCAGCACTTGAAATTGAAGCGATTACGGATTCAACATTAGATGACATTGTCTTTGCTTATGGTGGAGATGAAGAAGTCGAAGGTGGTGCAGTATTAATTCTTAACAAGAATGACTTACGAGCATTTGCTGGACTTAAGACACAAGAAGGTCGTAAGGTTCACTCAATCGATTATGTCAATAAAACAATCGATGGTATTCCTTACATCATTAACTCGTATTGCAAAGCAATCTCAGATAGTAATACAGTCGCTGGTGAATACGGTATCGCTTATGGTGCGCTTAAGAACTATGAAGTGCCAGTATTCTCACCAGTAGAAATTGGTAAATCAACAGATTATAAATTTAAAGACGGTATTATCAGTTATAAGGCTTCAGTCTTTACTGGTGGTAATGTTGTCGGTTATAACGGCTTCTTACGCATTAAGAAGAAAGCTGCACCTGCAGGCTAATTTTAGTTAAGAAAGGATTGATCCTATGATGATTTTAGATATTGTAAAAAAGGCTTTACTCATCCCCCAAGTAGAGACATATGCTGATGATGAGTTAAACACACACATCAATAGCTGTAAACATTACCTTTTGAGTTGTGGGGTTGATCCTTCTTATATAAATGATGAATCAAATCCAATGGTTAGTACAGTCATTATTATTTATGTGAAGACATTTTATGGCTTTAAAAACGATGGAAGCGCAAAAGAACTACCTAAGTCATTTGATATGCTGGTAGGTCAACTCGCATTAACTAAAGGGAGCACATAACATGTATCCTAATTCCCCCAATATAAGAATGCACTTACTAACCTTGGAGATGATTCCTAACACCATGGGTGTAATGAGTTATCAATTTAAGTCAAAAAAAGAAGTGATTGGTATCAATTTTTCGATTACTTCAAGAGAGTATTATGAAAGTAAACGTTCAGATATCAGAATCGATATCGCTGTTAAAGTACAAGGGATTGTCTATGATGGTTCTAAGTATGTGGATATAGGTAGTGTCATCTATAAGATAGAAAGAACCTATCAAGCAGGACAGTTTATTGAACTCTATTTAAAAAGAACACCAATCAAGTTAGGTGATATCATTGATTACACTTGATGACTTAGGCAAAGTGATTGAAGATGAAATAGAAAGCTATGTAGAAGGCTTAATCCCTAAGTTAGAAAAAAGGCTTAATGATACCGCTGAAGATATATTAAATTACATGAAGCGAAATGCACCAAGAAGTGGTTATAAAAATGCATTTGCTGATTCATTTGTCGCAACTTCAAATGGAAGTGGGTTGAATCAATCCATATCCATCTATTCTGAAGGTAAGGGCGGACTCACACATTTACTTGAGTTTGGCTATACTCATAGAAGTGGAAAGTATGTCGGACCAAGACCTTTTATGCGACCAGCTTATGATATGTTTACACCAAAGATGTTAGAAGACATCAAAGAAATCATTTCTAAAGGAAACTGACATGAAAGAAATTTTAGAATCACTTTTTACTACACTAAATTCTGTTTTACCAGGACAAGTGTCTTATGGGAAAAAAGACAGTATAGATGAAAGTGATGATTATATCATTTATCAAGAAGTATCAAATAGAGGATCGATGTATGCAGATGATAAAGTGACAATGCGCATACTAACGATCCAACTTAATTTAATAACAAAGCAAAAGAACCTCGAGTTAGAAGAAAAGCTCGAGGTATCTTTATATTATGGTGGTTATGAGTTTCAAATGATCACTGAATATCAAAATGAGGACGGTTCAATAAACCGTGTATATGAAATCAAATTGGAGGTTTTATAACAATGAGTAATAAAGTAACTTTTGGTTTAACCAATGTGCACTATGCACTGGCAACACAAACAGAAGATGGTAGTTGGACTTTTGGTGTACCTAAACGATTAGAAGGTGCACAAGAAATTAGTACTGAGGTCATTGGTAGTAGCTCACAGGTTTATGCAGATGATAAAGTGATTAAGACACTTGTTTCAAATTCAGGGTCTAATGTGACACTTAAGTTTACTGAAATTGATGAAGCATTTAAAAAAGATATCTTTGGTTTCTTAGAAGATACCAATGGGAACTTAATAGAAATTGTGAATGCAGAAACAAAAACATTCGCGTTAGGCTATGAAATTCAAGGTGACTTGAAAGCTAGACGCATATGGTATTTCTTATGTACTGCATCGCCTTCAGGTGACTCAAGTAAAACAAAATCAGATTCTATTGAAGCAAACTCAATTGAACTTAATATTACAGCTAGACCAATTGAAGCAGGAAACAATCTGATCTTAAGAGCAATCGCAGGCGCAAGTGATACAAATTACGCAACATTCCTAACAACTGCACCTACGCTTCCAACATTCTTATAAGGAGTAGCCAATGGAAAAAACACTTAATTTAGGTGATAAAGATTATCGCCTGCATTCATCATTATTTACAATTATTGATTACCGTAATGTATTTTCAACGGAATTATTTAGTGATATTAAAAAGCTAGAAAAGACTGGAAAAAAGGAAGAAGATTTATCCACAGTGATTGATACAATCTTTAGGATTATCTATGTGCTGCATAGACCTTTTAGCAAGCAATCATATAACGATTTTTTAATGTCTCTTGATTTTGGCTTATTAAGTAACCAGGATGAGTTACAAAATCTAACGAATACGATAGGTGAAATGCTCGGGACATTTCAGAAAAGCACACCCTCACCAAGTAAATCAAAGTAGTGCAGAAGAAAAAGACATTACAGCAAATATAATCTTTAATCTTGCTCATCTAGGATTATCCATTGAAGATACTAAATCTTTTGATTTAGAAACATACTTTTCGATCGTAGAACTTGAAAAGAATGTAATTAGTGGGTCTAAATCAAGTAAAAGAGCAACACAACATGATATCGATAACTTTCTAATCTAGGAGGTGGAATTATCGCAGAAACAGTAAAAGGACTCAATATCAAACTTAGCCTTGATGGTAGAGATTTAGATAATGAATTAAAAGACATTAAAAAGGATCTCAAAGAACAAAATAAAGATTTAAAAGCCATTAATGCTAATCTAAGATATGATAGTTCTAATCTTGATTTATGGAAATCAAAACAAGATAAATTAAATAGTATTTTACAAACAACAAAGAAAAGACTAGATACACAAAACCTAGAACTTGAAAAAGCTAAAAAAGCAGTTCAGATTGGTGACATGAGTCAAGATGAGTTTAACAAACTCAAACGGAATGTCCAATACACAGAAGCTGAACTTGCAAAACTGAATGGACAGTTGAGTAATACAAATAGTAAAATCAAAGAATTAAGCAATGCCAAGTTTGATAAGATTGGTAAACTCGGTTCAACACTCACTAAATCTGTAACGGTTCCTATCTTAGGAGCCGTTTCTGCTTTAACAGCCTTTTCAATAAAGACTGCCTATACAGCTGACGAGATTGGTGATACTGCAGAGAAAATTGGCTTATCAGCTGAAGCATTTCAAGAGTGGAATCATACCGCGACTATTTTAGGTGTCTCCACAGAAAGAATGGAACGAGCTTTTGTTAAGGTTAATGGTATCTTAGGTGATATCGCAACTGGCAATGGTGATAAGTTTGCGGATAGCCTAGCTTTAATTGGACTCACTGTTGATGACTTAAAAGGCAAAAACACTGATGAAGCTTTTTTGCTGATTAGAGATGCCTTAAGTAAAGTCGAAGATGAAACGATAAGAGTTGGTGTGGCCAATGATTTATTAAGTGAGAGAGTCGCAGCTGATATTATACCAGTTTTATCCAAAGAAGCAGAAGTGATTGATAGTTTAAGACAAGAAGCAAGAGAGCTTGGTATTGTAACCAATGAACAAGCAGCTCAAGCCGGTGAGTTTACGGATGCACTTGATAGAACCAAACAAGCATTGTCAAGTTTAGGTGTCGATATTGCAAGCACACTCATGCCTGTGATTCAAAACTTAATCATCAAAGTTAGAGATGAAATGATACCTGTAGTCAAAGACTGGATTGCAAGATGGAATAGTCTAGATTCAGATACTAAGAAAATGATCGCAACCCTGATAGGTTTAGTTGTGGCAATAGGTCCAGTACTCGGGGTTGTCGGTAAGGTTGGACCCCTCTTAAATATTGTGGCCATGACGCTTAAAGGTGTCGGGTCTGCCGGGCTTTTTGCAGGGGCAGGTATAAACTTTGCCACCCTTGGTATAGGCGCGCTCATCGCCATTTTAGCCCTTGCTTTATTTCAAAGCGAGGAGTTTAGAGCCTTGCTTGATAGACTCATGGAAACCTTCATGCTGTTACTGCCTCCAATCATGATGATCGTAGATGCACTCCTTACGGCATTACAACCAATTCTTGATGTGATTATCGATTTAGTTGTCATGCTCGTGGATATTTTAGTGCCCATATTAGACGTATTACTAATGCCGCTGATTATGCAAGTGACGATGTTTGCTGAGATATTAGAAGCACTCGCACCTTTGATTACTACTTTAGGTCAAGTTTTACAAGCCATATTAGTTCCAGCAATCAAAGTTTTAAAAACTGTCTTAGATCCTATATTAAAAGTGGTTCAAAAAATCATCGAGTTTATTCAGAAAATCTTTGAATGGATTGGGGAATTACCTAAAAAAATAGGAGATTTTGGTGGTAAGGTGAAAAATGTCTTTGGTAGTGTTACAGAAGGGATTAGTAACATTGCAACAAACGTTACAGAAGGGATTAGTGATTTTGCAGGTAAGGCTGCTGATAAAGTTGGTGGATTCTTTGGTAAGGTTGGAGGATTCTTCAGTGATACATTTAACCTAAAAGGGTCTAGCCAGACACTTAATACGACAAATTCATCAACAAGTACTGCTAACACAAATCACATCACAATCAATACAACCTCACCGACCTTTGATATTGATTCTATCAATCAAGCATTAGGAGGTAGTGTCATTTGATTAGAGCATTTTACTTAGAAAACGAATTTGGTGAACTGTACTTTTTCAACCATAGGAATCAAACGATTATAACCCAAGCCAGTGGACTTGGGTTTTCTTTAGATATAAAGTATTTAGAGTACAATAAATATTTCGCAAAAACGGAAAGCAATCTCCCACTTACAGACATTACTGAAACACTGATTTTCTTAAAAGGTTATCAAGGATATAAAGACTTTGTGGATTACTTATCACGGTCAAAAGATGCACTAAAGATGCATTATGAAACACCAGCCTTTAAAGCATATTGTTATGTTGATGTTTTAAGTCTATCCAAAGGTGAGTTGGTTGCTTCGACGATTCAGAGTCAAATAGTATTCAAAAAAGTATCCATGTGGTACAAGGAAAAAACCTTTGAAATTATCGCCAATGGGAATCAGTCTGGTAAAGTCTATCCATATAGTTATCCTTATCATTATGAGAGTTCTTATCAAGGACTGATTCATATTAATAACCAGGGACTTGATGAAGCACCGATTAACATTGAAATCCATGGTTCCTTTTATCACCCTGAAGTATCGATATTAAAAAATGGATATGTCATCTCAAAAATGAAACTATATGTTGAATCTGAAAGTGCATCACTAAAAATCATAGCTATACCGAGTAAACAAGAAATCACACTCGTAGAAAACGGAACTATAAGAGATGTCTACGGCCTGCAGGATTTTCAAAAAGATAATTTCTTATTTGTGAATCATGGGAATTATGAAATAGAGTTTAAACCTGGTGTTGCAACAGTGTCTTTATGTAAAGTAACTTTACTTGAAGGGTATATGGGTATTTAATATGAAACTCATATTTCTAGATAGAAAAACACTTCACTATAAAGACTATGCACCTGTTGGCAAAGAGTATGAGATTAATCTTGATATGGTGATCATCCAGCGTTCAGTTTTTAAAGCCAATAAAACCAATATCCAAACGTCCATAGGAGACATTGTCATAGCCTCTAATGAATTATTTTCATATATAGGTATCTTAGAAAGCATCGAACAAAAAGACGATCATTCAACGATCATTAAAGCTCTTGATTTTAGAGAGATTTTTAATTTGGATATACCTGTAGTTAGTTTCACCGGTGATTTAATAGATTACTTATATCAAGTGATACATACGCATTTTAAAGTGAATGCTGATGCCATGCAAAACCTAGACTACTTGACTATACAAAAAGACGCTAGTGTTTATGGAACACTCAGTTTTGAAGCAGACAAGATTGAAAGTATATCAAAACTCTTTGAACTTGTTTCAAAGACCTATGGGATTAGTTTTCAAACAGAAGTTCAATATGTTAGAGGTCGAATAACAGGCATCTTGTTTAAGATAGTACATGTGAATGAAGGACTTGTGATGAAGAGTAATTTTTCATCGATTTTAAATATAGAAACTAATGATTCATCTTCACAAGTGATTAATAAAATTATCTTTTACCCAAGAAGTGATAATGAGATTTATAAAGATATTAAAACTTATTACTTACTTACTAGTGGAAGTATTACAGAAGATGCCAATCACGTAGAAAGATATCATTCAGTGATGGCCAAGTCATTTATCTATGCGGATAAAGATGTGGATACACTAGAGACTAAAGCTAGAAGTGAAATGATGACATCAAAACTTGATCATTATATCTCATTTAATTTAGATCTAAATAACAAAGTCTTTAAACCCTTCATGAACTTTCATTTAGGGGACTATATATCATTTATTCATAAACATAAAACCTATGACACGGTTGTAACAGGGATTCTTTTCAAAGATACGCTTAAGGTAGCAAAAATAACTTTAGGTGAATACCGGGTTAAGCTTACAGAAAAAATACAGCTTTTAAGTAAAGCGAAAATGACTGGGTCTAGTAGTGTCACAATTACAAATACCAATTTAGATGGAGGTGAATTCTAATGGGAATTCAAAAAGTAACCTTTGAAAGTGGGAATGTTACCGCAAAAATTGATGCAGATTTGTATCACTTTTTTTATTCAAAGGATATCGGTATTTTAAAAGGATTAAAAAATGAGTGTCAAGTGACACTCGCTAATAATACATTAACGTTTCAAGACGGCTATGTATCAGTTTATGGCCGTATCATTTATATTGAAAATCAAACAACGATCGGTATTACACCAGATTCTAATAAGAACGGGTATGTAGTGCTTGGAGTTAATACAGCAACCAATGAAGTCAGTCTTTATTTAAAAGAACAAGCCACTGGGTATCCTTCACTAACTCTTACTAATCTACTAACAATAGAAGGACTCTATGAATTTGTCTTATGTGCATATACGAAGACACCGACATCCGTATCGATTAATCAAACTTATACTAGAAAAATCATTTTAAATGATAAAGATAAAATTGCCGATTTGGAAAATAAGTTACTGGATAGATATAGACCAGTTAGAAAAAATCTAACAAAGGTATCGAGTGGTGTTTATCAGTTCTTTAACACATCATCTGTAGAGTTATCTGAATCACTCATTTTTGTACTCATTAACAATACAACCATAATTAGTTTTCCAGGCGATAGTTTATTTATTCATGTTGGATCAAATAGAAATATTAGTTATAGATACGCTGGAGCCGATTATACACTCAGTGTGCTTTATGAAAACGGAGTCGTTACCTTAAGTTGTGGAAATACAACGCATAATATTACATCAGCATATTTAAAAAAATAGGAGGAAACTATGGCAACAATTCAAATTAAAAGAAGAACATCTGCAGGAACAGGACCCCTTACCGGTACAACTGGGGTAGTGAAAGCAGGAGAACCACAAGTTGATTTTAATGGAGAGCATTTATATATTGCTAAAGCGGATAAAGTTGCATCCAGTTCAGTCCCTTTAGCAGATAGTGATTATTTAAAAATACCATCAAGTGGTAAAGTTGACACACAAATTGATACAAAAATCACTGCCCTTGGTCTAGGTAGTGCAGCAACCAAAAATACAGGAACAGGTAGTGGCAATGTACCTATACTAAATTCAAGTGGGAAGTTAGCAGATAGCGTTGTGCCTAAAATTGCAATGACTAATACATTTGTTGTGGCAAGTCAAACAGCCATGCTCGGTTTATCAACGGCTCAAGAAGGTGACGTCGCTGTAAGAACTGACCTTAATAAATCATTCATCTTAAAAGCAGCACCTTACTCAACACTAGCTAACTGGCAAGAACTCTTAACCCCAACCGACTCAGTCACAAGTGTTAATGGTTCAACTGGCGCAGTTACCATTACGCTAGCTGATTTAGGTGGAGTTGCAGGATCTACTTATAACTCACATGTTTCAAGTAACCTTCACTTAACCACTGAGCAAAGAACAAAACTAGCCAATGCGAAAATATCAACCATTATTACAGCAGAAGGGATGGCACTTGCTTCTAGTGAATCAAATTATGATTCAACAGTTTTAACCAATGCACTTAAATATTTTCCAGTGGTTGATACAGGTTATACACCTACAAAAATTAAATATAAATTAGGGATTGATGCATCAAAGGTATTAACGCCTTCATCAGTCATTGATGGTGGTACGTATTAATGGCAATTATTAGAGTCAAAAGAGGAAGCACTATACCAACTACATCAAAACTATCTTATCTTGGTGAACTAGCCTTTGATTATGGGTCTAATGCTTTANNAATTGGTGGTGAAATGGAAGTCGTTTATTTTTATGAAGGTTATGGGTATACCCATACCTTACAATATGCATTTGATCCTAACTATATGTATAAAGTGCATATTATATCATCAACCCAAAGCACATCTGCAGATATTTCAGATACGTATATTTACTATCGGACAAGTGCATTATCCAATTTACTAGGATCCTATATTGCTCATCATGTCAATACAGAAGATAGTGTTCATGATATAAGA
>NPIE01018291.1_pt1 | contig 13643 bp, 14 predicted proteins | sample 8637661 | NCBI WGS metagenome assembly NPIE01 (sample SAMN07420842, study PRJNA396082) | bioreactor metagenome | isolation source: sample BA12 brine-fed electro-methanogenic bioreactor BA | place: Japan: Kochi | collected 2016-12-09 | reverse complement strand
CCATCAGCTCGTTGGCTTTCTTGGACGCCGCGTACAGGCTCAGCGGGTGATCCACGTTATCGTGCACAGAGAATGGCATGGACTCATTGGCCCCGTACACGGAGCTGCTGGAGGCATAAACCAGGTGCTTGACCTCGTTATGACGGCAACCCTCAAGGATGTTCATGAAACCGACCAGATTGGCATCCACATAGGCATGAGGGTTTTCCAGAGAATACCGGACTCCGGCCTGGGCTGCCAGGTGCACTACCCGCTCGGGCTTGTGTTCACGAAAAACCGCTTCCATGGCCTCGCGGTCGGCCACGTCCTGGCGTACTTCGGTGAAACCGGGCTTGTTCAGCAGCCGGGCCAGGCGTGCTTCCTTGAGATTGACGTCGTAATAGTCGTTGACGTTGTCCACGCCAATCACTTCATCGCCACGATCGAGCAAACGGTGAGCAAGATGCGAGCCGATAAAGCCGGCGGTTCCCGTAACGAGGATTTTCAAGATCTGTTCTCCATGAAAAATGGCGCCCGAAGGCGCCTTTTAGCGGTCCTGGTCAGAACGCCACACCCACACTGGCGAAGGGTCCGGACATTTCGACATCCAGTTTGTCATCATCATCTTCATAGTCGATGGCCATCTGACGATAGCCCGCCCGCAGCTGCAGCATGGCGAATTCATACTGGCCATAAGCGTTGAAGTCGTGCAGGGAGTCGCCGCTGTAGCTGATGAAATTGCCCTCTGCACCTACGGACACGCCGGTTAACGGCAGGTCAAAACGGGCGGCGAGGTAGCCCATAGGGACGACGGCGTCGACGGAGGTTTCACTGACATTGGCAATGTCATTCACGTCCCGTAAAACCAGCTCACCATCAAAATTTCTGGCGGTCAGGCCCAGATCGAGGTTCACCCAGTTATCAAGCACTTCGTAGTACAGGGTGACGTCCAGTTGGTCGATATCCAGATCCGAACGAACAGGAGCCCCTGGCAGAATTCCATCAAATGCTTCCAGCCCGATCTCACCACGCCCACTCTGGGAAATGCTGGTGTAATTCAACCGTACGTTCGGCAGCACCGGAATCGGATGCTCGAAAAACGCCGTGAAGTTTGCGTTGCTGTCGCTGTCGAGGTTGAGATCCTTTTCAATATCAACGGCCGAATCCTTGTTGACCACTTCGCCGGAGAAATCGGAATCCCAATAGCTAACGTTGGCGCCAACGCCCAGTACATCAGCATTGGCCAGCGGCGCGGCCAAAGCCAGTGAGCCACCTACAACAATCATCAGTTTACGCATAACGCACCCGTTTTTGTGGTTGTATTAGCCGGTCAGTCAAACTTTATGCCGAGACGACGACCGACTTCTTCATAGGTTTCAATCACTTCGCCAAGGCCTTGGCGGAAGCGATCCTTGTCCATTTTCTTGCGGGTCTCCTTGTCCCAGATGCGGCAGCCATCGGGGCTGAATTCGTCACCCAGAACGATCTGGCCACCACTGCGACCAAACTCCAGCTTGTAGTCCACCAGCAGCATGCCAGCGTCGTCAAACAGTTTTTTCAGTACGTCGTTGACCTTATAGGTCAGCTCTTTCATCCGGGCCAGCTCATCAGCTTTGGCCCAGCCGAAGCTGACTGCCAGGGATTCATTCACCATGGGGTCGTGAAGGGCGTCGTTTTTCAGGAAGAGCTCAAAGGTGGGCGGGGTCAGCTCCTGGCCCTCTTCCACGCCCAGGCGACGGCACAGGCTGCCCGCAGACACGTTGCGTACCACACACTCAACCGGGATCATCTCAAGCTTCTTGACCAGGGACTCGGTATCAGACAGCAATCCTTCGAAATGGGTAGGCACTCCGGCCGCTTCCAGCTTTTCCATGATGAAGGCATTGAACTTGTTGTTCACCATACCCTTGCGGTTCAGCTGTTCTTTCTTCTCTCCGTCAAAGGCCGAGGTATCGTCCCGGAACACCAGAACAAACCGCTCGGGATCGTCCGTGCGGTAAACCGATTTTGCCTTGCCGGCATAAAGCTCTTCGCGCTTTTCCATTACTTTCTCCAAACGGCCGGTGGCCACGGCCACCCCGTTAATCAATACAGATGTTCAAAGAGTTGGGTGAGCAGATCTGCTGAACTGCGCTCACCCCCGTAGCTGTCCTGCTGCTCGGCGGTAACGCTCATAGCGTCCGCGCTCTGCTGAATTCGAACTGTGTGGGTGTGAACCGGCTTTTCGGCATCGCTGAACCACGAGAACCAGCCCGGGCTGCGTTCGTCTTCCGTGCGGAAATCCACCTGCAACCAGCCTTCGCTCCGGTTCAGATCCAGTACCGGCAGCCCCATTTCCTCCAGCGAACGATTGACCTCTGCCCAGGTGCGGCCGAAATCCAGTTCTACCCGAATGGCAACCGCTTCTTCCTGTTCAGACTGCAAGCGCACCAGCGGCTCGGACACCATGCCTGAGGCCGCCCGCGAGAAGGATTTGTTATCCTCACGCTGTTTGAGGAAATCCCCCAGCTCGGCCAGCAGCGCCCGCTGGTGTTGCTCGGAGGTTGCATCGGCACCGGTATCACTGTCCCAGGGCATGAGTTCTTCCGGGGCTTGCGCCAACTCCAGAATACGCACGCGGATTTCGGTGGTTTTACGACGGATGCCAGGGGCCAGGCGGGCCTGCATCACCACCTTGGGTTCTGTGGCGGTCGGACTGTCAGCGAGCCCCAGCAGCGTTCGGCTGCGCTTGCTGAAGTTTGCCAGTTCACTCTGGAGAATCCCCAGTTGCGGGCTGTCATGGGCAATGCCCAGGCCGCTTTCATTCATCCAGGCACTAACCACGGGCCAGAGTCGGCCCGGCACCTCATTGACCAGCAACCAGATACGGCCGTCCAATTCTTCAATCACATAGTTTTCGTCCAGAATCTCGGATGTCATATCCGGCGGACGGGGAATCGACGACGGGTAAAGATTGCGGGAATCGGCGGTGTTGATTGACCGTATCGGCATGGTCTCGCTCAGCCGGGAGCTGTCGAGGCCTTCAGGCACCTGAATCGGCTCGCCTTCCGGTGCGTTGACATAGCCTTCGGAACGATCATCGATCAGGCTGCAACCGGCCAGGGCACTGGCAAGCACCAATGCCGAAACAGGTCGAGCGAACAAAACGGTTTTCTTACGGGCTCTTGCAGGAACCTGCATCGGGTTACTCCGGTTAACGGTAACGGTGGCCTCAGAGAACACCTGAGGCCTTGAGCGCGTCTTCCACCTCGCCGTGGAACTTTTCGCTGAACGGCGTCAGAGGCAGACGAATGCCCTCACCGATCATGCCCATGCGGTAAAGCGCCCATTTTACCGGAATCGGGTTGGCCTCCAGAAACAGCTTGCGATTAAGCGGCATCAGCAGTTCGTTCAAGCGGCGGGTTTCGTCTTCGTTGCCCGCAATGGCCGCTTCACAGAGCTCAGCCATGGCCTTCGGAGCGACGTTGGCCGTTACCGAAACATTACCTTTCGCACCCGCCAGCATCAGATCTGCCGCCGTGGCGTCGTCACCCGAGTAAACCGCAAGGCGTCCATCCAGGGCTTCGATCAGCTCGGCGCCACGGGGAATGTTCCCGGTCGCGTCCTTGATCCCAACGATATTGGGGATATCGGCCAGGCGGACGACCGTCTCGTTGAGCATATCGCAGGCGGTGCGGCCCGGTACGTTGTAGAGAATCTGGCTCATGCCCGGTACTGCTTCCGCGATGGCCTTGAAGTGCTGATACAGGCCTTCCTGGGTCGGCTTGTTGTAGTAAGGCACTACGAGCAGACAGGCATCGGCACCGAGTTTGTGGGCTTCGGTGGTCAATTCGATAGCTTCGCGCGTACTGTTACCACCGGTACCGGCAATAACGGGAATCCGGCCGTTTACACGTTTTATGATGTGCCCGATCGTCCGGATGTGTTCCTCCGGATCCAGGGTTGCGGATTCGCCAGTGGTGCCCACAGCAACAATGCCATGGGTGCCGTTTTCGATATGAAAGTCCACCAGCTTGTCCAGATCCTCCCAGTGAATATCACCGTTTGGATACATGGGCGTGACCAGTGCGACAAGGCTACCCGTAATCATAAAAGCTCCGTCCGAATAAAACCGATATGGTAATGTTGGGCTCGAACTGACACAAGGGAATTAAAGGAGATGTCATGTCATCCGTAGCATTGAATCAACCCGTGCCAGAATTTCAGGCTGAGGCCACTGGCGACCAGACCGTTCGCCTGAGCGACCTGAAAGGCCGGAACATCGTTATTTACTTCTACCCGAAAGACAATACACCGGGCTGCACCACCGAGGGCCAGGACTTCCGGGACAGAATGGAAGCCTTTGCTGCCGAGGACACCGAGATTTTCGGCGTCTCGCGGGATGGCCTGAAAGCCCATGATAACTTCCGGGCAAAATACGACTTTCCGTTCCACCTGATTTCCGACAAGGACGAATCCCTGTGCAAGCTGTTCGACGTCATCAAGCTCAAGAAGCTTTATGGCAAGGAGCACCTTGGCATTGAACGCAGCACCTTCCTGATCGACAAGGAAGGCGTGCTGCGCAGGGAATGGCGCGGCGTCAAAGTAAAAGGGCACGCCGACGAGGTGCTGGAAGCCGTCAAAGCCCTTTAACGCCCTATTCCGCAATGGCTGGTGGCGGAGGCGACTCCTTCACCGGCCAGGCGGCGAAGACCGCTTTCAGCATCGTCGCCAGCGGAATCGCAAAAAACACGCCCCACAAGCCCCAGATTCCGCCAAAGAACAGTACGGCAACAATAATCGCCACCGGGTGCAGGTTGTTCACTTCCGAGAACAGAATCGGTACCAGGACATTGCCATCAAGCGCCTGAATAATGCCGTAGATGACCATGACCCAGATAAAATGGCTGCCCCAGCCGAACGCAAACAGGCCGATCACTGCCACTGGAATGGTGACCACCGCAGCGCCAATGTAGGGAATCACCACGCTCAGCCCCACCAACAGGGAAAGCAATGCCGCATATGGCATACCGAGAAACTTGAAGGCGACATAGGTGACGCCACCCACTATCAGGATCTCCACCGCCTTGCCACGGACGTAGTTGGCACATTGCAGATTAACCTCGTGCCAGATGCGAACCATCATTGGTCGCTGCGGAGGTAGCAGGCGGGCAAATGAGTTCACCAGGACCCGACGGTCTTTCAGAAAGAAAAAGACCAGGATAGGCACCAGAACCATGTAGATCAGCAAGGCCACAAGGTCCGGAATGCTGGAGAGCGAGAAAGACACCAGCCATTGAGTCAGGTGCCCTACTTCGGCCGAGATCTGCTGATACATGGTATTCACAGATTCAGCAGAAACCAGATGCGGATATTGTTGCGGCAGAACCTCCAGATAGGACTGCAGCTCGCGGATGATCCGTGGCGCTTCGCCGGCAAGGGTACTCAGCTGGGTCCAGATCAACGGCAACAAGCCGAAGATGAAGCCCACCAGCACGCCCAGAAACACCACAAACACGCCAATCACGGCGATCAGCTCAGGCACACCCATCCGGTTCAGTTTTGACACCAGGCCCTGCAGAATGAACGCGACAATCAGGGAAGCGATGGCCGGCGCCAGCATGGCCCCGAACCAGATAATAAAGACGGTGCCTGCCACCAGCAGCAAAAACAGGATGACGGCTTCTTCGTCTGAAAAATACTTGTGGGCTAGACCGCGCAGAATTCTGACCATGAATGACTCCGGAAATTAACCGCCGCACTTTATCACGAAACGGTATTCCCCATTACTCTCCGATTGGCTGACAAGCGTATGGGCCGACAACGCCAGCCAGGCAGGTATGTCCCTCAGTGAGCCGGTATCCGTGGCGACAACCACCAATTCCTCCCCGGGCGTCATGGAGTTGAGTTCCAGCTTGGTTTTCAGCAGCGGCATGGGACAACGCAGGCCGCTGGCATCCAGGGTTCTGTCAGCCATAATCAGCATTTACCATTACGTTTCATACAGTAATCAGGCAGGCATTATGCCGCTGGTGTTACTCTATTGCATCACAAGAGTTGGTAATACTCCGGAGAACTTGCCGGCTGCCGCCTTGTCAAACGGGCAACACGAATTCGAGGCATCCTCAGACATATGAAGTACCAGAACGAAGGCCAACACCGCTCCCCCTGGGCCCTGATCGTTTTTCTGGCGCTCAGCATGGCGGTCACCAGCCCGGCCACACGCGCGCAGTCGTCAGACCTGCCAAGCATCGGCGGTAGCGGCGGCCTGATCTCCGGACAAATGGAAGCTGATATTGGCCAACAGGTTATGGCCTCCATTCGCCGTTCAGCCCCGCAACTTCAGGACCCACTGGTCTACGACTACCTGAGCGCGATCATTTATCGTCTGGTGCCGTCCGCACCGCTGGATAATCGCGACCTGAAACTGGTGCTGATTGACAGCCCGGCCATCAACGCTTTCGCCGTGCCCGGCGGCGTAGTAGGCGTAAATGGGGGCCTGTTTCTGAACGCAGCCACCGAACAACAGTTTGCCTCGGTCCTGGCCCACGAACTGGCCCACCTCAGCCAGCGCCATTTTGCTCGCCGAATGCAGCAACAGGAAACCAGCGCTCCGTTAACCCTGGCCGGCATGATCGCCGGTATCGTGCTTTCTGCGGTTACCCAGTCAGACATTGGCATTGCCGCCATCGCCGGCACCCAGGCCATGGCTGTGCAGAACATGCTGGCCTACAGCCGCTCCCACGAACAGGAAGCCGACCGGGTTGGCATGGACATCCTGGCCAGTGCCGGCATGGACCCGAGAGGTATGCCCGAGATGTTCGAAATCATGATGAGACAGAACCGCCTGCAGGGAAATCGCCTGCCGGAATACCTTTCCACTCACCCGCTGACCCAGAACCGGGTTGCCGACACCCGCAACCGGGCCGAACAATACCCTGATACCCGGGTGCAGGACGGACAGGAATATCACCTGGTTCGCAGCCGCCTGCAGGTGCATTACAGCGAATCCCCGGAAACGGCGATAGAAACGTTCGAGGCTTACCTGGCCCGGGAAGACGCCCAGCGCAACGATGCCATTCGCTACGGCCTGGCGGTGGCTTATCAGGAAAGCCGGCGCTATGAGAAGGCGGAGCAGCTAATGCGGGAATTATTGAAAGCCAACCCCGGGCGCATCACGTTCCAGGTATCACTGGCGGAAGTTCTGCTCAGCCAGAAACGGTATGCCGACGCCAGAGCGCTTATGCAGGAGGCCCTGGCGCGCAATCCCGGCAACTATCCAATAACATCCACACTGGCGGCCATCGAGGTTGCCGATGGTAACGGCGCCGCCGCTGCCGACTACCTGAGGGAGCTGACTCGCCGCCTGCCCAGCCAGGAGCAACTGTGGCTGAGACTGGCCGAAGCCGAAGGTATGGCGCGAAATATTGTCGGCGTACACCGGGCGAGAGCGGAATACGATGTACTGATGGGCGATCTGAAATCAGCACAGCGGCAATTGCGCCAGGCCCAGGAGAAACTGCCGGCCGGCTCCGCCGAACGCCAGGTGGTGAGTGAGCGCCTTGGTGAGCTGACTAACCGGCTCCAGGCGCGCGAAGCCGGTTAGGAATAACCCCGAAGCCTTCAGGCGTTGCCGGCAGCCTTGAGGTTCATTTTGGCGGTGAAGTCCAGCATCCGGCGCAGCGGGCGCAGCGCGTCTTCTCGCAGCTCGTCATCCACATGCACTTCCTGGTCGCCATGCTCAAGCACGTGAAGCAGGTTCTCCAGGCCGTTCATGGCCATCCAGGGGCAATGGGCACAGCTTCGGCAGGTTGCGCCATTGCCCGCGGTGGGCGCCTCAATCAACGTTTTGTTAGGCGCCAGCTGTTGCATCTTGTAGAAAATGCCGTTGTCGGTTGCAACGATAAACTCTTCGTTCGGAAGCGTTTGCACCGCGTGAATCAGTTGCGAGGTTGAACCGACCACATCCGCCATCTGTACCACCGCATCGGGTGACTCCGGGTGCACCAGGATTGCTGCATCCGGGTACAGAGCCTTGAGGTCTTCCAGGCCACGGTACTTGAATTCCTCGTGCACGATGCAGGAGCCGTCCCACAGCAGAACGTCTGCGCCTGTGGTTTTCTGTACATAGCCGCCCAGGTGTTTGTCTGGCGCCCACAGGATTTTTTCACCTTTGGCGTCCAGATGCTCAACAATGGCCTGGGCGCAACTGGAGGTGACCACCCAATCGGCCCGGGCTTTCACCGCAGCCGAGGTGTTGGCATAAACCACGACGGTGCGATCCGGGTGCTGATCACAGAACTCGGAGAACTCGTCTGCCGGGCAACCAACATCAAGCGAGCAAGTTGCCTCCAAAGTCGGCATCAGAACCTTTTTCTCCGGATTCAGAATCTTTGCCGTCTCTCCCATGAAACGAACGCCGGCAACGACAACGGTGGAGGCCGGGTGTTGGTTACCGAAGCGCGCCATTTCCAGGGAATCCGCCACACAACCACCGGTCTCTTCTGCCAGCCGCTGGATGTCCGGGTCGGTGTAATAATGCGCTACCAGAACGGCATCCTTCTCCTTCAGAGCCACCTTGATCCTGGCCTCGAGATCAGCTTTCTCTGAGGCGCTCAGGGGCTTGGGCTCCGCCTGATGGGCGAGATGTTCCTGAACCAGAATGCGGTCTTGCGCTTTAGTCATCACTTATTCTCTGATTGACGTTAACGGCCAGAGTATATCACTTCTGCCTTTGGTTTCATGATCCTGCAATGTGGGTATGCCAGGTTGCAGGATAGCGTCCGTCCTGTGGGTATAGGTGGGTTCTTGCGGGCAAAAAAAAAGAGCCTTTCGGCTCTTTTTTCCGCAAACCCCGTGGTGACGGCTTGCCTTGTTGGTGGGTCGTGAAGGATTCGAACCTTCGACCAATTGGTTAAAAGCCAACTGCTCTACCAACTGAGCTAACGACCCCTAACTGGCTGTGCTGGCTTTTCATCCAGCGAACGCGCGGCCAAAACCTCGCACTCTGAATTTGGTGGGTCGTGAAGGATTCGAACCTTCGACCAATTGGTTAAAAGCCAACTGCTCTACCAACTGAGCTAACGACCCAAACGAGGCGCACATATTACTGATATTTTTTTGGTGATCAACCCCTTTTTTTCATGGTCGACCAACTTTTTTCAATGACCGATCAAGATCCGTGCAAGTTGACCAGATACCGATCAACCCTGGGCGGAATCAAGATACTTCTTCGCCAACTCTGCCGCCCCTGAATCGGGGTACTGCTCGACAACGGAGGTCATCCGACGCCGTGCCTCGTCTTTTTCGCCAAGGCGATCCAGAGTCACCCCCAGCTTGTACACAGCGTCCGGCGCCTTGCGATGATCACTATAGCGCGTCGCAACGATGGTAAAAGCCTGACGGGCCTGCTCCAACTGGGGTTTCGCCAGATAGACTTCACCAAGCCAGTAATAGGCATTAACGGTGAGGTCGCCCTCGGGATAGGTATCCACAAACTCGTACAGGCGGGTTATCGCCGTGTCGTAGTCTTTCTTGTTGCGGATAAGGTCGATAATGTCGTTATAGGTTTTCTGCTCTTCCGGTTCCGGCGAACGATACACCCGGGTCGGCTTCAGTCTTCCACTGTCTGCTGAAGCTCCCGCTGCAGCCGACTGCTGTGCAGCACTGGCCCCGGACTCGACGGCCTTGGACAACTCCAGTATCCGCTGATCCAGATCCACATAGCGGTCCCTGCCCTGCTGTTGCAGGCGACCAATCTGGTGCTGCTGTTCTTCAACCTGGCCACGCAGGTCTCGCACTTCGCGCTGCAGTTGCTGAATCATGTAGAACAGCTCTGCCGTGGCCTGGTTGTTGCCAGCCTTACGCTGGGCCTCGGAGCTGTTGTTCTGGAATGCGGGTGTGGACGACTGTGCATGGGCGACTCCCGCCAGGCCAAGGCCCAGCGGGATCAGCACGGCCGCCATGAGCTGTTTTCTCATGGATACGTCCGTCTAGGTCGGTTTTACTGGAATACCAGCTCTACGCGACGGTTCTGTGCCCAGGCACTTTCAGTGGAACCACGCACGGCCGGCTTTTCTTCACCATAGCTTACGGTTTCAATCTGGCCACGGGAAGCGCCGTTTACGATCAGGAAGCGCTGTACGGCATTCGCGCGGCGCTCACCCAGAGCCAGGTTGTATTCCTTGGTGCCACGCTCATCCGCATGACCTTCCAGGCGTACCTGCTGACGCGGGTTGTCCGCCAGGTAGCGAGCGTGGGCAACCAGCACGTCACGGGCGTCCGGCTTGATTTCGGACGTATCGAAATCGAAGTAGAAGGTGGTGATGTCACGCAGGGCTTCCTGCTCGGCTTGCTCCTGAGCGGCCCGGCGCTCGTCATCAGTCAGCTCGGAGGCGGAAACGCCGGAGCCATCCGCACCACCGTAAACGGTAGAACCGCCATCCTGATCAATCGCGGCCACGTCAGAACCGTAAGCACCCTCTTCCATGTTCTCACCGGTGGAGCTACAACCAGCAACCAGGCCGGCGGACAGGAGCATGGCAAACGCTTTTGTAGAGAAAGACATCTTCATCACGTTATTTCCTCTTTTCAGGTCTTCGTTGAATTAATTCAGTTCAGTACATTTTCAGCGGGTAACCGGCCCCCAGGCCGGCTCCCGCACTTCGCCCTCGGAGGCCGGCAGGCTATACGCCGCACCTCCGTCTGCGGATACCACGGTCAGTACGCCTTCCCCGTTCTGACGGGTTGCGTAGATCAGCAACCTGCCATTGGGAGCCACACTGGGTGATTCATCGGAGCCGGTGCGGGTAATAACCGTCTCTTCGCCGGTCTCCAGGTTCGTTCTGGCAATATGGAAGGCACTGTCGCGCTGATGAACGTAATAGACATAGTCACCCGTGGGGCTCGGTCGCGGCCTTGCGTTGTAGCGACTGCCAAAGGTAATTCGACGCGGCTCAGCCCCCGGGCGTTCCATGTGATAGAGCTGCGGACCACCGGAGCGATCAGAGGTAAAGTAGATACCCCGGTCGGCATGGTCCCATGCGGCTTCGGTATCAATCGCCCAATGGTCGGTCAAACGCGTCAGATTGCGGCTGGCAAGGTCCATTCGGTAAATCTCGGCGTTACCGTCACGGGAAAGCGTCATCAACAGGGAACGGCCATCGGCCGACCAGGCCGGTGCCGAGTTCAGCCCCGGGAAGTCTGCGACCTTCTGGCGCTCACCGGTAGCCAGTTCGTGGACAAAAATAACCGGCTTGCCCGTCTCAAAGGAAACATAGGCCAGTTTCTTTCCATCCGGCGACCAGGCCGGTGACAGAATCGGCTCCCGGCTTTCCAACCGGACTTTGGAGCGCTTACCATCCACATCGCTGACCTGAAGCCGGTAACGGGTCTGCTCGCCCTCACCAGACACGGTGATGTAAGCCAGCTTGGTGGAGAATACACCGGGAGCTCCGGTAATAGCCTCATACACCCGGTCACTGATGTGGTGGCCCAGCGATCGCAGGTTAGAGGCAGGAACTGCCGCCGTTTCACCAAGAATCCGCTTCTCCTGGTTAACATCAAACAACTCGTAGCGGGCCTGAATCCGATCGCCATTGCGGGTCAACTGACCTACCAGCACATAGCGTTGTCCCAGCATGCGCCAGTCCCGGAAATACACCTCGGAGCGTTCAGAGGGAAGGCTCAGCATTTTCGATGGTTCTAGCGGGCGAAACTCACCACTCATGGTCAGATCTGCCTGCACGATACTGCCCACCTTGTCCCCGGCGGGCATACTGCCACTCTCTGCGAACGGCACAACGGCAATCGGAATGGCCGACCCCGCACCTTCGGTAATGCGGATCAACAGTTCCGCCCGGGCGCCCAGGGATGCCGTCAAAAACAGCACCAGGCAGGCAATAACCGGTGTCTTCAGAAAGTTACCAGAGCAACGGGATCTGCTTTTCATAAACATTATCAACCTCACCGCAGTCTTTGCGGGTTGAATTCAATCATGAACTGGCGGAAATAACGCTCAAACGTGTCACGATTATCCGGAATGGGATAGCGGTTCAATGATCGGACCGCACTCAGGGCCGAGTTATCAAACGCAGTGTTGCCACTGCTACCGACCAACTTCACACTGGCCAGTTCACCGGTGGGCAACAGTGTGATCTGCAACCTCGCCGTCATGTTTTCATTCGCTGAGGACGGCGGATACCACGCCTGCTTTAACCGCTCGCGAATCAACGCCTGGTATTTATCACTCTCGCTCTGCATCTGTGCTTCTCTTGCACGCGCTGCCGCGGCTTCCTGCTGGCGGCGGGCTTCCGCTTCACGCTCCTGCCTGGCCTGATCCGCCAGCGCTTCCAGTTGCTGTTCACGCAGGCGCCTCTCAGCCTCAAGACGTTTCCGCTCCGCCTCTTTGCGAGCTTCCTCTTCGCGGCGCTGGCGTTCAGCCTCTTCTTTCTTTCGCTGCTCTTCCTGGCGGCGCTTTTCTTCCTCGGCGCGGCGTTTAGCTTCTTCTTGCCGCTTGCGCTCTTGCTCAGCTTTCTGCCGTTCCCGCTCTTTGGCTTCGGCTTCCGCTTTCTGGCGCGCTGCTTCACGCTCTCTGGCTTGCTTCTCTGCCAGCTCCTTAGCCTGCGCCTCTTGCTGACGACGCTCTTCTTCGCGCCTGCGAGCTTCTTCCTGAGCCTTCCGTTCCGCCTCCTGCCGGGCTTTTTCTTCAGCCTGGCGCTGGCGTTCAGCTTCTTCCTGCTCGCGCGCCTGTGCCTGCTTGCGCTCCTGCTCTTTATCCGCCTCGTCCTGCTCTTCCACCACCGGTGTCGGTCTTGGTTCAGGACTGATCAGCCGGGCCGAAATACTTCTGGGCTCCGGTTCTGGTGGCGTATTCCACGACCACCCGGCCAGAGCAATACCGAACAACAGCAGGTGCAGCCCTACCGAGACCGCCACCGGCGATTTCAGAGGTGCTTTTCCGGTACTGACGATGTCCCGCTTGTGGCCCTTCAAAATGTCACCATCATCCAATTACTGATTATCATTGGGCGCGTCGGTAATCAGGCCAATCCCGGTGGCCCCGGCAGCCTGAAGCTCAGCCATCAGGCGCACCACCACACCGTAGTCCACGTACTCATCGCCCCGGACAAGTACTTCACCGTTGCTCCGTTGGGACAGAATCTTTGCCACCTGGTTGCGCACCTCGTCCAGCGCCATCGGCTCGCTGGCGTCGTCACCCACTTCCAGGTAGTAGGCGCCATTGCTATCGACAGACACGGTGATGGACTCCACGTCTTTGTCCTGTTGAATCGGATCGGAGGTTGTCTCCGGTAGATCCCNNTCACGCCCTGGGTGAGCATCGGTGCCGTCACCATGAAGATCACCAGAAGCACCAGCATCACATCGATGTAGGGGACTACGTTGATCTCAGACATCGGCTTGCGCCGTTGCTGAGGCATCATTCCCATACCTTTCATCTCGCTACACTCCTGTTACCGCCAGATGGCAACTTATGCTGCGGCCTGATCACTGTTGTGGACCCGGCGATGCAGAATGCTGGAAAACTCTTCCGCAAAGGTTTCATAGTTCTTCAGCAAGGCGTCGGACATGGCCGAGAACCGGTTATAGGCAATGACCGCAGGGATGGCCGCGAACAGGCCCATGGCCGTGGCAATCAACGCCTCAGAGATACCCGGCGCCACCGT
>NPIE01000400.1_pt2 | contig 13660 bp, 13 predicted proteins | sample 8637661 | NCBI WGS metagenome assembly NPIE01 (sample SAMN07420842, study PRJNA396082) | bioreactor metagenome | isolation source: sample BA12 brine-fed electro-methanogenic bioreactor BA | place: Japan: Kochi | collected 2016-12-09 | reverse complement strand
AAATATTAAGAGCTTTACAGAACAGCGCTTTTTTGTCCGGGGCCTCATCCCCTTACTCGGCTTTCTCGTTCTGCGACTCGGCAGGAGCTAGGTCGTCCTTCTCAGACGGCTTTTTGTCGGCAAGGAAGTTGGAAATTTGCTGCTTGATCTTGTCGAAAAATCCCTTCCCGTGCTTGCCTCCCTCTGTTTTCTTCCTGATTTCATCCAGTTGTTCGTACATAGGTTTGAAGGCCTTCTTGTCGCCATAGCCGAGCAATTGAGCTATTTTCAACTGGGTCTGCGCCTCGTCCAGCAGCGATTCCAGTTGTTTGTTGTCCTTTTCGCTACGCCCTTGGTTTTCGGCCAGTTTTTCTGCCTCTTTCAGAATGGCCTCGGCGCGTACCACCGGCAGCGGAAGCACCTCCTCTTCGACAACCACCAGAGTGTTGAGAGCCATCTGCAAGGCCCTCCTGGCCTCCTCTAGCTTGCCCTCATCGATCAATGGCGCGACTTCTAAGATGGCATCCGGGTAGGTGGCCAGCGGGATGTTAACGGTTTCGATCACGATTTCGCTGGCAAGATTTGCCACCAAGTGCCTGGCCTTTTGCACTTCGCCGTCTTCAAGATAGTCCTCGGCCTTCTTGATCGCTTCTTCGATGGTCTCGACTTTGGCATAAATATCGTAAGACGTTACCCTGACATCTACCGGCGCCAAGGCAAGGTCAGGGTCCCGAGCAACGATCAGTGCCAGCTTACCGGTGGCCAACTCCAACGCTTTCAGGGCGTCGTCGGGCTTTTTCTCGTCAAGGGCCTTCAGGGCTTTTCTGGTCTCTGCAATCGCGGCGCTGGCTTCGGCCAGGATGCGCTTACGCTGCTCGGCGGTCTTGCCCTCCGCTTCTTTTGCCACCGAGGTCTGTACCGCCTGGGTCGCTTCGGATTGGGCCTCGGGCTTGTCCGGCGATTCATTGTCGTCGGCCATTACTGGACCGGTGAGGGCAAGACCCAGAAACGAGATTGCAATGATCAACAATTTCAGCAGCCTGTTTTTCATGACAGCCTCCTTTGCTTTGGGTGGGTTTAAATCTCCCGAATTTCCTGGAAACCCAGGGTCTCGGGTGTCGGCAAGTCGAGTTTCCCGTTTCTTGAATTTAGTTGTCTTTCGAGACGTCCTCGAACCCGGCCTCGACCACATCGTCCTCGGCCGGTCCACGAGGGTCGCTTCCGGTTGCGGTTTGCGCCTTTTGTTCGTAAAGTTTCTGAGCCATGGAGGCAGATGCTTCGCTGAGCGCCCGGCTTCTTGACTCGATGTCATCCTTGCTCTCGCCCTTGAGCGCCTCTTCCAGGTCTTTGATGGCCGATTCGATCCGCTCTTTTTCGCCGCTTTCGAGCTTTTCTCCCGACTCCTCCAGTGACTTGCGGACCTCATGCACGAACGCCTCGCCCTGGTTGCGGGCAGTAACCAGTTCGCGGAAGCGCCGGTCTTCCTCGGCGTGGGCCTCGGCATCGCGGACCATCCGTTCAATCTCCTCCTCGGTGAGGCCGCTGCCGGCCTTGATCACCACCGACTGCTCTTTGCCGGTCGCCTTGTCCTTTTCGACCGTCGGATCATCGTACCGACGGCCGATCAGGCGTTTGATAGCGAATAGGGTATTCTGCGGGTTGGTCACCGCCTGGCGCTTGGCCGCCTGGCCCACCAGGACCCCCCCTTGTCTTTGGTGTAGGCGACGATTGAAGGGGTGGTGCGTCCCCCTTCGTTGTTCTCGGCGATCTTCACCCTGTTCCCTTCCATGACGGCAACGCAGGAGTTGGTGGTTCCCAGGTCAATTCCGATAATTTTTCCCATGATCCGTATCTCCTCTTTCCGGTCTAACGTCTTTCCTTGGTTTCAAGGCGAACGGAAAGGATTCATGATGGTTTCTGCAGAGCTGCCAAATACTCCTGTCGGTCTTCGCTGAAATTTATTACTTCAAAAATTGTACCATGAAAAAATCTATTTTTTTCAATGTATTGCATCTTGATTTGGCCGCCGCATCGTGGAACAGCGACGTCACATGCGACAATGATTTTGACATCCTCGGGGGCGCCACGAGGCATCGCGCTAGACATCCTTTTCCGGGCAGGACCCGCCGGGATCGCCTTCGGAGACTTTGATCCAGGCTCGCAACACTTCGGCGACGCTCCAGGCCTGCGAGACGCAGCCCTTAGGCAAAAATGGCGGCTCCGCATCGAAAACCTCGCTGATCGACCCGATGCAGGTGTCGTCGAGGTGAGTCATGATCTGCTCGATATAGCGTCGGGCCCGGGAGCGTTCATGCGGGTGGACCCGCAGCCAGGAATCGACATAGAGACCGGCGAGCCAAGGCCAGACAGTTCCTTGGTGGTATGCGGCATCGCGGGCGAGGACGTCGCCGGCGTAACGACGCTGGTAGTCGGGATGACCCGGCGCCAGTGTGCGCAGGCCAGCCGGTGTTTCGAGGTGGCGGCGCACCGCCGCGAATACGCTGGACCAGTAGCGGCGTTCGAGTACGGGATAAGGCAGGGCCAGGGCGAAGATCTGGTTAGGGCGCAGGGCCGCGTCATTGCCCCGGTCGCCGTCAACCACGTCGTAGAGATAGCCGAGTTCGGCATTCCAGAACCGCCGGTTGAAGGATCGTCGCACCTTTGCAATCAGAGTCACGATCTCGTCGCGCTCGGCGTTGGGGGCGCAGCCGGCAAGCCACTGGGCGTAGATATTGAGAGCGTTGAACCACAAGGCGTTAATCTCTACCGCCTTGCCGCGCCGCGGCGTCACGACCCAGTCGCCGGCCTTGGCGTCCATCCAGGTCAGAGGCAGGTCGGCCGTTCCCTGTCGCAGCAGGCCATCAGCCGGATCGACTCCGATGCCGAAGCGGGTGCCGCGGATGTGATTCTGAATGATCTCACGCAGCACCGGCAACAGCAGCCGTCTGGTGGTCGGGTCGCCGGTGGTGTGCAGATAGCGGTCGGCGGCGTGAAAGAACCACAGGGTCGCGTCGCTGGTGTGATAGACACCTTCATTCCTGCCCTCGGGGAACATGTTGGGAATCAGTCCGTCACGAACGTAGCTGGCAAAGGTGCGCAGGATGTAGCCGGCCTCGGTATAGCGTCCGGTGGCCAGGGTGAGTCCCTCGAGGCTGATCATCGTGTCCCGGCCCCAGTCGGTGAACCAGTGATAGCCTGCGATCACCGAGCGCAACTCATCGCCGCGGGCATGGGCGCGCACCGCGTCGGCAGTGCGCGTGCTCGGCGTGATCACGAACTGGTCCGAAGCCAGTACCAAGTGGACTGCCGGCTGCGCCTGGGCGCAGACCGGAGCGTCGTCGACCAGCTGCTGGCGCCGCACCTGCTCGGCTTGCTGCGCCTGCGGCGGGGTAAGGGCGCGCAAGGTGTCCCAGTCCTCGACAGAGGCCACCAGCACCACCGTTTCTTCTGGCCCGAGACACGCACTGAAGTGGCCAGGCGTCCACAGGCGATCATGAGCAAAATAGCCGCGCTGCTTCTCAACGCGGTAGAAGGCGTCGGCAAAGGCTCCGCCGGTAAGGTTGAAGCTTCGCTGTTCACCATGCAGCAGAAGCCGCAGGTCCGGATAGCCGGCGGGCGCCTTGACCTTGAAGGAATGGCCATTGGCCTCGACGCGGTAGGGTTGGTTCAGGTCGCAGGAAACCTCCTGCGCCTGGGGACGAAAATGCATGAACGGCTGCAGGCGAATCTCCACCGGTCGCGGCCCCTCGAGCAAATAGTAGCTGAGATGGACAGTATTCTGCCTGTGAGGCATAATCAGGCTTTTTTCAACCACATAGTCGCGGTAGCGGTAGCGCCACACGGGCAATCCCCCCCGCAGCTCGAAGTATTCGAGAAGCGGCGTTCCGGGCAGCAACAGCCGACCCTCTTCGGGCTCCTCGCCGTCCAGCCGCACCGCACGCCCCCCGTCGAAGACCAGCTCTTCGGTACAGCGTGAGAGCATATTCACACGTCCCATCGGTACCGGCAGAGCGGCTACCAGCAGACCGTGGTAGCGTCGGGTGCAGACCCCTGCCAGGGTGCCGCTGGCATATCCCCCCAGGCCGTTACCGACCAGAAATTCGCGATAGATAAGCTGCTCGCCACCGGCTGTACGGCGGTTCCAGACAAACCGCCGGCGGATGCCGGTCACCGGCAGGTAGGGGTGCGAAGTCCTCAAATCAACCTCCCAATCGTCCTTCGACCTTGAACAGCATGACGATGCGTTTGGGCGCCAGCACCACCGCCGCATGACCGGGCACCAGCCAATACTCTCCGGTCTCCAGGGAAGGAGTGCCGCCTCCTCCGTACCAGGGCGCTTCGCTTGACCACAGCAATTCCCAGCGTGATTCTTCCGGCGGGGCGAGCAGCGGCTCGGGGACCTCGGCAAGTTTGAGGTCGCGTCCGAAGTTGACCAGCAGCAGCCGATCGCCCTCATCGCCGCCGAAGAAGCGAAGCACGAAGGCTTCGGGCCCAAGGACCGCGCCGTGCAGCCAGTCGCTGCGCTGGGCCCGAAAAACCGCATCTTCCCGTCTCAGCGTCAGCAGGTCGCGGTGGAGACAGTAGATTTCGTGGTGCGTCTGCCGCTCGCCCTGATCGACCTTTGAGCGCTCGAAAGTCTGCCGCCCGGCGGGGTCGGGGATGCAGTTCTGCACCGCCTCGCCGCGCAGACTGCGGAATTGCTCGAGAAAATGCAGCCGTCCCTTGCGGACCTGCTCGCCAAGTTCGCCGTGGTGGTCGGCAAAGTAGAAAAACGGGCTCGAAGCCCCGAATTCCTGCCCCTGGAAGAGCATCGGCGTCTGCGGCCCGAGCAGCAGCAGCGCCGTCATGGCCCGGAACCGGCCGGGCGAGCTCAGCGTGTGGCAACGCTCGCCTCGGGCGCTGTTGGCAACCTGGTCGTGGTTCTGGATAAAGTGGATAAAGGCGGCGGGCGAGATATCGAAGGCAGGGGTGCCGCGTCGTTTGCCCTGCCATGAATAAAGCTGACCCTGATATAGGTAGCCCCATTTGATGGCCGAGATGAACTCCTGCGGTGCTCCCAGGTGATCGGTATAGTAGGCCTCGTTGTGACCCGAAAGTACCACCATCGCGCTGTGATGGTAGTCGTCGTTCCACAGGGCATCGAGCCCGAAGCCGCCATCCTCGGGAGCGCGGACGAAGCGCACATCCTGCGGTTCGTTCTCACCGATCAGTACGATTGAGCGGCCACCGGCGGCCGTCCGGGCGCTCTCGGCGATCTCGAGAACCACATGGCGCGGCGAGCGGTCCACGATCGCCTGGGTTGCATCGAGACGCAGGCCGTCGAGGTGAAATTCATCGATCCAATAGCCGGCATTGCAGATAATCAGCTCCCTCACCGGTGCCGAATTGACCCCGTCGAAATTGAGGGCCTCGCCCCATTCGGTCTCGTAGCGATCGGTGAAATAGTCGAGGGAAAAACTGCGCAGAAAATTGCCTACCGGCCCGAAGTGGTTGTAGACGACATCGAGGACGACCCCCAGGCCCAGACTGTGGGCGTTGTCGACGAAACGGCGGAAATCGTCGGGTGTGCCGTAGAGTCTCGTCGGAGCGAAGAGGTCGACCCCGTCGTAGCCCCAGCCGAAGCTACCGGCGAACTCGGCGACCGGCAGAATCTCGAGCAGGGTAATTCCGGTGGCCGCCAGCTCTTGAAGATGGCGGGAGGCCGCCTCCCAGGTTCCCTCCCGGGTAAAGGTGCCGATGTGCATTTCGTAAATCACCTGTCCCGACAATCGCAGTCCCGTCCAATTCTGGTCGGTCCAGGTGAAGGCGGCGGGATCGATCGCCTGGGAGGGCCCCTCGGGCCCCTCGGGCTGAAACCGCGAAGCAGGGTCGGGATAGAGCTCGTCGCCATCTTCGAACTGATAGCGATACAGGGATCCGGTGCCGGCCTGCGGAACCAGGCAGGAAAAGTAGCCGTTGCTCTCGGCAATCATCGGTATAACGGTGGGGACTTCGTGCCCGTTCTCCAAAACAATCGAGGTCTTCTTCTGGCGTGGTGCCCAGACCCGGAAATGCACCCCGCCTTCCGCCTGAATCTCGGCACCCACCGGAAGTCTGCGTGATCGCTGCTCGTTCATTGTTCGACTGCCTTCCAGCGGCCGGCATCCTGCCGGCGGCATCTCGCCCCTAGCCGCGAGGGCGAAATGACGGGGGCTGTTACCTGGAAATGTCGGAATGCGGGCATGAGTGGGTCAGCCCTGTCTGATCTCGATTTTGCGCCGGTTCTGCCTGGCCGCCTCCGACTTGGGCAGGCGAATCTCAAGAACCCCTTTGCGGTAGCGTGCCTCGATCCGTTCATCATCTATCTCGGCGGTGATGGGAATCCGGCGCAGAAACGAGCCGAAATGACGTTCAGCATGGTAATATTGTGTCTGCCGGTCATCCTTCTCTTCGCGCTTTTCGCCGCGGATGGTCAGCATGCCTTCGCCATAGGTCGCCTCAATATTTTTTTCATCCATGCCAGGGAGTTCTACCGTCACGAGCACCTCGCGCTCGTTTTCCTTGATGTCGAGTGTCGGCACGAAATTTCCCGACTCGGCCAGAAGATTCTCCGCACCCATATCGTGGGTGCGGATGAATTCGGCGAAAAGCCGGTCGATTTCGTGCCGCAGTTCCATCATCAGATCACTGCGGTTCATTCTCCCACTCAAGGGGCGTTCGCCACGGCGCCAGGACATCTGATTCTTCACGTTCATTTACTCATTCTCCTGAGGGAGGCCGTTTGTATAGCGGGTCATGATTTAATGGCGATGCGTTGCGGGCGGCTGGCCGCGGCTTTAGGCATGACGACGGTCAGGACCCCGTTTTTGAGTTCGGCCGAGGCCCTCTCCGTGTCGATGTCCTCAAGTAGCTGAAACTGACGGTAATAATCTGTCAGAGCGAATTCCTGCCATTTTGTCTGGCCTCTTTCGGTCGCCTCCACCCAAGCTCTGATGGTCAGGAAACCGCGCTCGAAGTCGATATCGAGATTTTCGCGTTTCGCGCCCGGCATGTCGGCCACCAGGGTCAGGTTGTCCTCCGTTTCGTAAATATCGACTGCCGGCACCGCGTAACTGCCGGTCGTGCGGCGGACAGGTGACGTTTCATTGCGAGGGGATAATTCTTGATTAGTCATAGAGTGCGCCTCCTCCGTAGGTCGATTGTCGCTCAGGCGAAGTTCACAGCGATTTTTTTCGGTTTGGCCTCATCCGCTTTCGGCAGGGTCACCATCAGAATGCCGTCGCGATATTCAGCCGAAGCTTTGTCGGTCGCTACCATGGCGGGGATGTCGATAGCACGAAGAAATCTGCCGGCTCCCCGTTCACGGCGGTGCCAAGTCCTGCCCTTCGGATCAGGTTCCTTGCGTTCGCCGGAGATGGTCAGAGCCCCTTTAATGACATTAATTTCGACCTCCTTGGATTCCAGCCCGGGCAGCAGAGCCTGCACATAGACGTTGTCCTCATCTTCGCTCAAGTTGACTAGTGGAAATTCACCCGTACCAAGTCCCGGCAAGAATGCAGGGGTCAGCAGCCCACGCGAACCAAAATTTCGAAAAGCATTGTCGATCTTCCTGCGCAAGTCTTCCATTTCTCTGAATAGGTCCGTTGCTACCATGGCTATCCTCCTTCAAGTTCTGGACACTCCGTGCCGTTGTAATTCACCCCAATTTATTTGGGTCTTTATAGGTTTTATATATAGATAGAGATAGGCATTTTTAAACGCCACCCTTCCTTTTTGTCGGTATCATCAAAAGGGGTGAGGTCGCTAAACTGTGATTCAGCAAATTTTTTGGCAACAAAAATACTAGGCAAAATCTTTTTTCCATTAATTGGATCAATTTTGTATCTAAAAAATTCTTTATCATTTACTTTTTTTGTTTTAGTATTTAATTCTCTGTTGTTAGTATATATTTCTAGTATGTATGAATTATTGCTGGTTTTTCCTTCTATATTTATTTTTACTCCATCTTTATTTTCATCTATAAATTTTGAAATTATTGTCTCTAGTATTGAATTAATTTTTCTCTTGTCTACGGAAATTTTTGTATCTTTATTTTTAATATCTAAATTAATTTTATACTGTTTAGGTTGATTTTTTATTATGTTTTTTAAATTGCTAAAACATTCTCCAACATCAATATTTCTAATTCTTAAACGAGGTCCGAAACCAAATGCGGAATGTACTATATCAAATGTTTCTTCTGAAAAATTAGATATGTCTAGGCCTTTTTTTTCTAACAATTTAAGTAAATTTTTTCTTTCTTCATTGGAAATTTCGGGTTTCTGAAGAAGAAGTTGGACAAGACAAAGAATAGTGGTTAATGGAATGCGTAACTCCTTGTAGACAGCATCAAAGAATTCAACAATTTGGGTGTCGATTCTACTTTTATAAAAATCTGCCTTTTTTTCGTCGAACAAGTGGCAGGATCCCAAGTTTTCTCCAAAAATCATTTCCTGAAAGCTCCCCTGTTGATAGAGATTCTGATAATCACCTTGCCACTCAAACCTTTAACACATGGACCGTCCCCAAAGTCCGAGGGCACAGTGGATTAATTTTCCCTTCTTGAAGGAAAGGAACTGGGGTGGTATTTTATGTGTTTGTAATTGCTGAAATTATCGAGGCTCCGAAGTAGAGAAAAAGAACTGATTTCCATATTAGTTCGCAACTCGAACTTGTCAAGGGTGTTTTTGAAAAAAGTTCCTTTTAAAAACTTTTTTTTATGCTAGTCTTTTTTTTCGAGGAGAGGGTAAAGAGATGAAAGAGCAAGAAAAAATTACTGATATCAGACCGCAGATCGCTACCCTTATCGGAAACAAACCACCCTATTCTTGGGCGTCTGATGTGGGTATTCCCAAGGGGTCTTTTTTCAAGATTTGGAACAAGGGTGCCGCGCCTCTGTTGCCTCACCTAATCCAGATTGCCGATCAGGAAGGGGTCACTCTTGATTGGCTAATTACAGGAAAAGGCCGAATGTACCGGGGGGAAAACTTCGATGAGAAAAATGGCGCCAAGCCTGATGCAGGACAAATCAAGGAAGGAACCCACCCGAACCCGCATCGGTTATTTCCGGAGAACTTTGATTCAAAACTGTTTAAAAAAGTTAGCAAGGCTGTTGAACGTATAATAGATCAAAAGAAAGTCATCCTTCCTCCCAAAAAAATTAGCGATATAAATCTTCTTTCTTACTCAGATGCCTTTTGGAAAGGAAAAATCATCAACGAGGACTACATAAACATACTGGTAGATCTTGCTTCTTAAATTTTTTTACTGGTAGAGTTTATCAACAAGTTGTTCCCTCCAATCCATCTTGCATAATTCACTAAAACGTTTCAGTATCCGTTTCGCTGATCGGCCTTTCATGCGCCCCATCAATTCCGAATCAGACATTCGCGCAACACGATTCGCAAAGCACTGAAACAGCCTTACGACCGCTGTTCGCAGCGTCAATATCAGCCGTTCCCAGTCAGTTTTCGACTTCCGTTGACAAGGGGAGGCGACTTTGGAAATAGATGGAGCCGAAGTCCTCTCAGATCTTCGACAGCTGCCTGGTCGGCTTGCAGGGGATCTTTCGGACCCGCAGATTTGAGGGCAAAAGCCGGATAAGGGAAAAAGAAGCGAAGCCTCAAACTTCAACGAGAAGGTGCGAATCGAAACTGTGACTACACTGCGATCCGTTCTCCTTCTGAATAAGAAGTGGAAGTGAGATTCTGGTAAGTTGCTGGATAAACGCTGGTTGTCAAATCCTGCCTTCTTTCCCCTTGTCAAACCTGTCTCCCCATGGCAAATTACCGGTTCCATTGAAATTATAATGAAAAATGAGAGGGGAGGGGCATGGCAATCAAAGATGTCGATGACCTTTATCTGCGGCGCAGCACTCCGGGCTTTGGCCCTGATGACCACTTCAAAAAAAGCGAACCATTCTCTGCTCCGGTGGAGGCCGATCCGCCCCCCTGGCGGGGCATTGCCACTGAAACCCTGCCGACCGATATCAAAAAACAACTGCCTTGCCACTACCGCGAATGGATCGTCGTCGACCCGGAGCAGGTGCGTCATCGTCGCGTTGGGAATGCGTTTGTCCTCTTCGCCGAGAGCCGGAAAGGATGGCGCGCCATCACCTCTCTGAGCGAGCTGTGTTTTGCTCAAAGGCACTTCGCGCTGGTGCGCAGGCAGAACCAGAATCACTCCCAATGCGGAGGAGGAATGAGTGGCTCCTTTAAGCGGTTCCAGGCATCGGAGCACCGCCGCAGCACTCCCCTTGTCTGTGCCGATCCCCCTCCTGGTGTGCGCATCAGCCACCCTCCCCATCGGGCTGCCCTTGCCGTTGGGGACCAGGGCTGTTTCCGCGGAAACGACATACTGAGGGTCAGCGGCGAAGCCTATGACGCCCATCGGATCCGGATTCAATGGCAGAATTTCAATACCGGTCAGCGCGGCTCTACACTGCAGAAGGCCAGCCCCTCTTTTGGCTCCTGCAGGTGGGAGGAGCTGATCGAAGGCTGTCAGCCGGGGCGCTATCAAATCAGCGTGAGGGCCGAGTCGCCAGGCGGCGTCTGTCATGATCGTGTCGAAGTGCGCATCGTGGAGGAGGTCGTTTCCGTCGCCGAAATCCTCTTCGAGACCCGCACCAACACCTTTCACCTGCTTCGCACCGAAGACCTTCAATTCTTTCAGGCCGCTGCCCGACCCTATGACGAGGCTGTCGCAGATCTTGAGAATGCCTACCAGCGAGGAGATCAAAAGGATATAGAAGCTGCCAAACAGCAGCTTGACCGCACTCTGGCGCCTTTGATCCACAGTGCCGCCGACAGCAGCACCCTCACCGAAGTCATCGGCTTTCGCGGCGCGCGTTATACCTATCTTGATGCGGGGGATCTCAAGCCCCATTGGCGCCGTCATCGCATCGAGGATATGACCCAGAACACCCTGCTCACCGACGGCGAATTCGATCTTGATAAACTCAAAGACGCGTTCGGCGATAAAAAGGCGCAGCTGACCTGGGAACTGGTAGATCCCTGCAGCCGCACCCTCGCAGACTGGGCGCGGGGCTTCAATGCACGTACCGCCACCATGCTTCTGCCGCCGGACAACCCCAACCGCCGCTTCGATGTCAGCCCCCAGGCCCAGCTGATGCGCTATACCCATGGCGCCTCCCTCAAAGGAAATATCGACTTTTCGAAACGCCGCTTCGGCTTGACCGGAGAATCGCAGGTGACGCTGTCGCTGGCCGAAGGGCGAGCCGATTTCAATGCCTATGTGCCGCGCGAAGAAGGGCACGCGCTGCGTTTCGATTATACAGTGGCAAGCGGTCCGCGCCGGGGTGAGACCAAGGTGTTTGACTGCGGCCACATCCGTGCCAGGCTGCAGGCCGCCCTCAGCGGATTTGCCGGTGCCAGCCTGCAGGCCGGTGTGGGTGTTCATTTTGATGTTGCGTCGGGCGGCCAGGTTGAGTTGCGCGGGGCCACACGCAACGACCGGAACGAGAAAGACGCTACTGTGGATATGAGCGGAGAGGCCTTTGCCGGGCTCAAGCGCGGCTGCGAGGTCAACGGTGCCGCTGAATGGCGCAACCCGGAGAGTAACCACCAGTGGGGTGTGCTGGCTGAGGTGGGTTTCAATGGCACTGGTGGTTTTGGCGCGGGGTTCAAAGGAGAATTCTACATAACTTATGATCATGGAAAATTCATCATTCGCGCCAAGGCATACCTGATCTGGGGAGCCGGCGGCGGGGGCGGGATTCTGTTTACCGTCAATGGCAATACTATTGCCGAGTTCTGTCAGTTCATCTATCACCAGCTCAAGAACAATGACTTCAATTTCATGGATTTCATGAATGAGGATGCCTTCAGGTATTTCGACATTTTACGTGCTTACACTTTGTTGGCAGGTGAGATGCTGACATCTGCATATGAAAAGGGCTTTGAGTTTCGGGAAACCATGGCTTTTTCTTTGTTTCATGCACTTGAAGATCTGAAGAATGGGCGGGTAGAGGCCAAGGTTCTTGCACAAAAAATATTGAGTTCAGCAGAGGAGGTTCTCTTTCAGCCTCCAGAAGCGAAGGGACGGTTGTTACGTGCCTTATGTCATCGCCCCTGGTTTTCCTTCAATACGGAACAGGAACAGGCCATCATCGCCGTGCTACGTACCATCCAGACCTGGAACGAATACAAAGAGGTCATGGAGCACCTGACGGTTGACGGTAGCCGCATTGCGTTGGGCGAGCACGCCTGGAAACAAGGGGAACAGGTGCTGTGGGATTTTCTGGGACTGGCAAACAGGATGAGGCTGCAGTATGAGCAGCTGAAGCTTCTACTGCAGACAACGTCCCGCCTGCCGGTGCAGCCGCAAATTCATACCGCAGCTGTGCGCGACAACGGCTTGGGTCTGGCATAGGAAAAGGAGGGGCGGACAATGAGATCGTACGTTGTTTTGGTATGTTTATCGGTCGTGATGTTTTTGGGGCAAATGTCTTATGCTGATGACGATCCTTCAAAAGAGGTAGAAACACTCATCGAGCGCACCCTGAAGAATATGGTTTTCGTAGAAGGGGGTGCGTTCATGATGGGAGATTCCGAAGAGGAAATGATAGCTGCTTTCGGCGATATGGCTTTTTATTACTACCTGCCATGCCGTGATAATCGCCCCGCTCACAAAGTCGTTTTGAACGATTATTACCTGAGCAAATATGAAATTACTTTTGGGGGACATGACCTTTATTCAGCAATAGCCCAGCTTGAACCGGCCTTGCCCGGTGAAGTGGGTAACCCTTGGCGAGGCGGGCCTGATCACCCAGCGCGAGTGAGTTGGGCGCAAGCCAATGATTACTGTGCATGGTTAGGCGAGCAGACCGGTCTTCCCTTTGCCCTGCCGACTGAGGCGCAGTGGGAGTTTGCCGCTCGCAGCCGCGGCAAAGTCGTGCCTTTTGCCACCGATACCGGTTATGTTGAACGAGGGGTGAATTATCCCGAATCCGCCTATTGGCCAGGTCCGGTTGGGCAATTTCCTCCCAATCCGTTAGGTCTCCATGACATGAGCGGCAATGTGCACGAATGGGTTGCCGATTTTTATGACCCCGACTATTACAGTCGGTCGCCGGTGGATAATCCCCAGGGTCCGCAATCCGGTGAAAGCAAAGTGTATCGAGGGGGCGGTACGGGTAATTCTCCCGGGGGTAGCAGTACCATAATACGGGGGGAAGGGCGTTATACGGAGGAGTATTCTCGAGCAGGTTTTCGTTGTGTCATCAACACCAGTGAGCCGTTGCCGATACATGAACTGGCGACAGAAAATAACATCCAATAATGGGTGAATGATGCGATTTGCCGTCATTTGTTTGTCATTCTTCCTGTTCGCTTATCTGATCGCCGGAGGTGCCCCTCGGGCTGACAATGGTCATGCCGAAAACGTGGCGGTACTCATCGAGCGCACCCTGAAGAATATGGTTTTTGTAGAAGGGGGTGCGTTCATGATGGGGGATCAGAAAACCACCTTCATAAATGCTTTTGGTGAAGAAGAATACGGCTATTATCATCCGGCCTATACCGATGCTCGCCCAGCCCACCAAGTTTTGCTGAACGACTATTACCTGGGAAAATTCGAAGTGACCTTCGGCGAACATGATATGTTCACCGCCGCCACCGGGCGGGAGCCGACCGAGGCGGAGCAG
>NPIE01014904.1_pt2 | contig 13662 bp, 11 predicted proteins | sample 8637661 | NCBI WGS metagenome assembly NPIE01 (sample SAMN07420842, study PRJNA396082) | bioreactor metagenome | isolation source: sample BA12 brine-fed electro-methanogenic bioreactor BA | place: Japan: Kochi | collected 2016-12-09 | reverse complement strand
AGCGTTAGGTGAGGGAGACTCGAGGGTGTTAAGTGACGATAATTTGCTGGATGTTGCATTTATGGGTTGAATTCGCCAGGGTTTGAGGGCAGTAATGTCGTGCTATCTGGTAAAACAGTCATGTAGCTGACGGTTATACCAACGAAACTGGGTTGGGCAATTTCCACTCGACCCTTGTCCCTTGTCCCTTGTCCCTTGTCCCTTTCCCCTTGCACCTTACCCATGTACTCCCAAGGCGTTAAAAAAACAATTATTCCCCGTCCTCCGGGTAAGAAAAAGCTGGATTTGGGTGATATGCACCCGGTGTTGCAGCGCATATTTCTAAGCCGGGGTATTAAATCCGCAGATGAATTAGACCGTTCGTTGGCCGGATTGCCTTCGCCGTGGCTGTTGTCCGGGATGAAGGACATGGTTGCTCATTTGATTGAAGCGCTAAGTCAGCAGCAGCGAATCACTATTGTGGCCGATTTCGATGCCGACGGGGCGACCAGTTGCGCCCTTGCTATTAGAGGCTTGCGCATGCTCGGAGCGGTCAATGTCGACTTCATCGTGCCGAATCGTTTTGAATACGGATACGGGTTGACGCCGGAGATTGTCGAGTTGGTCAAACGCCAAGAGCCCGAATTGATTATCACCGTCGATAACGGCATATCGAGCATAGCCGGCGTTGACGCGGCTAAGGCGCTGGGTATCAAAGTTTTGGTCACCGATCATCATTTACCCGGCGAGACATTGCCTGAGGCCGATGCAATCGTCAATCCTAATTTACCGGACGAACCTTTTCCTAGCCAAGCATTGGCTGGTGTCGGTGTGATGTTTTATGTCCTGACTGCATTAAGAAGTCGTCTTCGGGAAATCGATTGGTTTCAACAACAAGCCATCCCCGAACCGAATCTAGCGCAATTACTGGATTTGGTTGCCTTGGGCACGGTCGCAGATGTCGTGCCGCTTGATCAGACCAATCGAATCTTGATCCATCAAGGCTTGCAGCGAATTCGTTCGGGCCATTGTCATCCGGGAATATTGGCCTTGGTCGAAGTATCGGGGCGGAATCATCGGTATCTATCCTCATCCGACCTAGGCTTTGCGTTGGGACCAAGGCTCAACGCTGCCGGGCGCATGGACGATATGGCGCTGGGCATTCAATGCCTGCTAACCGATGATGTTCCTTTGGCCAAGGATATCGCACAGCAGCTTGATGAAATGAATAGGGATCGCCGGGACATCGAAGGTCAGATGAAGATCGAAGCAATGAGTTTGTTGAACGAAATGAAAGCCTTAGATGAAAAACATCTGCCGGCCGGCGTTTGCTTGTTCGATGAAAATTGGCATCAAGGTGTAATCGGTATTCTCGCATCGAGAATCAAGGATAGACTTCATCGGCCGGTCGTAGCTTTCGCACCGGCCGGTAACGGCGAAATCAAAGGTTCGGCGCGATCGATTCCCGGTGTGCATATCCGCGACGTTCTGAGCGACATTGCCTCGGCTCATCCCAATATACTTAATAAGTTCGGCGGTCATGCGATGGCTGCCGGAATGAGCATACAAATGCACGATTATCCCCCTTTTGCGTTAGCCTTCGATGAGATGGTCGCTCGGCGTATAGCGAATATGGACCTGGAACAGAAGGTGTATTCCGACGGCGAATTGTCGGTAAACGAGTTGACATTGGAATTCGCCGAGTTATTACAACGTTCGGGCACTTGGGGGCAGGAGTTTCCGGAGCCGGTTTTCGATGGTGTATTCGAAGTAATTCAGGCCCGTATCGTTGGGCAGCATCATTTAAAATTGGTGCTGCGTCAGGCCGAAAACAAGCAGTTGATCGACGCGATTGCTTTCTTTATCGAAAAGCCCGAACAATGGCTGGGAATTCGAACGATCCATGCTGCTTACAAGTTGGATATCAACGAATACCGAGGCAATCGAACTCTACAATTTTTGATTCAGTATTTGGAAAAGCTGAATTAAAGACTGAAATACGAACGCGGCTGATTTTTCCGATCAGTGCTGAGCGTTCAGGAGCATTACTACTACTACCTTCATAATGTTAGCCATTTTTTGAGTATAAAGGGAGTAAGCGTGAAAGATAGGTTGAAACGTTAAAGTTCAGCTTTTCGCAAAATTTATAGTCTTCAAGCTATACTGAATGTTACGAAAAATTCCTAAGCTTTAGGTGTGTCATGGAAATAGAGTTAGTCAAAGTACAGCCAAGCGATATCGAATTAAATACGCCGCTGCCATTTTCCATTTTTACCTTTGAGCAATCGTTGTTATTGAAGAAAAATACGATTGTTACCACTGAAAAGCAACTTAACGTGTTGCTTGAAAAAGGGGTTTATAGGAATCTTACGGAACAAGAGATCGAGCTAAGAGACGCTTTAAAGCAAGAGCCGGATCAAAAAAAACTACAAACCAATCCGTTTACCGCTATCGCTTATTGCAACCAGAAGTTGTATCCATTGTTTCAAGATTTGGCAGATCAAAAAGCCGAGAATGTACAATCGCGACTAGCGAAAATTGCCGAGCTTTTACGGGTTATAATCGTATTCGATCCTAATGCCGCATTAGGCGCGATTCATTTACTGGGCTGCGCTAATAATTATGCCGTCATTCATTCAATATATACTGCAGTATTGTCCGGCTTACTCGGTCGGCGCAGGCAGTTATCCGATGAGGATAACGAACTGATCATTAGCGCGGCGCTGACGATGAATGTAGGCATGCTGAAATTACAGGATCAGCTTTATCAACAAGATTCTCCGTTGACGAGTGAGCAGCGTCAGCAAATCATAGAACACCCTAAACAAAGCGTCATGTTATTAAAAAAAGCCGGTATAGAATCAAGAGATTGGCTGGCGATGGTTTTACAGCATCATGAAAAAAACGACGGTAGCGGTTATCCCAATAAGCTCAGTGGAGATGCTATCAGCGAGGGGGCTAAAGTCATCTCTTTGGCTGATATCTATACATCGTTGATCACCGGACGCAAATATCGAGCTCCGGTTTTGGCGCATGATGCGATCAAATCGCTATTTGCGAAACGCGGCAATGAAATCGATGAGCAATTGGCCAATCAATTTATCCGAGAAACCGGTATCTATCCCCCAGGTACATTCGTCGGTTTGCAAAACGGTGAAATTGCTTTGATTACTAAGCGAGCCACAGTTAAGAGCAGTAAAACATCTGGGCCTTACGCTCTCGCTCTTGTAAGCCCTCGGGGTGCCTTTTATCGAGAGCCTCAAAAACGCGATTGCGGCATTGCGCTGTATAAAATTAGCAAGCCTTGTTCGGCGCCAAAGGGATTTAACGTTGATCAAGCCAATAACTTTTGGGGCTATTAAGCTGAACTTAAAAACAATTATTTTCGATGAAGCAATGAGCATGCAAGATCTTCCACTCGAACTATATTCCGCCGATCAAGTAAGAGAACTGGACCAAACGGCAATCGATGAATTTTGCATTCCCGGTTATGAATTAATGTGCAGGGCAGGTCAATCGGTATTTGAGCGGGTCAAGGCGTTCTGTCCGGAGGCGAGAAGTTGCGCGATTTTTTGTGGCGGCGGTAACAATGCCGGAGACGGCTATGTGATAGCGCGTTTAGCGATTGCTGCCGGAATGGAGGTAACGGTTTATTCTGTTGTCGAGGTTTCTAAGCTTAAGGGCGATGCGCTCACGGCATATCGAGATTGCGTCGATAGCGGCTGTAAAGTTGCGGCCTATGATACGAAAGCTTTACTTGGCGAAGAAGTGATCATCGATGCACTACTAGGTACCGGCTTGGATCGTGAAGTCGAAGGTTTATATGCCGATGCTATAGCGGCGATCAATGCCAGTCGGGCTTTCGTCATTGCGGTCGATGTTCCAAGCGGATTGAATGCCGATACCGGAAAAATCATGGGCTGTGCGGTCAAAGCGGATTTGACCGTGTCTTTTATCGGGTTGAAAAAAGGCTTGTTTACCGGAGATGCGCCTGATTATTGCGGAAAAATTTATTATGCATCGCTCGATATTCCTAACGCGGTTTTTGACAAAGTCGATTGCGCTGCGCAACGCATTCGTTTTCTGCAACCACCGCGAAGAAGTCGCTGTACGCACAAAGGTCATAATGGTCATGTCTTAGTTATCGGCGGTGATGTCGGTTATTCGGGGGCGGTTCGTATGGCAGGCGAAGCCGCGTTACGGGTTGGTGCAGGGCTCGTTACCGTGTTGACCCGTCCTGAGCATGCCATATGGATCAATAGCTCGCGGCCGGAACTGATGTGTCGAGGTGACATCGACCCGGAGTGCATAGAGACGATCATCGATAGTGCAGATGTTCTTGTATTAGGGCCCGGGTTAGGACGAAGCGATTGGTCGAAAGGTTTATTCGATGCCACGATCCGAGCCGCTAAGCCGATGGTGATCGATGCTGACGGCTTGAACTGGCTGGCGGATTCGGAGCAATACGGCGAGCATTTCGTATTGACGCCGCATCCGGGCGAGGCTTCGCGTTTGTTGAAATGCTCAGTATCCGAAGTCGAACATGATCGCTTTGCGGCAGTAAATTCGATCAGGCGGCAATATGGAGGTATTTGTGTACTGAAAGGGGCAGGCACATTGATTGCTAATCACCATCATGTCGCAGTTGCCGATGTCGGTAATCCGGGCATGGCAACCGGAGGCATGGGGGATGTTCTGACCGGGGTGATTGCAGGGCTGTTGGCTCAGGGGTTCAGCAATTGGGAAAGCGCCGAACAAGGTGTTTATATTCATGGTTTGGCAGCCGATGCGGCCGCTGCCGATGGCGGTGAGCGGGGTCTTTTAGCGACCGATTTGATGCCTTATTTGAGGCGTTTGGTAAACTAACGCTCATGAAGGCATGACCATCGCCCCGGCAAATGAAAGTGCGAGGCGTTGGGAGAGGGTGCGGTCACTCGCCCGANNGTGAATACGTCCGTGTAGGCTTGGCGCCGGCTTTCCCTGCCGCCGACACCTGTCGATCGAGCAACCGCACCCTCTTTAGAACCTACGTTGTTTTATATATCGAAAAATTAGATAAGGAGTTCGAATCTGCGAACTTTCAAAGTCATGCAAATAAAACTGAGAAATACCGAGGCTACCGAAGCATTCGGTGCCGAGCTGTCAAGGCTGTTACCGCATAAATGTTTGATCTTTTTAAAAGGCCAATTAGGTGCCGGAAAAACTACGCTGGTTCGGGGATTCTTGAGGGCTCTGGGTCATCAGGGTGCGGTTAAAAGTCCGACTTATACGCTCGTTGAGGAGTATATATCGAGTGGTCGAGCAGTCATTCATTTTGATTTGTATCGACTCTCCGACCCGGAAGAACTGGAGTGGATCGGGATTAATGATTATTTGGATCAAGATGCGGTTTGTTTAATCGAGTGGCCGGAAATGGGCGAAGGTTTTCTGCCGGAGCCTGATTTAGTCTTGACCTTGAGCGTTGTCGGGCAAGAGCGAAACCTAAAAGTGGAAACTAGCAATTTAAGCTTAAAAAAACTTTTTATCTAGCGTGATAAAACAAAGACATACTGCTATACTTTAAACAAATTTATAACTTGAATACTTTTAAAATTGAGAAATAACTAAGCGATTCATCGAAGTGCTTGTATTTTCAATTGCTTAGGGAAGGACAAAAAACTGTCCGTTGCGAAAGATATAAACTTCCCGTTCCTTAACGTCTAATTTCGGTGTTCAAGTCTTAAAGTTATAGAAAAGTTAAAAATGATATTGTCCGCTAATTTTAATTGAACTGGATACTAAGCGTAGTTAAGTCTGGAAATTTAGCGGCAAACATTCAATGACGGGGATTTACCGTCGGTAAAATAGCAAGCTTGGGTTGGGTCATGCGTAGTTTTATTAATATCTTATTCATTGCGATGTTGCAATTCTGGGCAGGATCGGTGTTTGCGCAACAAACGGCGGTCAATTCCTTGAAGCATCAAATTTCTTCCGATCACTCCCGGTTGATTTTCGATCTGTCGGCGCAATTTTCACACAGAGTATTTCAACTGGATAATCCCCCGCGTTTAGTTATCGACATCAGTGATGCTCGCTTAAACGGAAAACTTGACCAACCGTCCTCCACTCATCCGTTGTTTAAAAAAATTCGAAGCGCGGTTCGTAATGACAAAGATTTGCGAGTTGTCGTCGATTTGAAAAAGAACGGCATAGCTAAGAGTTTGACGATTCCGGCTAATCAATCCGGTGGCTATCAATTGATGATTGATTTGTTTGCCAAACAGGATGGTCTTGCTGCCAAGCCTCCCGTTACACGGTCGGTTGCATCGCATCCATTGCTTTCGAAGCGAACCCCTTCCCCTAATCCGACCAAAAGGCCTTCCGCAAGGCCCGAAGCGTTAGCCGCCGTACATAATAAGCCGGTGAAAAAAACGCCGCAACGCAGCAAAGACGTTGTAATAGCGATCGATGCCGGACATGGTGGCCAAGACCCCGGAGCAAAAGGCCCGCATGGCACTCATGAAAAAGATGTGACTTTTGCGATCGCGAAAAAGCTGGCGGCCTTAATCGATAAAAAGCCCGGAATGAAAGCCGTTTTGGTTCGGCAGGGCGATTATTTTATCGATCTGAAAAAACGCATGAAAATTGCCAGGAAAGCAAAAGCCGATTTATTTGTATCGATTCATGCCGATGCCTACGATAACCCAAGTGTCAAAGGTGCGTCGGTATTTACCTTATCTAACAAAGGCGCAACGACCGAAATGGCGCGATGGTTGGCCAATCATGAAAATTCCGCTGACCTGGTTGGAGGCGTCAGCTTAGTCGATAAAGACGATGTATTGGCGTCCGTGTTACTCGATCTATCGATGACCGCCACTCAAGAAGCCAGTCAAAATGCAGCGTCAAAGATACTCGGAAGCCTGAAGCAAGTTGGTCATTTACATTCTCGGTCGGTGCAAAAAGCTGGTTTTTTGGTGCTTAAATCGCCCGATGTACCGGCAATTTTGGTCGAAACCGCGTTTATTTCGAATCCGGACGAAGAAAGTAAACTGCGCAGTGTTGCTCATCAGAGCAAAATGGCCCGAGCTATTTTCAATGGTATCGACAGTTACTTTCAGCAGGCGGCTCCAGCCGGAACTTATATCGCCGAACAAGGTCGACAACACGTCATCAGCCGTGGCGAAACTTTGTCAGGTATAGCGCAGCAATATGGAATTAGCATGCAGAAAATTAAAACGACTAATGCAATGAATGGTAATCAGGTTAGGATCGGCCAAGTTTTGAGTATTCCTGTTGATGGGTGATTTTTAAAGATGAAAGGTGAATCGGGGTTTGGTTTGCCAATCTTTTCTATAAAAAGCATTTTTCACACGAAACACGCAGATTTTTGCTTGTTTTAATTGGCTTCCCTCCTAAGAGTGGAAGGTTAATCCGCCCATGGTTCGACAGGGCTCTCCTGAGCGCAGCGGAAGGGCTCACCACGAACGGATTAACCTTAAATTGTCCCGCATTAATTGAGTAGCCTTGTAATTCAAACTGACATGGCTTTGACCGATCGGCTAAAATAGCCGATTTGGTTTCAGACTGTTCAATGCGTATTCATTCTCTTCCGACTCAACTCGTCAATCAGATCGCCGCAGGCGAGGTCGTCGAAAGGCCTTCTTCGATCGTTAAGGAGTTGGTCGAAAATTGCTTTGATGCCGGGGCTACGTCTGTTGCCATCGAGATCGAGCAGGGCGGCATGCGCCGGATCAAAATCCGAGACGACGGCTGCGGTATCGACAAGGATGATTTGCCGCTGGCCTTGTCTCGCCATGCCACCAGCAAAATCGCAACGCTTGATGATTTGGAGCATGTCTCGACGATGGGGTTTCGCGGAGAGGCCTTGCCCAGCATCAGCTCGGTCGCCCGGCTGACGTTGATTTCCAGAATCGAAGGTGCCGATTGCGCCTGGCGAGTCGACGCGGACGGTTCCGAGCAGAATTTTGATCCGCAGCCGGACCCGCATCCTCAAGGTACGACTGTCGATGTGCGCGATTTGTTTTACAACACGCCGGCTCGCCGAAAATTTCTCAAAACAGAAAAAACCGAATTCGGTCATATCGAAACGCTGATTAAACGCATGGCGTTGAGCCGTTTCGATATCGGATTTGCCTTGACGCATAATCAACGCGAAGTGTTGAATCTGAAACCGGCCGCGACCGAGGTGCAGCGCGAACAGCGTATCGCCGGCATTTGCGGTTCGGAGTTTATCGATAATTCGGTCAAGATCGATTTCGAGGCTTCAGGTTTGCAATTGACCGGATGGGTCGGTTTGCCGACTTTCTCGCGAAGCCAGCAGGACATGCAGTTTTTTTATGTCAACGGCCGTTTGATCAAGGACAAGTTGGTATCGCATGCGGTGAAACAGGCTTATCAGGATGTGCTTTATCACGGCCGCCATCCGGTATTCGTGCTGTATTTGAATCTTGATCCGGCCTTAGTCGATGTCAACGCGCATCCGGCCAAACTCGAGGTCCGTTTCAGGGAAGGCCGTCTGGTTCATGATTTTCTTTATCGGGCGCTACATCGTTCGTTGGCCGACTTACGGCCGGGGAGTCAAGAACAACGGTTCGTTCCAATCGAGGAATTCGTTCCGATGCTGCCGCAAACTCCGGAGCAGCCACCCGTCAAGCCACAAGTCCAATTTCAAGCCAAGCCGAAGCAAAATACGCTGCCGCTGCATGTCGAGGAGGATATTCGCGCTTACGCATCATTGTATCCGGCGATCGAGCCGGAGCCTGAAAGCAAAAGCCCCGAGCCATCAACAGCCGGCGAAGAGTCGTATCATCCTTTGGGGTATGCCGTCGCGCATCTGCATAATATCTATATTCTTGCCGAAACGCCGAAAGGCATCATTCTTGTCGATACGCATGCCGCGCATGAACGCGTCACTTATGAACGCTTGAAGCAACAATTCAACAACGGTAGCGTGCCTAGCCAGCCGTTGCTGTTGCCGATTAAGATCGTGGTCAGCGCCGGTGAAGCCGACTTGGCCGAACAGCACCAGGAATTTTTCAATGCGCTCGGGTTCGAATTGAACCGCTCGGGTCCGGAAACGATCGTGTTGCGGTCGGTTCCGGTGTTGTTAGCCGGCGGCGATAGCGAAGCGCTGATTCGGGATGTGTTGGCCGATATCATCGAGCACGGCTTGAGCACGCGGATTCAGGAAAAAGCCAATGAAGTTCTCGCGACGGTTGCTTGTCACGGCTCGGTTCGTGCGCGCCGACGTTTGTCGATCGACGAGATGAACGCTTTGCTGCGCGACATGGAGCGGACCGAACGCATCGGGCAATGTAATCACGGACGTCCGACTTGGATCGAGCTATCGACTCAGGAACTGGATAAATTTTTCCTACGCGGACGGTAAGCCTATCGTGACCCAATCAACCAAGCCCACGGCAGTGTTTTTGATGGGGCCGACAGCTTCCGGCAAGACCGCTTTATCGGTGCAACTCGCCGAAGCGCTCGATGCCGAGATTATCAGTGTCGATTCGGCGCTTGTCTATCGCGGTATGGATATCGGCACCGCCAAACCCACGGAGGCCGAAAGAGGCGGTATTGTGCATCATTTGATCGATATTCTCGATCCGAGCCAGGCATTTTCGACCGGACAATTTCGATCCCGAACGCTGGAATTGATCGCGGATATCAGCGCGCGCGGTAAACTGCCCTTGTTGACCGGCGGCACGATGCTGTATTTCAATGCGCTCAATCACGGATTGGCGCAACTGCCGACCGCCGACGCTACGGTCAGAGCCGAATTGGATAAAGAGCTCGAACACATCGGCAAGGAAACGATGCATCGGCGACTGGCGCAAGTCGATCCGGAATCCGCCGCGCGTATTCATCCGAACGATCCGCAGCGGGTGCAACGTGCGCTCGAGGTGTATCGATTGACCGGCAAAACCTTGACCGAATTGTTCAGCGAAGCCGAGGTGCAACCGCTTCCTTTTCGCGCGGTTAAATTGATCATCGCGCCGCAGGACCGAAAGCTACTGCACGAAATCATCGCAAAACGGTTTCACCGGATGTTGGAACAAGGCTTGATCGAAGAGGTGGAAAGGCTTTATCGACGCGGCGATTTATCGGAAAAAATGCCGTCAATACGCGCGGTCGGCTACCGGCAAGTGTGGTCGTTTTTGCAAGGCGAATACGATCATGCCGCGATGATCGAAAAAGCCATTGTCGCTACGAGGCAATTGGCGAAGCGTCAGTTCACTTGGTTGCGCCGTGAAAACGATGCTTGCGCTCTTATCAGCGGCGATCCGAAAGCATTGGACCGAGCGTTGCGGTATATTGCCGAGTCGGGTTGAGCCGTTTTTCCGGAGGAGCCATGTGTAGACTATCGATAGCCTGTAGTATTCGCATTGCGTTGCAAGGGTTAGGAATATGCGCAAAATAAATCCGCTTTGTGGAGGTTCGGTAACTCGCTTGACAGGACGCCGCAAATACGTCCGTGTAGGCTTGACGGCGGCTATCAGATTGCCATGGACGGCATGAACCCAGCACCTAAATTATCCAAGATAGTTAACCATAGACAATGGATTATGGAATTTAGGTGCTGGGTGAATGCAGATTTTGCAGGAGCAAAAATCTGCCCTGCNNCTGTCAATCGAGCAACCGAACCCCCTTCCGACATTTGAAAAAGTTGATTCATGCTCGTTCCTTAATTTTGAAAGACAGCGTGGTTTTTTTTCTGCGCTCGCTATTTTGGGTGCCGATATTGTTGATAACCGCTTGCACCGCACCGGTCAAGGACGGGACGTTTCGGGTCATGCATCAAAGCGGTATCGCTCCGGCTTTCATGATTCCTTCGGTTCGGGAGCGCATGATCTATTTGGCGCAACAGGAATGGACACTATTCGGACGCCCCATAGCCGACTATAGCGTCGGGGAATCCGAATTGATCTATCCGGAAGACAAGGAGCCGACGCACGAAACCCAAGCGCCTTATTTTTCGCGCGTCATTCTTTATTGGTACAACGCGACGCATTTGCCGTTACTGAATCACGATGGCGAAGTCCGGCCCTGGTCGGCCGCCTTTATTGTTTGGTTAGCGCGGAGCGCCGGTGTGCCGGAACAGGATTTGCCTTCGACCGTGCTGCATTGGGACTATATCGAACATGCGATGTTCGCCGGAAAAAATGCTCGGTTTATCGCCCGCGACGCACACTTTTTCAGTCCTAACCCCGGCGATCTGTTATGCGCGCCGCGTAGCGAAATTTTTACGCAACAAGTCCAGGCATTCAGACAATTACGCCGAGGGCCTTATCATTGCGATTTGGTCGTTGCCAAAAAAAACGATGCACTCGACGTGATCGGCGGCAATGTGCTCGACGCTGTGTCGATGACGCGCGTGACACTGGATGACAACGGTATTGTGAAGCCGACCAAAGAGCGGCCTTGGTTGATTGTTTTGGAGCAGAGGGAAGGGAATAAAGATGAAAGATGAAAAGGGAAAGGGGAAAGGGGAAAGGGGAAAGATTCCGCTGTTTCCCAAGCTCCTTGCTTGGGAAAGCTATACTCGAAGCTCTAGCTTCGCGATATAGAGGCATAAAGTGGTGCTATATGTGTATCATCGCATGAACCCCGCGACATTCTTCGTTGCCACGCTCCAGCGTCCAGTAACGTTGCGAACGGTTTTATAACTCCTGTTCGGCGCTGGAAGGGTGAAAGGGTAATGGTGAGTGGCTGCTTGGATTTTTATTTTTATTGGGATTTGACGATTTATTATGCATATACAATGGTATCCGGGGCACATGCACAAGGCAGGGAAGGAAATCAGGGAGATCGCGCCTAAGGTCGATTTGTTCATTGAAATTCTTGATGCGCGCATTCCGTTCAGCAGTGAAAATCCGCTGTTGGCGCAACTTCGAGGTTCTAAGCCTTGCATCAAGGTATTGAATAAAAGCGATTTGGCCGACCCCGAAGCAACGCGGCAATGGCAAGGCTATTTGGAGCGCGAACAAGGCGTGAAGACGCTCGCGCTGAGTATCGAACAGCCGGAAAAAATCAGGCAGTTGACAGAATTATGCCGTAAATTGCTGGCTGTCGATGAGTCGGATAATCGCTTGATTCATGCGTTGATCATGGGGATTCCGAATGTCGGAAAATCCACATTAATCAATGCATTGGCCGGACGGGTCATCGCTAAGACCGGCAATGAGCCGGCCGTTACTAAAGCCCAACAGCGTATCGCAATCGGTAACAATATCGTTCTGCTCGATACGCCCGGGATGCTCTGGCCGAATTTGGAAAATAAAAATACCGGCTACCGGCTCGCGGTGACCGGCGCGATCAAGGATACTGCGATCAAGCATGACGATATTGCGTATTTTGCCGCCGAATTTCTGCTTAAACTTTATCCGAATTGTCTAGTTGATCGATTCAAGCTCGATCCTCTTCCTAACAACGAGCACGACTTGATGCTTGCTATTGGAAAGAGCCGAGGTTGTTTGCGCTCCGGCGGCCGAGTCGATCTAGACAAGACCGCTAAGATATTGTTGTCCGAACTTCGTTCGGGGATGTTGGGCAGACTCACGCTGGAAACGTCGGCGATGATGGAGCAAGAGTTAACCGAGCTGGCCGTGATCAGGGAGCAGAAGGCTGCGAAAAAGCTGGCACGAAAGCAAAAACGTAAAGGTGCTCTTTAAGCTTAAATTCTGCAGTCAGTCTACGAAAATCACGAGAGCAATCATCGGGTTACATAAATCTCTTAAATCAGCCTTTAGGTGAGCAACTTGGAAAGCATAACTAGTTGAATATTCAAGTGATTATTTTGTGATATGTGGGCAAAATGCTTTTGATTAAGTTTAAGAAAGCCTTGACTATCTTAAGGTCTAAAATTCGCCATTGATCAACAAACGTTCATGGAGACTGGGACTTTCATGTTCATTGCGGGCATTTTTCGGAATTAAGTCTGAATCGGTCCAGCTGATTAATAACACCGTCCATTCAACGAATCGGGAAAAACCATAGCTTGGCTCAATAACACTTTCCAGCGTACCTACATTAGCATCATAAACAGACAAGCCAATCTTGGCGATGCCTTCCAGTTTATTGTTGCCCAGCAAAACAATTTCAGGTATTTCAAGGGTCCCCGTTAGTGGAATGGGGACGTTCAGGTGCGGTAGTCCCAGCCAACGGCTTTTGTGTTGATTGATCGACAATGCGCCCAAACGAATTTCGATAATGGAGTCGGCCTCTTTTCTATCGCTTACAACCGGGTATCCTAGGGTCAATAATTGGTTCTTGATCGCACCGATGGCATATTTGGCATCGGTGCTGACGGTATCGAAATATTGAGTGTCCAGGAAGATTTTATGGTGTTTCGGTAAATCAATCGCTAATTTTTGCGCGGAGTGATCGGCAGCAGTGGAGAGTAGAAGTTGTTCGGTCGCGGTCCGCGCCGGCAAAGATTCCCTTACCGTCGAACAACCCGTTAAAGTTAGGGCGAAAATCCCGATGATGGAGCAATAATAGCGTAGGCAATAATTAAAAGGGGTAGTCATAATTGAACAAGGGTTGATCCTAAATTTGGCAGTCAGTCCACGAAATACACTAACGTAATCATACGGTTACATAAATCTCTTGAGTCACCCATTGGGTAAACAACTTGAATAGTATACCCGTCGTAGCTCAAAATTCGGCGCCTGGGTGTCC
>NPIE01007847.1_pt1 | contig 13664 bp, 13 predicted proteins | sample 8637661 | NCBI WGS metagenome assembly NPIE01 (sample SAMN07420842, study PRJNA396082) | bioreactor metagenome | isolation source: sample BA12 brine-fed electro-methanogenic bioreactor BA | place: Japan: Kochi | collected 2016-12-09 | reverse complement strand
AGGGTCATATCGACATCTGGATGTAGTTTAAGTCGACTTACAGATTCTTTGGTTCTTGCTTTTAAAGAATTAGGGGAAAAATATGAACTCTACCTTGTTGGTTGTAGCGAAGGAACTGACCGCAAGGCAATAGAGGCACTGATTAAAGTTAACCGTCTTTCAAATGTCCATCTATTGGGGAAACTCGACCAAAACGACCTGGAGAGGATGATAAGGAAATGCCATATTGGAATCGTCAATTACAATTCCCGTGACGTTAATAATCGATACTGCGCATCAGGAAAGATTTATGAATTCATATTTGAAGGGCTTCCTGTTGTGACCACTGAAAACCCACCCTTGGTCCATATGGTAAACAAGAATAAAATTGGAATAGCGGATAACAGCTTCTATCGTGGGATAGAAAAAGTTGCATGTAATTATTCGTATTTTTCAGATAATGTATTTGCCTTTTCTTCCACCATTAGCGTTTCTGAAAACAACCAGAAACTGCGGGAAGATATAATGAACGCTATTAAAAAATCCAACCATAGCGAAAGTGAAGGATCCTATGAAAAGATTTCATCTGAGGAAATAAATGATGACAATTAGGTCAATCCCAAACGTCACTTCTTTTTCGCTTGTTTTTTTAGGGTCAGTCTTTTCCGGCTGGTTCATTTGGGGTCACGGGATAGCACTTTATTTTTGGATGACAGGATTATTTGGATTTATTATTTTTAATCTTTCGTCAATAAAGATTCAAATACTATCTCCGTCTCTATCAGTTCTTTTTATTATGACCCATATTCTATTTTCCTACTCAATAAAATGGCAATACCTTTATGATGTTCAAGATCTTCATACGATGAATAAAAGTATTATTCTCCTGTTTCTCTCTTTAATAGCGCTTGCGGTTGTATTATATTCCCCCGTGTTCTTAAAGGACGGAGAAAAGATCCTCCGAGTTTACAAAATTGTATTAGTAGTCAGCGCTCTCGTGCTTATTTCCCAATTTTTAGGAAACAATTTTGCAGATATCTTCCTGGCTTTCCCATGGCAAAGAGCAACTCCACTTATGTATCGCCCGTCAGGAATTTTTCTTGAGCCTGCGCATATGGGACAGTTTTCGTTAGGGCTCCTGTTTTTTCAGCGTTCTGACTTTTTTTCGAAAAAAACCCAGGGAGTGATCCTGCTTGTTGTGACTTCACTTGTGGTTTCTTTTTCTGCAATATCGCTTTTCGTTGCCTTGTCCATTCTATTAAGGCTTGTTATGGGAAGAACCCGAATCTTTAAGAATCGCTCTCTGAACCTTTCAATTTCTCTTGGAATAGTTTTCTTACTGGCAATGGGATCTCATTCATTTTTATCAAACGTTCCGCAATTTGAGCGGATACAGAAAGCGTCCAACCTTGAGGGTGGATCATCAATCGTCAGGGTTCTAAAGGGCCCTATCCTTTTCCAAAACCTGCCTTTGGAGAATATTTTGTTGGGTGTAGGGCCAGGATTATCTGACAAGGCAATAGATTATTACCATGGGGAGTATAGCGATTTATTTTCAAATACTGGGAGGTATGTGAACGGTTTTTTTGATGAATTTATTTGTTACGGATTTTTTGCGGCTTTTTTCCTAAACCTTTTTTATCTTCTGTTGTTTTTGCAACCCGATGATTGGGTTCTAAAATACATCACCTTTCAGGCAGTTCGCCTGGGAGCGGGTTTAACAATCGCTTCGAGCTTAGGTATGGTGGTTCTCATTGTATTAATTTTAAGCAAGGAAGAATTTGGAGAAAAGGCCCTTAAGCATTCTGCACAAAACCATAAAGCGAGTCCAAATTCTTATGATTATGGGGAAGGTTTTGAATGAGGAAAATAATAACGCATTTCATTAAAATTTTAAATTATTTAATTCCCAAAGATTACAAAATACTGTTATTTTGTAGCTATCCTGACTTTTCAGACAACGCAGAAGGTTTGTATAGGTATTACTGCCGGAATCAGCATGATTATGACCTACGTTGGATCGTCAAGGATGAAAATCCAAAGATTTGGTTGGGGAAAAAGGGTATAGCAGTAGCGCAAAAGAGGTCTCTTAAAGCCCTTTTGTGGATTCTACGCGCAGGAGTTTTAATTTCATCTGACCTCGCTTTTGCAAGCGTCAGGTCGAAAACACAAATATATGTAAATTTATGGCACGGAATGCCATTAAAAGCAATAGGGTATATGGATCAAACAAAACCGTTGGACAAAAATGCAAATTTGGAAGATAGGAAATGTATAACAATATCCACTTCAGAAACTATGCGCACTTTGATGTGTGCTAGTTTTGGCCAAAGCGTAAAAAGAGTTTATGTTACAGGACAGCCCCGATGCGATGATCTCTTCTCCCCTGCAAGGGATGAAGAGCTAGAGAAAGTTCTAGGGAAAGACATAAGAGGATACAAAAAGATTGTTTGTTACATGCCAACCTTCAGGGAAGGGTATTTGGGTCGGAAAGAGGGCTCTTCTCTTACTGGAAATAATTTGTTCCGATTTGCCAATTTTAACAAAAAAGAATTCGTGTCTTTTCTTAAGAGAAACAAGATTCTTTTTGTGGGGAAATTGCACCCTCTCGAAGAAGAAGAATTCTACCAAACATTTAAGGAAAACTCTGACTTCATGGTTCTCCTGAATAGCCAGGCTTTCTCCGAGTATGGAATTCCTTTCTATGGGGTGCTTGCAAGGGGTGATCTTTTAATAACAGATTTTTCTTCCGTCTATTTCGATTTTTTACTTCTTGATGATAAGCCCTTGGTCTTTACGCCTACTGATTTAGATGAATACAGAAGGCGGCGGGGTTTTGTCATAGAGCCTTATGACTTCTGGACACCTGGTCCCAAAGCTATAACTCAACAAGAACTGCAAAAACAAATTATCGAATGTCTTAAAAATCCTAGTTATTATGGACCAGAAAGGGAAACGATCAGGAACATTATCCATACTTACCAAGACAACCAATCCTGTAAAAGAGTAGCAGAAACCATTCTAATAAACCTGGGAAATGAGAAAAATCTGAAAGGGTGGAGTTAATGAAAACCATCATTACTTACGGTACTTACGACTTAATTCATGTTGGGCATATCAATCTGCTCTCAAGGGCGAAAACTTTAGGAAAATTACTGATAGTCGGATTATCCACTGATGAATTCAACGCAAAAAAACACAAGACGGCAATTTACCCTTTTGAACAAAGAAAGTTAATCTTGGAATCGATTAGGTATGTCGATATGGTAATTCCTGAAGTGACTTGGGACCAAAAGATTGAGGACATAAAAAAACACAATGTTGATTTGCTTGTAATGGGCGATGATTGGGAAGGTCATTTTGATTTTTTGAACAAGTATTGTAGTGTTGTTTATCTTCCCAGAACTCGAGATATTTCAACTTCTTTAATCAAAGATCACTTAAAAAATGGCAATCATAATTGTATTGGGGAAAAAACATCTAAGAATTGTAAACATTCCCTTTAACTTTTTACCTATTGTATTCTTTAAGAAAACAAACAGCTGAGTGCCATAACATTATATAAAATTGTAATACTAGAAAATAGGGGCAAATGGCTAACGCTATGGATAGTCAGTCCTTACTAATCTTGATATTTCCTACGAATGTTAATTTTCCAATGAGGAGTTACTGCGCAGAAGCTGCAAATATTAGTCAATTGATTTCCTAAAGGTATTTATCATTTAAAATTTATCGAAATAAAAACAGATTATGTTTGGGAGAAAAAATTAGATGAATAATTTATGTTTTGTGATCCTTAATTACAGGCAGACAGAATTGACAATCAATAATGCTATTACAATATCTAAAAATTTTCCCGAATGCAAAATTGTTGTTGTTGACAATGAGTCAAAGGATGGTTCTTTAGAGGTAATCAGGAACAGGCTAAGAAAAATAACAGGTATCCGAATTATTGCCTCAGCCGAAAATGGGGGTTATGCAAAAGGGAACAATTTGGGAATCAAGAAAGCAATATCAGAGTTTAATCCAGAATTCGTGGCAATAATGAACCCTGATGTGAAATTGATAGACCCTAGTATCATTCCGACATTACTTAAACACTTGTATGAAAATCCCTCTTTAGCATTTTGTACAGGCTTGATGCTCGGCCCTGGCAATTCCTTAGATTACCGAAGGGTGGCATGGAAAATTCCTGACAACTTTGACGATTGTTTCCTCAACATCCCTTTTCTAAATTCAAGATTTAACCCAGTAAATTATCGCTTCTTTTCTATCGACTCAAATAGTTTGGCTTTTGTCGAGGTCATTCCTGGATCTTTTTTTATCGCACGTATCAAGCTTTTTAATGAGATGGGATTTTTCGACGAAAGCACTTTTCTGTATTGTGAGGAAAGAATTCTCGGATTCAAGGCTAAAGCCTTAGGATACAAAATCGGCCTGTTGATGGATACCTTTTTTCTTCATGACCATCCTATTCGAGAAAGAAGCTTGCATGATACCCTAAACACCTATCTCGAATGTTTTCGCTCTCGAAGATATTTTACCTTAAATTATAATTCTCTTCCGAAGGCCCTTATCCTCCCACTTTTTTATTGCTCCGGTCTGTTGGGTGTAACTATGACTTTTTTCATTTGGGTAATTAGAAAAATATTTGTCAAATCTTTGAAATAGTTTCACATATAAAATGATAATACCGCTGAGAAATAATTATTGTTGTTTTGCTGGACGGAAACAGCTTCTAATACCGCCAAGTGTCTGTTTTAGTAACCAGAAATAACTTTCTTTCAAAAAGAACACAAGCATAATCGTAAAAGCAGAAAAGTAAAAAACGAAACCAGCGAAAGGGCTTTCTATTAGATGGGCAGAACTATAGAAAATTAAGATAAAACCTGTAACCAAAAAAACATGTTTCCACCTAAAATGCACCCCCGGAAAATCAAATGAGGCAACAATTAGCCAAACAAAGAAAGAAGTAGTGGTAGCAATAGCTATAGCCGCAGTTGTTTTCCAAAAAATGATAACAATAATATTTAGGGAAAAAGAGACAACAGCCATTGAAGCAACTCGCTTGAAATATCGCTTCTCTTCCTTATGAGCTTTAAACATGTTTTCATATAACCCTTTTATGACGGCTATTGCTGGAAGACTAGCTAAAGTGATTCCGATGATCCCAAGGGAAGGAGCATACTTTTGCAACCAATTTATGATCACAAGCTTTAAAACAAAAAAGGATAAACAAGAGTACGCTCCTACGATAAAAAGTGAGTCCCTAAGTTGGTTTTGAAGAAACAGGTTCCCTTTATTCTTTACAAGCATTGGATAAAAAGTTAAAGAAATTGATCGAATGACAAGCATAACAATTGCCATCATTGAAACTGCGAAAGAATAATAAGCAAAATCTGAAACGCTTAGGAAAAGCTTTACAAACCATCTATCAAAACTGAAAAAAAGAAGGGAAAATATATTACCACCCATAATGAATACACCCGTTTTTAAAAGACAGATATTCTCTTGAGAAAAAATAGTTTCGGAATGTACATATGTAAAGTTTTTTGAAAAATATATTAATAAAAATAGACAAACACCCCAGGCAATCCAAACTTGACTCCAGATAAAAAAATTGGGTGTACGCAATTGTAAGAATAACATCATCGCTATGACTGAAAAAAGCCGGAGGGCGGGTCTGCAAATGTTCACCAAAGAATATAGGCTGAAGTGACGAGTTGCCTGAAACAGAAACAGAAAAAAGGCAATTACATTTATTGGAAGGATGCTCATCGCGAACGGGATAAGAGCCATTTTCTCAGTAATAAAAGCTGTTAGGACAAATACACAGGAAACAGCAAGCTGCGAAATAACAAGAAAAAAAATTTCAGACTTAAGCTCATTCCTTGGTATTTCCCACTCCAAATACCCGCCATACTTCAAATGTATTCCATCAATAAATCCTCCATGGAGGATCCCCACAAAGCTCACATAGAGAGTGAAAGATGCTACCACTGCAAATTGTTCTAGGCTTAATAACTTGGGCACAAAGAAACCACTTGCAATACTTGCAAGGATAATTAATATATTGGAAGCCACAACTTTTAAGGTATCTCTAAATAAATTAATCATTTTAAATAATTATTAATAAAATCTGCAGTTGCTTCACGCCAATTGCAAGTTACAGCTTTATTTATTAAAGGCAAGTTATCAAGAACGCTAACTTCCGGTCGTAAAGCGGAAGAACTGAAGTCACAACTCTTAGCCTTGAAAACAATCCCCTCCCAACCAATGAGGTCCAGGATTTCTTTCGCCCATTCGTATCTGCTGCAAAATCCCTCATTTGTAATGTGACATATTCCCCATGCTCTTTCCATCAGCAAAGCGTAGACAACCTTTACTAAATCTGGCGCATATGTGGGTGACGAAACCTGATCGTCAACGACATAAAGTTCTTTTTTTGCCTTCGACCATTCAATAACTTTCTTTGGAAAACATGACTCGGCCTTTCCTTTTACCCCGAATACCCAACTCACCCGAGCAAGGATATATTTGCTACAAAGACTCTGGACGTATTGCTCGCCAAGAAGTTTGCTTTCCCCGTAGACATTGATAGGGTTGGGAGCGTCGATTACAGTATACGGTGTTCCTTTGGCTCCATTAAAAACGTAGTCAGTACTGAAGGTTATAAGTGGGATGTCTGCTTCTTCGCAGGCAATTGAAAGATTTCTAGGGCCAATACCATTAACGAGAAAAGCCTGTTCTCTGTTGATTTCAGCCCTGTCAACATCATTGAAAGCAGCACCGTTGAAAACTACCTTCGGTGTATTGTTCGCGATAGCCTCCCGTACAGATCTAAGATCAGTAATGTCAAGCTCTTTTCTTCCGAAGGCAACGAAATCTTCTTTCATATCATTGAGCAAATCAGCAAACGCCAACGAGGCCTGTCCGTCTTTCCCCGTCAGTAAAACCCTAGGCTTCTTCATCTCCTAAACCCTTCGCTCAGGCAGAAGAGCTTATCTGCCGGAATATCCTGAAGAAAAGGGTAGGTATTGTCTTTTTCAGAAATGAGGGGTTCTTCTGCCGGCCAGGGTATCGAAAGCCCTGGATCATCCCATGCTACACCGTGTTCGCTCTCCGGGGAGTAAATATCGGTGCACTTATAAAATACAAGGGCTTCTTTGGAAGTTACGCAAAACCCGTGTGCAAATCCGGGGGGAACATAAAGCTGTTCATGGCCATTCTCGCTCAGGGTGACACCTTCCCATCTCCCGAAAGTGGGAGATCCCACCCTCAGGTCGACCGCAACATCCCAGACCACCCCCATAAGAACAAAGACAAGTTTGCCCTGAGTAAAAGGTTTTTGGTAGTGAAGCCCACGGATCGTCCCTTTCGAGGAGAGCGAAAGGTTATCCTGGGCGAAATGGTCTGGAAAGCCGGCATCACGGTACTCCTTCGAATGCCACGCCTGGAGAAAGTAACCGCGGCTATCCCTGAAAACCTTAGGTTCAACGAGGGTTAGCCCAGGGAGGGAAAGCTCTGTTAATCGCATCTTTTGTAATCCTCCAAAAGTCCAAGCAGGTATCTGCCGTAATCGTTTTTCTCAAGCGGCCGGGAGATACTCCTGAGATGACCGCTGTCTATGAACCCCTTCCTCCAGGCTATCTCTTCGGGGCAGGAGATCATGAAGCCCTGCCGGTTCTGGATGGCTGCTATGTAGTTGGTGGCATCAAGAAGGCTTTCGTGGCTCCCCGTATCCAGCCACGCGAAACCTCTTCCGAAGAGTTCAACATCAAGACTGCCATTTTCGAGGTACACGCGGTTGAGGTCGGTGATCTCGAGTTCCCCTCTTTTGGAGGGTCTCAGCTCTTTGGCGTATTCCACTGCCCTGCCATCGTAAAAGTATAGGCCCACAACGGCGAAGTTCGACTTGGGGCAGGTTGGTTTCTCTTCAAGGGATATCGCCTTCCCTTCGGGCGAAAACTCGACAACGCCGTAACTTCTTGGATCACTCACCGGGTATCCAAATATTGTTGCCCCTCTTTCTCGGCCGCAAGCTCTTTGAAGCATTTCTGACAACCCCCTGCCGTAGAAGAGATTATCCCCCAGTATGAGGGCGCATGGGTCCCCGCAGATGAATTCCTCCCCTATTATAAAAGCCTGGGCCAACCCGCCCGGTTCGGGCTGAACGGCGTAGGTGAAGTTCAATCCCCACTGGCTGCCTTTGCCGAGAAGGCGAACGAAGTTGGCCTGATCTTGGGGAGTCGTAATGATGAGGATATCCCTGATATCGGCAAGCATCAGCACCGACAGGGGGTAGTAGATCATGGGCTTGTCGTACACGGGCAGGAGTTGTTTGCTGGTCCCTAACGTAACCGGGTATAGCCTGGAGCCGGAACCTCCCGCAAGGATGATCCCCTTCCTGATCATTTCGATCCACCCCCGTTGGCGGAGCCGAGGCGCTCCATCCTGTAATTACCTGAAAGAACGTTCTCGATCCAATCCTGGTTTTCAAGGTACCACTGAACAGTCCTTCTAATTCCTGACGAAAAAGTATTTTGGGGCTTCCACCCGAGTGCTTTTTCGATCCTGGAGGCGTCTATGGCGTATCTCCTGTCGTGCCCTGGTCTGTCGGGAACAAAAGCTATCTGTTTTTCGTAGCTGATACCATCTTCCCTTGGGTGCAGTTCGTCAAGGATATTGCAGAGAGTCCGGACTATCTCTATGTTGGTCTTTTCCGAGTTGCCCCCTATGTTGTAGATCTCGCCGGATTTGCCCTTTTCCAGTACCAGCCTTATGGCCTCGCAGTGATCCTCTACGTAGAGCCAATCCCTGACGTTTTTCCCGTCGCCGTAGACTGGGAGGTTTTTGCCCCTGATGGCGCTGTTGATGACAAGGGGAATGAGTTTTTCCGGGAATTGATAGGGGCCGTAGTTATTGGAGCAGTTGGTGACAAGAACCGGGAGTCCGTAGGTATGGTGAAAGGCTCTTACAAGGTGATCCGAAGATGCCTTGGAAGCCGAGTAGGGCGACCTGGGGTCGTAGGGAGTGCTTTCCGTGAAGTAACCCTCGGGGCCCAGGGAGCCGAAAACTTCGTCGGTGGAGACATGGAGGAAGCGGAAGTTCTCCTTATCTGTCCCCTCAAGGCTCTTGAAATAGTCCAGTGCAACAGAAAGAAGCCTGAAGGTCCCCACGATGTTGGTCTGGATGAATTCTTCCGGGGAGTCGATAGAACGGTCCACGTGGCTTTCGGCAGCCAGGTGAAGCACCGCCTCAGGGCGATATTTCCCGAAAAGCCCCCTTATCAGTTCTGCGTCGCAGATGTCACCGTGGACAAACTTGTAATTCGGATCATCTTCCAGATCGACAAGGGAAGACCTGTTGCACGCGTATGTCAATTTGTCCAGGTTGATGACGCGGTATCCCGCCTTTAGACAGAATCTCACGAGATTGGAACCTATGAACCCGCACCCGCCGGTAATGAGAAGTACCTTTCCAGAACGTGTCATTGAGGAATAACCTCCTGTTTTCCCGCAAACCATTCTATTGGTTTATCAACCAGACCAAATCTCCATGCCATGGAAGAAGCGATCCGTTTTGATGCTTTCCCATCCCCATAAGGATTTTTGGCAGAAGACATTCTTCTAAGTATCTTTTTATCAGAGATCAATGCTTTCAGATGAATTAAGGCTGAATCAGGGTTTGTCCCGACTAGCACAAGGCTTCCTGCTTCGATACCTTCGGGACGTTCCGTCACATCTCGAACCACAGCAACGGGAACACCTAAAGCAGCACCTTCTTCTTGCAAGCCACCACTATCAGTAATTATCAAACAACTTCTTGCAAGTAAAGCTGCCATCTCACCATACTCCAATGGATCCAAAAGAAGCACATTGTCAAGTTTTTCGAGAGCGGGCCTGACCGCGTTCTGTACCAATGGGTTAAGGTGAACGGGGAAAACGAAATTAATTGCCGGGAAGAACTTGGCCAACTGCTCTATCATTTCTGCTAAAGGAGGGAGAACGCTCCAGTTCTCCCTCCTATGGAGAGTGACAGTAATGATGTCTCCGTTGAGGCTTTCCAAACCTTCAGGAAGTTTTCCCCTATCAGAGGCATAGCGGATAGCATCTATACCCGTTTGTCCAGTAACCAAGATCTTTTCTTTTTCTTTCCCTTCCTTAAGGAGGTTTTCTCTTGCAAGTTTTGTTGGGGCGTAAGCCATATCTGTCAGGGCGTCGGTTAAAATACGATTTGATTCTTCAGGGAAAGGATTATGTAAATCATTACTCCTAAGCCCGGCTTCTACATGGCCCACAGGGATTCCCTCCAGGAATGCAGTCCAGGTTACTGCAAAAGTCGTTAGGGTATCTCCATGGACAAGGACATAATTTGCTCCAATTTTTCGCAACGCATTGGCAACACCAGAAATAATGCGTGAAGCTAATTCAGGTAAGGTTTGTCTGTCTTCCATAACATCCAAATTAATATCAGGGACAATCTCAAATAACCTCAATGCATGGTTAAGCTGTTCCCGATGCTGGCCAGTTAGCAGTATCTGGGGGTTTAAACCCGGAAAATCTTTTAGTGCAAGATAGACTGGGGCCATTTTGATCGCTTCTGGGCGTGTCCCAATAGCAAGCACTATTTTTTTCTTATTCATTCAAACCATCCAAACAATGATATTTTGAAGTTATACCATGAACCCTTATTTCGTTAAGAGATCTTTATCTCGGCATCGCCCCGGGCTTTACCTGCCCGCCCGAAAGCGCGGACTGGTACGCAGCCTCGATGATCTCCACCGTCTTGCGACCTTCCCTTCCACTGACCAGTTCTTCGGCCCCGTTGTCGAGCACATCCAGGCAGTGGCGGTAGAAGTCCAGGTGCCCGAAGCCGTAGACACTGCCCGTTTCGTAGCTGATATTTTTGACTTCTTCATCCATAGGGTGTGAGTCCTCGAACTGCCACTGCTCTATCTTGTTGAGAGCCACACCACTGATCCGAACGGTGCCCTTCTCGCCAAGAACTGTGATGCTTCCCTCAAGGTTCTTGGGATAGGTCAAAACGGTGACGTTGATGCTCCCCAGGGCTCCGCTTCGGAATCGGAGGTTCACCACTATCGTGTCCTCAGCCTCGATCCTGCGGGCAAGGGTTCCGCTGAAGGACTGAACGGACTCTACAGCCCCGCCCATCCACTGCACGAGGTCGACGTAATGTGCGGCCTGGTTGCAAAGGCAGCCGCCATCGAACTCCCAGGCCCCTCTCCATCTGGCCTGGTCGTAGTAATCCTGGGGCCGGGTCCAGAAGACATTTGAGGTGATCATGTAGATCCGCCCAAACCTGCCAGTATCCAAAGCTTTCCTGAGCATCTGCACGGTTTTGTTAAAGCGGTTCTGCTTTACAACAAAGTACCTGATGCCTGCCTTGTCGCAGGCATCGATAGCGGCGTCCACTTCCGCAAGCTTTGTGCCCGATGGTTTTTCGCATAGAACCTGTTTGCCGTGCTCTGCGGCAAGGATCGTATGTCTTGGGTGCATACCGGAGGGAGTGCAAATGGAGACGATATCTATGTCTTCTTTCGCTAACATCTCTTCATAATTGGTATAGGGTTTACAACCTCCACCCCAAGGGGCAGAAACTAATTCAGCTCGGTCGGGAATGATATCGCAAACTGCAACAAGGTTGGCACGATATTCAGAATGCAGAGTCTTTATGGAATCGATATGGTTTTTGCTAATACGACCGCATCCCACCAGGGCGAATTTATGCATTGTCCTCCACCTCTTTCATCGGCTTCAGCAGTCGGGCCGGGTTTCCCACGTAGAATCCGGGAGTATCGATATCTTTCGTCACTACAGCACCAGCTCCGATGACGACATGATCGCATATCGAGACCGGGAGCAGAGTGGCGTTCGTACCTATGGAAACATGATTCCCGATCAGAGTCGGTTTCCAGAGACCCCTGTTGCCCCTTGCCGGACCGCCGGTCGAGAAAGTGTCGTTAACGAACATGGCTCCGTGAGAGATGAAACAGTCGTCACCTATGCTGACCAGTTCACAGATAAAAGCGTGAGACTGGATCTTGCATCGCCCGCCTATGGTCACGCCTTTCTGGATCTCCACGAAGGGGCCTATGAAAGAGCCGTCTCCGATGGTGCATTCGTAGATGTTCACCGGTTCGACGACGGTAACGTTCTCGCCGAATTGGACATCGCGGATCTGGGATTTGAAGATCCTGGGTTCTGCCATTGTTCATATCCCTCCCAGTTTCAGAACGGCGTCCTTGAGATTATCGCAGACGTAGACCACTTGCTCTTCGGTCATCTCCGGGAAAATAGGAAGGCTGAGGACCTTTTTGGAATATTTTGAGGATACCGGGAAGCTTTCAGGCCCCAGACCAAGATGCTTGTATGCGCCAAGGTCGGGCAGAGCATCGGGGTAGTGGACACCTGTGGCGATTCCTTTTTCGGAAAGGAATTCCCTGACCTTTTCCCGTTCGGGGATTCGCACCACCAGAAGATGGTAGACATGCCTGCCACCAGTCGTTTCTTTCTGAAAGGGAAGGTTGAGGGGGGAAAGATTTGTCCGGTAAAGATCGGCTATCTTCCTGCGCTTTTCAGTCCATTCTTCGAGATGGGCCAGCTTTGCGGACAGAACTGCCGCCTGGATGCCGTCGAGACGGCTGTTGGTGCCCTCGAATTCGTGATCGTACTTCTTGACCCTCCCATGGTTGGCGTACATCTTCACACGCTTCGCGATCTCGAGATCATTGGTGGCAATGCATCCCCCGTCGCCGTAGGCGCCAAGGTTCTTTCCGGGATAAAAACTGAAAGCCGCCGCTTGGCCGAAGGAGCCTATCTTCGCTCCCCTGTAGTGTGCCCCGTGAGCCTGGGCAGCATCCTCAACAAGGAACAGCCCCCTGGATCCGGCCAGTTCTTCCAGCTCCGCTACAGGGGCAGGGTTGCCGTAGAGGTGGACAGGCATTATCGCGCGAGTCCTGGCCGTTAATGCTTTTTCGACTGTTTCCGGGGTTATTGTCTGGGTATCCGGATCACAATCTGCAAAAACCGGTTTGCCTCCCGCAAGTGAGACCGCTTCGGAGGTTCCGATAAAGGTGTTTGCGGGAACGATCACTTCGTCGCCCTCTTTGATCCCAAGGGCTTTAAGGGTCAGGGTAAGGGCATCGGTGCCGTTGCCCACTCCGATGCAGTGCTTCGCGCCCAGGTATGCCGCAAACTCCTGCTCGAACTGAGCGACATATTTCCCACCAATGAAAGCGGTATCATCAAGAACATTCTGGATCGACTGGTCTATCTCGCTTTTTATTGACTGGTACTGAAGTTTGAGGTCCACGAAAGGTATCTTCAAAGGTTACCCCCTCCATCCATCGCTGAAAAGTTACGAGTTACGCCCTATTCCATAATAGGTGAAGCCCTTTTTTATAAGCAGGTCCGGATTGTACTGATTGCGACCGTCGAAGATAACGGATCCTTTGAGCAGTTCCCGGATCTTGTCGAAATCGGGCTTGCGGAACTGGGGCCATTCGGTGAGGAGGATCAGGGCATCAGAACCGGAAAGCCCACTATATTAGACTTCCGTGAAGGCTTCATACGGAAAAAATTCAGCAATGTACTTAAGATCGTATTTTTTAGGGAAAAATCTTCATACCTGTCCGTTATTATCTGAGGTACTCCCCACTCACT
>NPIE01002644.1_pt1 | contig 13665 bp, 12 predicted proteins | sample 8637661 | NCBI WGS metagenome assembly NPIE01 (sample SAMN07420842, study PRJNA396082) | bioreactor metagenome | isolation source: sample BA12 brine-fed electro-methanogenic bioreactor BA | place: Japan: Kochi | collected 2016-12-09 | reverse complement strand
TAGTTTAAAAACGGGAAACTTCAGATTCCTAATACAATAGGTTTTTTTCTTGACCAGGAGGGCGTAAACTTTCTACCCGAAAGGACTCTAGAACTCGACCGAGTCACCAGGAGTCACAACATAAACAGATGTGCTCCATTTCGTGCAGCTGCACCACTTGGTGCAATTTTCAGTCGGCCTCGAAAGTCATCTGATTAACAACGGGGATGGAGGAATACTACTGTTTGGATGGATTGACAAATTGATATGATTAAGGGAACGTTATTTGCATTTGCAAGGTTGGTAGTAGGTTCTGTTGAGCACTTTGAAAAGCCACGGGAAAAGAGACAATTATGACCGTGCTTTAGAAATATTGATAAATAGGAATTATGAATAGTATAAAATCTTCTGAGCCGGGCAAACAGCATCTCGGTGCCTTATTGGAAATATCTGAGTTGCTCTTGCAAGCCATACCAGATTCAAAACCAGTTCATAATAGTCTACACAAAATTCTCACCTCAGCTGACGGCACTAGCGCTGCCCTTTATAAACGTTTTTACACCAACAATGTCTCGTATTATCTGAAGCAGATTGGTTCTGCGCATAAAAAGGACAGTCTGACACCTCCTTTTCCCGCAACTCTCAGGTCGGAGAAGATGGATGCCAAAGTTTGGGCAATGCTAAATACCGATGTTGCGGAATGCTTCAATGAGTGCCTTTTTGATACGCGGTTCGCGGGCCACACTATATATATCGTCCCCCTGAAGATGAATGAGCAATTATACGGGCTCCTAATTCTTGCGACTCCCCGTCAGGATGTAGATGGCACCTTTGAATTTCTTTCGGCTACTGGAAATCTTTTCAATCTATGGTTCAAGACGGTCGATACCACAAAACGGTTGGAAGATGTTTTCGATTCCATCCCGAATCCTTCATTCATCATGACCACGGACGAAAATATCATCTACTGGAACAAAGCCAATGAACTAATGACCGGCTGGAAGGCTGAGCAACTCATCGGCAAGGGGAATTATGAATCATCGCTTCCGTATTACGGTATACGCAGGCCAATGGTGGCAAATTTGATAATGAATGAAGATCCCGAGTGGCAATCCACCTATTATGAGTTCGAGCAAGTCAAAGATCATGTGAATGCACTTGCGTTTTGCCCCGCACTTCCTGGAGGAGGCGCTTTCCTGCGGACCAATACTAATAGGCTTTACGATGTCACTAACCGTCTCTGGGGAGCCATTCACGCAGTTCGGGACGTGACCATAGAACTGCAGATGCGCGAGAATCTAAAGCGTTCTGAATCCATGTATCGGAGCATCGCAGATTTTGCTGGTGTGGGAATTCTGCTTGTCAACAATGAAGAGGTCATCTACGCCAATGAACAGGCTGAAGGTTTTCTCGGCAGAACCAGCGACCATATCTGCCTCGCTGACCTCCAGGATTGGGTCAAGTTAGAAGAAGATGAGACAGTTGGCAATCTTATGGCCAAGCTTCTATGGGGCGAGGAAAAGCTGGTACGGTTTGAATTTCAGGCTGTGAGGGAAGGGAAAACAGCTTATTTCAATGCGCTTGCACAACTTATTTCTCACGATAACCAGCAGGTGATTCATTTCGTCATCGATGATGTTACGGAGCAGAAGGAAATGGACCGTCGGGTGCGCGAGAACGAGCTGAAGCTCATTCACGAGGAACGTCTCACATCACTCGGCATCATGGCTGCCGGTATCGCACATGAACTGAATCAGCCGCTGAACACGATACGCGTTGTTACGGAAGGTTTTTTGTACGGCAATGAAAAAGGCTGGCAAATGGACCGGGATGAACTTGTAGACAATATCGAGATGATTTCCAAGCAGGTTTCGCGCATGTCCACGGTAATAAATAACATTAGGAATTTTTCCAGAGAGGATCAATCGGCGGATTTCACAAATGTCTCAATCAACAAAGCGGTGGAAACGGTTTTTTCTATGATAGGAAGGCAGTTTGAGGCACACAATATTACCGTCCATCTCCAATTCGAGGAAAACCTGCCGGCAGTCATGGCTCCCGTTAACCAGCTTGAACAAGTCGTTACCAACCTGTTGATCAACGCCCGACAGGCCTTTGATGGCTGCCCCCATGGCCAGTGGGAAATTTGCGTTGAAACAGGCGCAGAAAACAATACCATATTCCTCAAAATAACCGACAACGCAACGGGTATTCCGGACGAGTTATTTGAGAAAATATTTTACCCGTTTTTCACGACCAAGGAAGTAGGTAAAGGCACCGGGTTGGGGCTCAGTATATGTCAGACAATCCTGGCCAACATGAATGGCAAGCTTGATGTTTTCAACAATCAGAATGGCGGTGCAACCTTCATTGTAAAAATTCCGACTCAGAAGAAAAGCAATGAATATCCTGGTAATTGACGACGAACCGGACATCCGCTTGAGCCTGTCCAGTTTTCTTAAACGTTTGGGCCATTCGGTCAACTGCGCCGAAAATGGCGAAGAAGGCTTGAAGCTTTTTCATTCCAACACGTTTGAGATTGTCATCACCGATATCCGTATGCCGATTATGGGAGGACTTGATCTTTTAAAACAGATAAAAAGAGTCGAACGTTCTCCCATCGATGTGATTGTTTTCACCGGGCACGGTGATATGGATAGCGCGGTGAAAGCCCTACAATACGGCGCTTACGACTACCTCCAAAAACCCATTAACGTCAAAGAGCTTGCCATTACTTTGGAACGCGCTGAAGAATACGCGGTCCTAAGAAATAACTACATAAAATTGAAGAAGGAGTTCAAGGATAGAATTGACGAAGCAGTTCATTCTTGCAAAGGCGAAGCTGAGCGACTCAGAGAAGCGTACCTCTCCGAAATCGGGTTGGGTGAATTATGCGTGTTTTCAGAAGGTATGAGGCGAGTATTGAATCAAGCCGAAAAATACAGTAGCGACCGGAATATTCCCGTCCTTATCGAGGGCGAAAGCGGCACAGGAAAGGAACTGATCGCTCGATACATTCATCATTATAATCCAATAAGCAATGAATCTCCTTTCGTGGCAATTAATTGTGGTGCTCTCAGTGAAGCATTGATTGAGTCTGAGTTGTTCGGCCATGAACATGGCGCATTCACGGGCGCAGCCCAAGGCGGAAGAATCGGCAAATTTGAAGCTGCCGAAGGCGGGACTGTCTTTCTCGATGAAATTGGTGAGATGCCAATAAACCTACAGGTAAAATTGCTCAGGGTTCTTGAAGAAAAAAAGTTCTTCAGACTTGGAGGGATCAAGGAGGTTCCGGTTAATATAAGATTTTTATGCGCTACCAACCGCGATCTGCAAGAAGCGGTGGAGGAAAAAAAGTTCCGGCTAGACCTCTACTATCGAATCAGTACCGGTAATATTAAAATTCCACCTTTGCGTCTTCGCTCAGATGCAATACTCCCTTTTGCCAATCGATTTGCAAGTAGGGCATTCAAGCGGCAAGGGAAAAGATTCGAAGCCTTCTCTTCCGATGCGGAAAAATTCCTGAAAAACTACTCATGGCCCGGCAATGTGCGCCAGATCAAAAATGCAATGGAACGTTTATCTCTACTGAAATCAGATGGAAACATAGATTTATCAGATCTTCACTTTCTTGATGAACTGGCAACAAAAACAATATCAAATGCTTATCACTTCGGAGACCTTCCGTCTTTAGCCGAGGTTCAGAACCTGCCTGATCACGGATTTGATATCGAGCAGTTGAATCGCAATATTTTTGTCGGCGCTTTGCAGAAATGTAATGGCAATCAAACTAAAACCGCTGAATACCTGGGGATATCGCGAAGGCAATTACAGGGAAGACTGAAGAAATGGAATATTCAGAGCAATTGAAAGATTTTATAAAGTCTGTTGGAGCTGATCTTGTTGGCTTTACTGATGTCGTATCTCTCCAGGGAATCTACACAGAACCAAAGAGCCTTCTCGATTCTTTCACACATGCCATATCAGCGGGGGTCGAGGTTCCAAAATCAGTGTTCGATACTATACACGACAAACCGACGCCGATATATAATGTCGTTTATCAAACCATCAATCGAATTTTGGATGAAATAGGCTATAAAACTTCCCGATATCTGCAAAATAAGGGCTACTCCGGCTTGCCGATACCCGCCTCACAAATTGTAGATCGCGAAAAGTGGTATGGCGCTATCAGCCATAAAGCAGTTGCCCGGATGGCCGGTCTCGGCTGGCAGGGGAAAAATCTTCTACTGATCACCCCCAAGTTTGGTTCTCGCATCAGATTGGTCACGATATTAACAAATGCTCCTTTAAAAATTGACCAACCGATGAAAAATCGTTGTGGCGCGTGTACCAAATGCAAGGATGCCTGTCCGGTTGGAGCTATAAAAGGTGTAGTGACTGAAGACCGATATAAAAATAGAAATGAGGCTTTGCATTTCGATAGATGTGCTTATAAGCTAACCGTTGAATTTGCAGAACTTCCTAATATCGATTCTCCGATTTGTGGAATTTGCATTAAGGCCTGTCCATATAGTAACTAATTTTATTAATCTAGTTACTTAACGGCAACTCAGGTGATTAACAGACCCGACTTCTACCTTTTCTAAAGCTTGAAGAAGCTGATCCAGGGCTGATTTAAGTTATGAGACTGTTTTTTTCCGCTTAATCCCTACCCGAAGATCAGCCATAATGATTTTTGCAGAATTCTAACAGCTTGAATGAGTCGTAAAGACCTTAGCAATAGGTGCCTTTTTATTGATACTCTTTGATATGCAAAATTCATGGGTGCTAAACCATGCTGGAGAAATTTAGACCGATTTTCAGTCGCTTGACCACGCCTACAACCGAAGGAGCCTGAGCAAATGGAAACAGCACAGATCTGCAGAGCAATTGCTGACAGTTTTCCTTATCCTATCGTCTTTGCTGACGTCAATCACGTGATACGCTATACTAATCGCGCAGCACAGTACCACTACTGTACGGAGCGAGGTCATGACGATCTTCTTGGCAAATCACTACTCGAATGCCACTTTAATCCTGCATCGCGAAACATGATTGAAGCTATTATTAATCAGTTCAAAAGGGACGCCAAGGAACTATTTCTCAAAGTCAATGACCGCAACCAAAGGGTTTATATAACCCCAGTCCTGGATGGCAACAGGAACCTGGTGGGATATTATGAGCGTTTCGAAATGAACCTATCTCTGCAGCCAATTTCCCAACAAGGTCCCGCGACAACCCCCAGCAAGCAGAACCGATGATCATTGACATTGAGATTGTCCAAGATCATCACTCACAAGTGTAACAGACACGCCAATCTGAGGTGTCTAATATACTTTCTTTTTGAAGACACCAGTTTGCCCTAATCTTATTTTTTTCATGAGTCCCTTATGAACTCGACAAATTTTCAGTAAAATTTGTCCAGTTTCCGTGCTCCTATCTCGGCAAACCGCTCCCTTTCCTCTGAAAAATCATCGCTCCCCGTCTCGATTCTTTCTACTATCAGGATAACAACAACTTAACGAGTCTCCTTTCACCCCGGTACTACCCAATGAAAGTCGAGCCGGTCCGCAACGTCAAAGACATCCGCGCCATCAAACGACTTCTAGCGAACTCACCGCGCAACTATGCCCTCTTCGTCATCGGCATCAATACCAATCTGAGAGCCTCCGACATCTTGAGTCTTACCGTCGGTCAGGTGCGGAACCTGAAACTGGGCGACGAAGTAGTCCTGAAAGAAAAGAAGACCGGTAAAGAGAGGCGGATCACCGTCAATGCTGAAGTTCTCGACGCCGTCACGCACCTAATCAAATCGCTAACTGCAGCCAGCCCCACGTTGATCGACAAAACTCCGCTGTTCGTCGGCCAACGCGGCAAAATGACCGTGCCAACATTGTCGCGGATGGTCGGCGAATGGTGCAGCGCCATCAATCTCAAGGGGAACTATGGTAGCCACTCGATGCGAAAGACCTTCGGCTATCATCAACGGACGCGGCTGAATACCAGCGTGGCGGAGCTGATGGTGATGTTCAATCACTCGAGCCAGAAGCAGACCCTGGATTACCTGTGTATCCAGCCGGATGAGATTCGAGAAGCGTATTTGAAACTGAGTTATTGATGGTTGACTGGCCGTGAGAACACGGCAATATCAGTCTAACGCCTCTGCAAAACATCCTTCCGCGACTGATTACCGTGGTTACTCTGGTTACCAGAGATTTCTTCTCGGATATGGTGTTGTCGGATATGTTGTTCTCTATAAGATCGACAAGCAAGCCACACCATGATAGCATACCGCTGCACTGAAACATATTATTCCGTGCGCTCTCATCGTCCCGTCGATCTGGGGACTTGGACTTTATTGCTTTTCGATAAATCCCAGTATTGGCAATACCGTTCTGACACTACCATGACCTCAATAAAAAACACTGCTCCCACTATCTCTTCCTCTGTCATCCTACCATGACCCATAACTATTCCAAAGCATACCCCCTTCTGGACGAAACGGATCATCCACATGCCTGTATCTTGTTCGATAATATCGAGCATTATCGAAGAGTCGCCTCCAGATACATACTCGACGGCTTACTGGATAACGACAAATGTCTTATGGCCGTAGATTCTTACCAAAAGGCACATATTGCAGAGGACTTTTCAACCCTTGGATACAAGATAGATGATTTTATCTCCGAGGGCAGCCTAACGATCATCGACGTAAAGGCGTCCTATTCCGAGAACGGCGGTTTTGACCCGGACAAGACATTGCCGCTCTGGATCGAGCAAACCAAGCAGGCAGTCTCAGAGGGATACCAAGCTTTACGGGTAGTAGGAGAAGCCACATTTGCCATCGGGAACCAGGATCTTTTTGATAAACTGATCCGCTACGAAAACATCATCAACAAGGATCTCTTTCCTCATTTTCCGTTTAAATCCCTGTGTGTCTATGACAAAGAGCTCTATCCTCCGGAAGTGATAAAAGCGGCTATCCAGGCTCACCCAATCCTCTTCTACAACGACGAACTGTTCCTGCAGAATATCCATTACATTCCACCGGAAATCCATTTCCAGCCCGACAGCGCATCCCAGGAACTCGAAATCTGGCTGGATAATGTCAGGAAAAACAACGAAAACCTCAAGGCCCTTTCCGAACGAGAAGCAAAATTCAGGAACATGTTCGAGAAGGCGCCGATGAGCTACCAGTCGCTCGATGAACACGGAAACTTTCTGGAAATCAATGATCTCTGGATCAAGACACTCGGATATGATCGCGATGAAGTTATCGGCAGAAATTTTTCAGAGTTTCTCCAACCCCAATGGCGGGAACACTTCCGGCATAATTTCCCCCGCTTCAAGGCAGTCGGGGAGATCCTGGGCGTTGAGTTCGAGATGTTGAAGAAAGATGGAAGCGCTATTTTGGTCTCTTTCCATGGGAAAATCGGCCGAAATGATCGCAACGAGTTCCAGCGGACTCATTGTGTCTTCAACGACATTACCGAGGCCAGAAGACTTGAAAGCAAGGCTCTACAACAGCAGCGAATCATCACTTTGAACAGTCGGATCGCCACCTCATTTCTGCAAGCGGATGGCGATACAATCTTTCTGGAGCTACTGAAGCATATCCTCGAAATGACCGAAAGCGCCTACGGCTATGTTGGATATATCGATGAAAATGGCGATCTGATCTGTCCCACCATGACCCGGGATATCTGGCCGCAATGCACGATTGACAACAAGGATATTGTCTTTCCAAAAGAAAGCTGGGACGGGCTGTGGGGACGTTCACTAAAACAACAAAAAACGTTGTACGCTTCAGCCAACCTGAACACACCTGACGGCCACGTGCCTCTCAAGAGTGCCCTGGCGGTACCGATTATTTATCGAGACGTAATGGTTGGTCAATATGTGGTTGCCAACAAAGAAGGTGGATATGACGAGCACGATCGCGCTTTGCTCGAAAGCGCGGCAACCCAAACCGCCCCGCTCCTCTACGGGGTCCTTCAGGATCAGCGTCTGGAGCGAGACAAAGCCATACTCGAGCAACAATACATCCAGGCTCAAAAAATGGAATCCATCGGTCGGCTGGCCGGCGGCGTCGCTCACGATCTCAACAATCTGCTCGGGCCGATATTGGGATATGGCGAGATGCTGATTGATGATACCGTCGCCACCGACCCACGGCGCGAAGCCCTTGTTCAAATCGTTGAAGCTGGGAATCGGGCCAGCGATCTGGTTCGCCAGTTACTGACCTTCAGTCGCAAACAAAATGTGAATCTCAAGCACCTCAGCCTCAACGACGTGCTTGGCAGTTTTGAGAAGCTACTGCGACGAACTATCAGGGCAGACATTGATCTCCAGATCCATCTGGCGGAAGATCTCCCTGTTATTTTAGGAGACACCGGCCAGATTGAACAGATAATCATGAACCTGGCGGTCAATGCTCAAGACGCAATGTCTTCAGGCGGCAGGCTTGTGTTTGAGACCAGCGTCGATCAGATAAATTACGCCAGATCTACCATACAGGAGGATATTACCCCTGGCCGTTATGTCATATTACGGGTCACCGATAATGGTATTGGTATGGAAAAAGAGATCCTCGAAAAAATGTTCGAGCCGTTTTTTACCACGAAAGAGCGACATAAAGGCACCGGTCTTGGCATGGCAACCGTATATGGCATTGTCCAGCAGCACAAAGGGCATATACAGGTTCTGTCTACTCCTTTGGAAGGAACACAATTCACTCTCTTTTTCCCCGCTCTCGATGAAGAGCAGGAAAACATCGTTCGACGCAGAGAAACGTTGCAGACCAGACGCGGCAATGAAACAATCCTACTCGTCGAGGACAGCGAGCAGCTTTTGGCGATGACCGAGAAAATACTCAAGAGAAATGGCTACAAGGTCATTACCGCCACGAACGGAATAGAAGCACTGAAAGTAGCACGTTCCTTTGACGGGAAGATAGATCTTCTTTTGACTGACGTTGTTATGCCGGCAATGAACGGAGACCAACTTGTTGCTGAGATGGAGAAATTATCCCCCGGCCTTCCTGTGCTCCTCATGTCCGGCTACGCCGACGAATTTCTAACAAGCCAACAAATGACGATTGCCGGCTTGCAGTTCATTCAAAAACCGTATTCAATTCCGGTACTCCTAAATAAAATCAGAGACATACTCAACAAACACAAATCTCATCAGTAAGGCTGACCAGTTGAAACGAAATGAAACGTCAGAACACCAATCTAACCATAAAAGACGATACCATTAAAGGGAGGCAGGAGATCGTTGATATCCTCGCACAATTTTGTGATATACCTGCGGCATTGATCATGAGGCTTCAACAGCCGGACATAGAGGTTCTCGTTTCCAGTCAGAGTGAAGGAAACCCATATCATCCCGGGGATAAGGAATATTTTGCCGATTCCGGACTGTATTGCGAGACAGTCATTAAGTCTCAGGAAAAACTGTTAGTGCCCGATGCGCTGTCAGACCCAGTATGGGAAAACAACCCTGACATTAAACTCGATATGATTTCTTATCTGGAGTTCCCACCTGACACTACCAGACCAGCAGCCCTTTGGAACGCTATGCGTATTGGATAAAAAGGCCAATGCCTACAGCGAGACGATTGAACGGCTCATGCTGAAATTCAAGTACCTCATTGAATCCCAACTCGAGCTGATTTACGTCAATCAGGTTTTAGGAGAAAAAAACAAGCGGCTCAAAGACTATTTACCCGAACTTCAAGCCCTTCGAGGTACTGTTTCTATCTGCTCCAACTGCAAAGCCCTACAAGACCAAAACGGCGGCTGGTATCAAATCGAAAAACTACTGATCGGTCATCCAGACGCTGAGTTTAGCCATAGCATTTGTCCTCATTGCTTGGAAAAATTATACCCTGATTACCAATAGTACCCTCTGTAAGTGGTTACCGTGGTTACCCTGGTTACCGTTCGACCCACCCCAACCAGGTGCCGGCTGGCAAACTCATAACCACTCCTCCATACGTCATTCCTTTCAATAATCTCGCCGTACAAAACACCTAGGAACGACACTCGACAGGTGATTTCGGCACTCCCATCGCTGCGTTCTACTCAGCCGACCAGACGTCATACAAAAGGTGAAAAAGATGAACTCACTAACAACGATTGTAATCTGTCAATTTACGGTTTACATTAAGGTATGATAAAAACGTTCCGCCATAAAGGTCTGAAGCTGCTTTATGAGGAAGACGACGGAAGAAAACTGCCGCCGTCTATGGTTGAGCGGATCAGGATTATTCTCTCCACGTTAGAGGCCGCGCAGGAAATAGAGGGCATGAACGTACCAACCTTCCGGCTTCATCAACTCAAGGGAGACAAAAAGGACTATTACGCGGTTACGGTTCGCGCGAATTGGCGGATTGTTTTTTCTTTCAAAGGCGGAAACGCCTTTGATGTTGATTTTGTCGATTACCATTAGGAGAGGAAGCCATGCAGATGAAGAATCCCGTCCATCCAGGCTTACTTGTTAAAGAGTGCCTCGATGATTTGGGCTTGAGCGTTGCGGAAGCGGCCGCCGGTCTTGGCGTCACGCGCCAGCAGCTGCATAAGGTTGTTACGCAAAAAAGCAGCGTTTCGCCGGAGATGGCGTATCGCCTGGAACAGGCCTTTGGCGGAACAGCTGACACCTGGTTGAAGATGCAAATGAATTATGACTTAGCCCAGGTTCGAGGTCGTGCATCAACTATTGTTGTCAAAAAGCTGTCCATAAAAACGGCGCAACCATAACCACAGCATTGATGGTCGGCCATGAAACAAACGGCACCGTGATCAATCGTACGCCAAACATGCTTCTACGAGTGGTTACCTGGTTACCGTGATTACTTTGGTTACCTCACCCCCACTCCTTCACCTCAACCCACCCCAACCAGGCGCCGGCTGGCGAACCATCCGGCGCCCGTACACCTAAAATCCCCCAGCCAATCTCACCGGTTACCGCGTAATCACGCGGCAACGGCCTGCTCCTCCTGTTCTACTTCAACATCCTCTTCCATAAGTCCCGCCCGCTCAAGGATGTAATCCGCTGCACGTTGCGCTTGCGCGGACGCTGAGAATATCGCTCGATTAAAGTTCTCCAGGAGCAGTATCCACGAGGCGATATACTGCGGGTGCTGCATCTTTTCGTAGGGTAAACCGGTAGCGCCGCCAAGAAATGCGGCGCCCATCTCGGCGATCAACTCTTCAAAGGCATATGCTTGATTACCGAAGCGACTGTTTCCCAATTCTCGATTTAACCGATTCTCGTGACCGGTCCAATGAACCAGTTCATGGTACCCGACACTGTAATAGGCATCGAGGTCGGCAAAGGCTTCGCGGTTGGGGAGACAGATCAGATCACGCGAAGGTCGATAATGGGCGCTGTCACCACCGTGCTCGATCTCGGCGATGCTCAAGATTGCTTCCGCTTTCGAATTCACTGCTCCAGGCTCATGGGTATAAGGCTCCAACGGATCAAGGGAAAGACCGTCGCACTGCTCAACATTGAACACGGTAAAGGTTTTCGCCACCGGTATCGTTTTCTTTTCATCGTCCTCGTCATCGTCGTCCTTCTTGATGGGTATCTGCTTCCAGAAGACGACCTGACTCCCCTTCTCCCCTTTTCGAACATTACCACCGAGATGCAGCGCCTGCTTGAAGGTCAACCAGCGCGGGTCGGCATAATGCTTGAGAAAGCCGAATAAATTGAGCAGCAGAAAATTGATCCCGCGATACTGACGCTTCGATACCGCATTCTGCGGGTTGCCATAATAGCAGGTGCTCCACGGCCGAACCCAGGGAACATACCCTTTTTTCAATCCCTCGATCATCTCGGCGGTGATCCGTGCGTACAAGTCATTTGATTTTCCCATAGTGCTTGATCTCCTTTGTCATTGTGGACCGACGGTGAAACGGTTTGACATGTCCGCTCAACCAGTAGGCTTATTTTATTTGTCAGGCGCGACATACACGAGTGCGTTGCTTCTCATGCAGCTGATGACTCGTCTGCTACTGATACCTGTTCATCGCGTTTTGTTTTCTTGCCGCCCTTGGACGCCTTTCGTTTCGCGGCCGCCCGTTTCCTGGTTCCAGTTGTGACACGATCAGCGGTGTTATCGCCGTCCGTTCCCAAACCGAACGAGTGCCGTAATGACGCGATGATCAGCTCGAGGTCTTCAGGATCGAGGGTCTCGTTTTCCAGCGTCAGGTCCAGCGGCTGGTTGGCGATCTCGACCGCCACCGCCACCAGCGCCGATTCAACATAGGCGTCGGCAACGTCCTGCAGCACCTGCCGTGTTCCAACCGCCACCAGGATTCCGGCGACCCGAGCTTCTTTTTCATCCGTAGTGGCCAACGATCGCCACAGGGCCGGTTTCAAGAGAAACGGGCGCAGCTCCTTGGGGACGATGATTCGAGCGTAATGGGTGCCGTTGTCGCTGGTTCGTGTGTAGATTCGTGCGTGCAGTTCCATGATGTATCCTCCTGTTATTGAATGGTTTTTACTGCTTTCAATCATAGTGTAAACGCCCCAGCCACAACGTACAGTCAAAAATGCACCTTTTTTCAATTATTTATCCAATATTCTCCAGGGTTACCGAGCGTGCATGATGCGCGATTGAGGGACCTGTCTTTGCCGTGAGAAAAAAGAGCACCCCGCGAATCAAAGGTGTTGCCCCACCCTCCCTGCAGGTTATGATATTGATATGCAACCTTCCGTTATCACTAATTTTAAGGGAGTTCTTCATGGGAAAAGCGATGATGCAGGAGCGACGGTTTGGTCTGGGCCAGGTGGTTATCACACGCGGGGCATTGGCGAAGTGCGAGGCCGATGCGATCAACTATTTCAAATTGGTCGCCCGTCACGAGCGCGGTGATTTCGGCTCGGTCGGTCACCTCGATACCTACTACTCTTCATTAGAGAGCGGTCGAAGCAAGACGTTGGCCGCCGATGATGGGTTGGTGCAAAACGCGCTTGCCATTGAAGCGCAGCGGGGCATGGTCCTTTCGACCTATGAGGTGGGAGAGCCTCGCCCGGTAACGATCTGGGTCATCACCATGCTGGCCGGCAACGACACTTATACGACGGTGCTGTTACCTGAAGAGTATTGAGCGCTCGCGTTTCGTGCGGTAAGGAATGACAGTGCACGAGCCTCACGGCTCTCTACACGTATTTACCGCATAGAATCTAAATGAGCTTCAGGCAAGTGAGGAAGAAAGAGTGGCACCTTCTCTTCCCTTATGTATATAAACCTGGACTTGACCTGACAAAAACGAACGTCAAGTTTCAATTTGACCCAACAACCATCGCGATTCAGCTCTCCTAGATGTACAGGAACTTAGCCTCAATGTAAGGGTATGCTTTTTTCCGAGTATTGCCCTGATGAACCCTATATCTGATGAAACAGAAATCCAGTCAAATTTACATGAGATCCATTGGTATTAGCGAAGTATCAAATTTTTGCAATGCATCATCCCATGCCTATCGAGAAAGAATGGCCTTAAGTCATGAGTCCAATCACGTGAAAACATTTTCCAACTTTGGGTGAATATTACCCGTTATTGGTGAGATAGGTGTTGGATGTCTTGGCCCACAATGTTATTATATTGGTTTCATCTATTCTGTTTACAAAGGAAATATGCTGAAAATCTTACGTAGTTTCCGTCCGGAAACCTTAAC
>NPIE01008588.1_pt1 | contig 13668 bp, 9 predicted proteins | sample 8637661 | NCBI WGS metagenome assembly NPIE01 (sample SAMN07420842, study PRJNA396082) | bioreactor metagenome | isolation source: sample BA12 brine-fed electro-methanogenic bioreactor BA | place: Japan: Kochi | collected 2016-12-09 | reverse complement strand
GACAGAAAACCCAACAGCGCGCCGATCATCAACAGTGTTCTCATCAACCCTGCTCCATCCATTTGTATCGATTATTCCACCGTCAGGGCTTGAACCGGCCGGTGCCGATACCGCATTGCGCAACCGTGGCCCCGCGCACCAGAAAAAAAAGCCCCGGCAAGCCGGGGCGTGAATGTTGCTGCTTTCCTTATATGGATCGGCAACCCGCCGGGGGCGGGTCGCCGTCCGCCAGATTTACGGGCGATCCAGCCAGAAGCTGTAGTTGCCGCCGCCCGAGAACGACAGCACACGCCAGTAGTAGAAGCCGGCGGTGCCGTTGTAGCTGATCGATTCCTCGCTGGTGGCGCTGGTGGCCGAGGCCACGCGGACCCAGCGGCTGCCATTCCAGCGGTACAGCTCGAGATCGAAGTCAGCATTCGACGGGCCCGACAGCCAGCCACGATGCGTGCCGGCACCGGACTGGTACCAGGTGCCGTTCGGCTGCACTTGCGAGGCACCCGTGCCGGACAGCGAGCCGGTGAACTGCTCGCAGTTCGTGCACGGTGCGCCGGAGCTGGGCGGCGTGAAGCTGGCAGTCAGGGTCACGCCCGAATAGGCGCTCCAGCCGCGCAACATGACATGGTAGGTGCCGGCCTGCGGGCTGGCAAAGCTGCATGTCTCGTTGTTGCCATTCAGGAACGGGCGACAGTCATAGGTGGTCTGGGTCGGCGCGGTACCGAAACGAACGTAGAGATCGGCATCACCCGAACCACCAGCGGTCTGGATCGTCAGATTGCTGGCACCGGCCGGTACCGCGATGGTGAAGAAGGTTTCCGAACCGGTCGCACCCGACAGGTTCGAGACCGGGACACCATTGGTCAGCGCGGTCGGACCGGTGCTGCCACCGCCACCACCACCGCCGCCGGAACCCAGACGGGTGTAGAGCAGTCGGTTGGGCGAGCCGGTGTTGATTCCGGTCAGTTTGCCGGTCGAGGCATTGTTGGTCAGCCAGCCTTCAACCGCGGCCGGCGTCGCAGCGGTGTTGGCCGACAGGTACAGCGCGGCAGCGCCGGCAACGTGCGGCGAAGCCATCGAGGTGCCGCTGATGGTGTTGGTTGCGGTGTTGCTGGTGTGCCAAGCCGAAGTGATCGACGAACCCGGCGCGAAGATGTCCACACAGGTGCCGAAGTTCGAGAAGCTCGAACGCACATCGGTGTTGGTGGTCGAGCCGACCGCATAGGCCGCAGCCGCGCGAGCAGGCGACACGTTGCAGGCGTTCTGGTTTTCGTTGCCCGCGGCAACCACGACCGTCACGCCACGGTTGCGCATGTTGGCCACGGCGTTGTCGGTCGCAGTCGATGCACCGCCGCCCAGGCTCATGTTGGCCACGGCCGGCAGCACGCGGTTGGCGGCGACCCAGTCCATGCCGTCGATCACGCCGGCGTTGGTGCCGGAGCCGTTACAGCCCAGTACCCGAACCGGGACCAGCAGCACAGACTTGGCGACACCCCAGGTGGCACCGCCGACGGTGCCGGCCACATGCGTGCCGTGACCGTTGCAGTCGTTGCTGCCATTGCCGTCGTTGATCGAGGTGAAGCCGGACAGCACGCGGCCGCCGAAATCAGTGTGCGATGGACGGATGCCGGTATCGATGATGTAGGCGCGCACACCCGAGCCACCATTGTCATAGACGTAGGTGCCGTTGAGCGGACGATCGCGCTGGTCGGAGCGATCCAGACCCCAGGTCGCGTTGTTCTGCGTGGTCTGGGATACGGTGACGATGCCATTTTCCTCGACGAACGCGACGCGCTCATCCAGCAGCAGGTTCGCCAGCGTGCGCTTGTCGGCCTCGATCACGAAGCCACGCAGCACGTGCGAATACGAGCGCTGCAGCTTGGCCCCGTGTTGCGCGGTAATCGCTTCGGCCACGGCACGGATTTCCGGCGCCGAGGAGCGTGACTCGGTCGCAAGCCGGGCGACATCTTCCTTGAGCACGACGATGTATTCGCCGGGCACCGGATACTTGGCGGCCTGGAACTTGGTCGATTCAGCGCTCAGCTGCGCCAGCGCGCCGACCGAAAAGGTGATCAGAACAAGGCCCAGAATGAGCCGCTTGAATTGCTGTTTCATGTGCGATGGTTCTCCCGTTTTATTGCTGATAACCCCTTGGTGGTACTCGGTTCGCACGAGTCACGGACGCATTCCTGACGTGCGTCTCGGGTTACCGGCTGGACTCTCGGCCGATCGGTTTGCGGCTGCGGGTTTTGCGACAGCTCCCTCGAAGCCCTCCGTTTTTTTGGCGGAAGACGACTGTTGCGATGCATCCGCCTTGAAGGGACGAGAACACCGAATGTGCGAACCAGCAGCGGTTATAAGCGACGCAGAGATACAAAATCCAGCCCCGTGGCGAGACTATTTTCAGGTTTTGTGACAGACATCGCGCAAATACTTGCTTTGAGCCGGTCTTTTTTCACATCGTCTCCCGAATTCTTTCCGCCAGGCCTGCGCACAAGCGAATTTGCGCGGCACCGATTCTCGGGTTTCGAGAATCCACGGCGGCATAATCGGAAGCATGTCGATGCAAACTCCAGCCGGGCTAGTCCTGACCCCGACCGCGCGCCTGGCGCGGACCGAAAAATGGCGCCTGTGCGAAACGCGAACTGCGGCAGGCGACAGCGCATGGCGCACGCCCGAGGTGCAGACCCTGTCGTCCTGGCTGGAGGACCTGGGCCGCACGGCGCTGCTCGACGGCGAGCTGGATCGCATTCCGGCCACAGCCAGCCAGGCCCGCTGGCTGTGGCAGCAGGTCATTGATGCCGACGTGTTCGTTGGCGAGCCGCGCGTTCATGCGCTTTGCGAACGCGCCTGGCGCAGCATTCATGAATATCGCCTGCCGCAGCCGCGCGAATGGCCGGAGTTGCTGCTTTCGGAAGACAGTCGCCGCTTCCGCAGCTGGGTGGCGCGATTCGAGCAGCTTTGCACCGAGCGCGGCGTCATCGATGAATGGGCGCTGGCCGCGCGTCTGCCCGAATGGATCGCCGACGGGCGGTTGCAGTTGCCGGCACGGATCGACCTGATCGGCTTCGAGCGGCCCTCGACACCCCTGGTCGAGGCGGTGTTCGACGCAGTACAGGCAGCCGGAACCGAGCTGCACGGCCGGCCGCAAGCGGCCGATATCGTGCTGCCGGCCGGGCTGGAACTGCAGGAATACAGCGACCCGGACGAAGAACTCGCCGCTGCAGCGCGCTGGGCGCGGACCCGAGCAGAGGCCGATCCGGACGCGTCGATCGCTGTGCTTGTGCCGGACCTGGCCGGCAGACTGGCGCGCGTCACGCGCGTGTTTCGACAGGTATTCGACCCACCCGGCTTCGCGCTGAACGACAGCACGGTGCAAGCCTGGCATATCTCGCTGGGCCCGGCGCTGGCCGACTGGCCGCTGGTTGCGGATGCCCTGCTGTTGCTGCGGCTCGACCAGGGCCGGATCCGTCAGGCCGACGCCGGTCGGCTGCTGAACTCGCCCTACCTGCGCCGGGCCGAACACGAGGCTCAAGCACGCGCCGCGGCGCAAGCGCGGCTGATGAACCTTGCGCCGTTCGAAGTCACCGCGTATGAGCTCGCCGCCGCCTGCAGCATCAGCCATGCCCGCGACCTTGTGCGCAATATCGAGCAATGGCAGGAAACACGCAAGGGCCCGCGTGATCGCCTCTGGCCGTCGGACTGGGTCGGCCGATTCCAGACCGAGCTGGAAGCGCTCGGCTTCGGCCGCGGCCGCGCGCTGGATTCGATCGAATGGCAGGTGCTCGCGCGCTGGCACCGCTTGCTCGAGGAGTTCGCGATGCTCGACGCGCTGCTGCAGGCGCCGATCGCGCGCAGCGAGGCGGTCCGAATGTTGAGCGAGCGCGCCCGAAGCAGCAAGTTTCGCGAGCGCAACCCCGGTTGTCCGGTGGAAATCCTCGGCGTCGAGGAGGCGCTGGGCTCGCGCTTCGACGCGCTCTGGATCACGACCCTGGACAGTGCCCACTGGCCGGGTGCTGCGCGCCGCGATCCGCTGATCCCGGGCCCGATTCAGGCCGCGATACCGCAAGCCACCGGGGACGGTCAGCTGCGCCAGGCGCGTCAGGATCTGGCCGGTCTGTTGCGCGCCTGCGACGCGTCGACGAGGTTGAGCTATGCGCGCGGCAGTGACAACGCCCCGCTGGAGCCGACCCGGCTGTTGCCCGATGCGCAGCGCGTGCCGGGCGAGCAGCGACCTCCGCCCGAGCCGGTACCGATCGAGATCGTCATCAACGATGTCCGCGCCCCCGCCCTTGCCGACCTGAATTCCGGCGGCGGTATCGGCGTGCTGCGCAACCAGTCGGCCTGTCCGTTCAAGGCCTTTGCCCAGCACCGCCTCGGCGCTCGCGCGCTGGAATCGCCGCTGCCCGGGCTCAGCGCGGCGGCGCGCGGCAGTCTGCGGCACTGGGCGCTGGAGTCCTTCTGGCGCGGTCTGCGCGACCGCGACGCACTGCTGGCGCTGACTGAAGCCGAGCAATTACAGCGTATCGAACAAGCCGCCGATCAGGCGCTGGGGCGACTGGTCCAGAGCTATCGCCGGGTCCTGAGCCAGGCTGCGCAGGCACTGGAACGGACCAGCCTGGTGCGTACGCTCCAACGCTGGCTGGCAGTCGAACGCGAACGCGGCGACTTCCGCGTCCGGGCGCTGGAGCAGAAGGTCGAACTCGATTTTGCCGGCCTGAAACTCCGCGGCATGATCGACCGGATCGATCAGACCGAGGCCGGCATGCTGCTGATCGACTACAAGACCGGTGCCGCCGGACGCAAGGACTGGAAGCCGGAGCCACGCATCATTGATCCGCAACTGCCGGCCTACGCTCTGGCCTCGGATCCGACGGCGGCCGGGATTGCCTACGCCCGGCTCAAGCCCGATGACCTGCGCTTCGACGGCGCGGCCGCTGATGCAACGGAGGTTCCCGGAATTTCGGTCGTCGGTGGCGACAAGGGGATGTGGAGCGTCGCCGAGGACTGGGAATCGCTACTCACGGCCTGGCGCGAAAACCTCGACGGCCTGGCCCGCGCCTTCGTCGCCGGCGAGGCCGCGGTCGACCCGCGCAACCGTGATGTCTGCAAATTCTGCCACTTGCAGGCGCTGTGTCGCATCGACGAGCGCATGCTCGGGATCGACGACGAAGAGGAGAACACGGCATGAGCGACGATCTGCAACGCCGCGCCGCGGTCGATCCGGGGCGCTCGGTCATCGTCCAGGCACCGGCCGGTTCGGGCAAGACCACGCTCCTGGTCGAACGCTTCCTGGCCTTGCTGGCCCGGGTCGAGGCGCCGGAAGAAATCCTGGCGATGACCTTCACCCGCAAGGCCGCGGCCGAGATGCGGGAACGGATCCTGAGGTTTCTCGACCCGGAGTTCGCGCCGGAGCCGCATGAGCATGCGGCGGCCGAGCGCGCCCGGGCGCTGGACGACAAGGTCGCGCACTGGAACCTGCGCGCCAACCCCGAACGCCTGATGATTCGCACCATCGACAGCTTCAGCCACTGGCTGGTCCGAACCATGCCGGTCGCCAGCCGTCTGGGACCGGTGCCGCAGCCGGTCGACAATGCCCAGGCGCTGTACCGGCGCGCCGCGCGACGGGTGATCGAGGCGCTGGACGAATCCGGTCTGGCCGAGGCGCTGAACACGCTGCTTGACTGGCGCGATCATCGCAGCCAGGAACTCGAGGACCTGCTGACCGCGCTGCTGGGCAAACGCGAACAGTGGCTGCGCGCGCTCAAGCTGACCGGCGCGCCGGAGCGTGGCGACTTCGAGCAGGTTCTGGCCGCAGTGGTGCGGCAGCGCCTGGCCGGTGCGGCCCGGGCGCTGGAGGCCGGCCTGGCCGCGGCGCCGGGCCTGCGCACCGACCTGATCGCCCTGCTGGGGTTTGCCGCGGACCAGCTGCGCGCCAGTGGGATCGAGTCCGATCTATGCCTGTTCGACGTAGATCGCGGCATTGCCGGCGACGATCTCGACAGTTTGTCGCAATGGCGGGCGCTTGGCGCGGGCCTGTTGACCAAGGACGGCGCCTGGCGCGCCACGGTCAACAAGAACAACGGATTTGCGCCGAAAACCGCGGAGAAGGCGCGCTTCATGAGCCTCCTGGATACGCTGGCCGACGACGAAGCATTGGCCGTCGAGCTGCACGCAGCGCGCTGCCTGCCGCAACCGCGCTATGCAAGCGACGCCCAGTGGCAGGTGCTGGCCGCACTGATCCGGGTGCTGGAGCGGGCCGCTGCTGAACTGGAATTGCTGTTCGCCGAGACCGGCCAGAGCGACTTTACCGGCCTGTCGCGCGCGGCGCTGACCGGGCTCGGCGATGACGATCAGGACGCCACCGATCTGGCGCTGTATCTCGACCAGCGCATCAACCACATCCTGGTCGACGAATTCCAGGACACCAACTGGGCCCAGCTGCACCTGCTCGAACGACTGACCCGCGGCTGGCAGGACGGCGACGGCCGGACGCTGTTCCTGGTCGGCGACCCGATGCAGTCGATCTATCGCTTCCGCGAGGCCGAAGTCGGGCTGTTCATGCGCACCCGCAATAGTGGCATTGGCGCGGTCCGCCCGGACTCACTGAAGCTGACCCGCAACTTCCGCGCTCGCGCCGAACTGGTGGACTTCGTCAACGAAGTGCTCGGACCAAGCTTTCCGGTCGAGGAGGATATCGCTGCCGGCGCGGTCGCCTATGCGCCGTCCGAGCCGGGCCGCGATGGCGGTGGCCGGATCGACATTCTGGCCGCGGCCGATGCAAGCGCGGAAGCCGAGCAGGTCGCACGGCTGCTGGCGCAGGAACTGCAGGCCCACGCCGACGATCCGAACTGGAAGGCGGCGATCATCGTGCGCGCCCGGACTCACCTGCGCGAACTTCTGCCGGCGCTGGCACGCCACGATGTGCCGTGCCGCGCGGTCAAGCTCGATCAGCTGCTGCACCGTCCGGTGGTGCAGGACCTGCTGGCGCTTGCGCGCGCGATCCATGTGCCGGCCGACCGCAGCGCCTGGCTGGCCGTGCTGCGCGCGCCCTGGTGCGGGCTGGAGCTGGAGGCGCTGCATGCCCTGACCGGCGACGGTGCCGATCTCTTCGATCAAGCGGCACTGGATCGGCTATCAGTGTCGGCGCGGCAGTGTGCCGAGCGGGTCTACCGAGCGCTGCGGCGAGCACGCGCCGAGGCCGGTCGCCGCTCCCTGCGCGAACGCGTCGAAGGCGCATGGCACAGGCTTGGTGGCCCGCAATTGCTGACCCGCCCGGCCACCGACCTGGCCGATGCCGCGATGCTGCTCGATGTACTCGAGAACGCCGAGGTCGAAGGGCTGCTGGATGACTGGAACGACTTGATCGAGCGTCTCGATTGCGAGTACACCGCTGGCGATCCGCCGTCGGACGAAGTCAAGGTCGAACTGCTGACGCTGCATGCAGCCAAGGGGCTGGAATGGGACCTGGTCATCCTGCCGGGCCTGAACCGGAAACCGCGCGGCGACGACAAGGAATTGCTCTACTGGCTGCCGTTCACCCAGGCCGACGACAGCGAGAAGGTGCTGCTCGCGCCGTTGCGCGCAGCCTGGGAGCCGAACAACAGCAGCCTGATCGAGCTGATCCGCAGTGAGCGCAACAAGCGCGAGGCCTGGGAGCAGCAGCGACTGCTCTATGTCGCCGCCACGCGAGCCCGCGAGCGGCTGGTACTGAGCGCCGCGCTGGACCCGGAAGCAAAGTCGATCAAGCCGGTCAGCGGCAGCCTGCTGGAATTGCTCTGGCCACGCGCCGCGGGAGAATTTCTGGCCGCGCTGAATGCGAGCGACAGCGACGATGCACCGGCTCCAGCCGCGACCCAGCGTCCGAATCAGGACCTGCGCCGCGCCCCGGCCGACTGGGAGCCGCCGCTCGGGACTCGGCTCGATTGGCGCGCCAAACTGCCGCCACGCGAGCGCGAAATCGAGATCGAATTCAACTGGGCCGGCACCCAGGCACGGCGCAACGGCACCGTGCTGCACCAGCTGCTCGAACAGGTCGGCCGAGTCGGGATCGAAAACCTGGACCCGGCCCGCCGCGCCACGCTGACAGCGCGCATTCCGCTACTGCTGCGCGCGCTGGGTACCGGAGCGCGGCAGCTCGAGCGTAGCCGCGACGAAGTCCGCTCGGCGTTCGACCAGACTCTCGACAGCGACACCGGACGCTGGATCCTCAGCGCAGCACATACCGACGGCGCCTGCGAACTGGCGCTGACGGGGATCATCGACGGCGAGCTGGTCAACGCCGTCATCGACCGCAGCTTCATCGACGAGCACGGCACACGCTGGATCATCGACTACAAATCCGGCTACCATGCCGGCGGCGACCTCGAAGCCTTCCTTGAAAACGAAGCTCTGCGCTACCGCGACCAGCTCCGCTTGTACCGCCGGCTGTTCGAACAGCTGGGCGAAACCGACATCAAGACCGCGCTGTACCTGCCGCGGCATGGGGTATTGAAGGAGCTATGACCGGCCGCGGATGAAGCTGACAGCCGCGGCCCGAATCGGTCAGAATTGAATCCACCCCCACGCTTCGGAAAATAGATCATGAAAAATCTGACTTTGCTCATCGCCATCACCCTGCTGCTGGCCTCGACCAGCGCGACCGCGGAGACCTGGGTTCGCTGCGGCCAGTTACTCGATGTCGATGCCGGCCGACTGCTCGCGGATCGCACGCTGGTGATCGCCGACGGGATCATCCAGCGCATCGAACGCAGCCGGACGCAAGCGGGTGAAGATGTTGAAATCATCGACCTCCAGGGCCAGACCTGCCTGCCCGGGTTGATGGACATGCACACCCACCTCAGCAGCCAGTCCGGCCCCGCTTCCTACCTCGACCGCTTCACCAGGGACCCGGCCGAAATCGCACTGCAGGCCACGGTCTACGCTCGGCGCACGCTGGAGGCCGGGTTCACGACGGTGCGCGACCTCGGCGACTCGTTCAATGTCAGCGTCGCACTGCGCAATGCAATCAACGACGGTCAGGTGGTCGGGCCGCGCATCTACACCTCGGCCAAGTCGCTGGCCACCACCGGCGGTCATGCCGACCCGACCAACGGCTGGCGCCATGACCTGATGGGACGACCCGGACCCGACGACGGCGTGCTCAATGGTCCGGCCGCCGCGCGCGAAGCGGTGCGCCAGCGCTACAAGGACGGTGCCGACCTGATCAAGATCACGATCACCGGCGGTGTGCTCAGCGTAGCCAAGAGCGGCACGGCGCCGCAGTTCTTTACCGACGAGGTCGAGGCCGTGGTCGAAACCGCGCGCGACTACGGCATGCATGTCGCCGCACACGCGCATGGCAAGGAAGGCATGCTGCGCGCAATTCGCGCCGGCATCCACAGCATCGAGCACGGCACGATGATGGACGAGGAGGTGTTCGCCGCGATGGTCGAGCACGGCACCTGGTATGTACCGACCATTCTGGCCGGCAAGTTCGTCGCCGAAAAAGCCGAGATTGACGGCTATTTCCCCGAGATCGTGCAGCCAAAAGCACGCATGATCGGGCCGATGATCCAGCAGACCTTTGGCCGCGCCTGGCGTGCCGGCGTGAAGATCGCCTTCGGTACAGACTCCGGCGTCAGCGCCCATGGCGACAATGCGCGGGAATTCATCTATATGGTCGAGACCGGCATGCCACCGATCGAGGCGATCCGCGCCGCGACCGTGCATGCCGCCGAACTGCTCGGCGTTTCGGACCAGGCCGGCCAGCTGGCCCAGGGGTATTGGGCCGACCTGATTGCGGTCGACGGCAACCCGCTAGAGGACATTGCAACGCTGACAAAGGTGGGCCTGGTGATGAAGGCCGGTGTTGTCTACAAGCGCTGATCCGTCGACCTGATGAAGGCGCTGGCGCGCGAGGCGGGCGACCCTGCCGACCTGAAGACCTTCGAGAGCTACGTCGGCTTCGCCGAGGCACACTTGCAGATCATCGAGCGCTTCGGTCGCTTTCCGCATCGCAATGCGAGTCTCGGGCGCGCATCGACGCCCGAGGAGACCGAATTCCTGCAACAACCCGGGTCGTCGTTCTAGCGGGTTCCGCAGCCCTCGGCCTGTGCCAGCAGGTAGCGCGCGGCGGCCTCGAGATGGGCATCGGTACAGACGTGGCACAGGCCGCGCTCGGGCATCGCGCCGATGCCGTTCAGGGTATTGCGCCAGACCTCTTCCCAGCCCTTCGCCGCAATCTCCTGCCAAGCGCAGGCGTCGTCGAGTCGCGGCGCGTCGGCGGCACCCGCATCGTGGCAGCCGGCGCAGACCAGCTGATAGACGCGCTCGCCATCAGGCGTGCGGGTGGCTGGCGCTTGCGGCGCAGTGCGGACCAGGCGCAGCAGGCGGCCGTCCTCGGTCAGCACGTAGAGCGCACCATCGGTGCCGATCTTCAGGTCGCGAATGCGCGCGGCGATCTCGCCGAGGATCGGGTACTCGCTGCGCACCACCTCGCCATCCAGATCGAGCCGGCTGACATGCTGACCTTTCAGCGCGCCGACCAGCAGGTCGCCGTCCCATTCCGGGAACATCTTGCCGCGGTACACGGCCAGCGGTGAGATCGCCTCGGATGGCAGGTAGTAGAACAGCGGCTGGACCATCCCCGGCGCGTGCGTGCCCTGAGCAATCGCGGCGGTGCTGTAGGCCAGCCCGTAGCTGATCGTCGGCCAGCCGTAGTTGGCCCCGTCAATCAGCAAGTTGACTTCATCACCGCCCAGCGGCCCGTGCTCGGCAAAGTAGACCGCGTTGGTGGCCGGGTCGCGCACCAGGCCCTGCGCATTGCGCACGCCGAGTGCCAGGATGCGGTCGTCGATCTCGGCGTTGCCGACAAAGGGATTGTCCGGCGGCACGCCGCCTTCGTCGGAAAGCCGCAGGATCTTGCCTTCGAGCCGATCGCCGCGCTGGGCCAGGACTTCTTCCGAACGATCACCGATCGTGATCAACAGTCGGCCCTGGCCGTCGAACTCCAGCGCGCCGCCGAAGTTCGACGGCGACCAGCCGAACGGCTCGTCCGGCAACAGGACCCGGAATTCCTCGAGGGCATCGGCCGCCAGCCGAGCCGTGGCGACCTGGGTGCGGAAGTAGCGACCGGTATCTGGATCGGCTTCGGCGTAGGAAAAGTAGATCCGGCGGTTCTGCTCGAACTGCGGGTGCAGCGCCACATCGAGCAGGCCGGTCTGCTGCTGCGAGCTCGCGATGCTCGGGAGCCCGTCAATCTCGATCACCGGCCGGTCACCGGCCAGCGGCACGCGCAGCAAGCGGCCGCGGATTTCGGTCACCAGCAGCTCATCGGGACCGAGGAACTCGAACGCCCAGGGCTCGGCCAAGTCGTCGCGCAGGGTCTGCAGCTCGACGTTGCGGATATTGATCGCCGCCAGCGAATCCAGCGCGCCTTCATAGGTCGGAGGCACGCCGTAGGGGCGCTCGCTCTGAGCGGCCGCCGCGGTCATCAGTGCCGCGCCAAGCACGGCCGCAGTGAAGAACAGCGCTTTCAAGGCAGCGCGCGGCGGATGAAGGCGGCGAACGATTCGATGCGCTGGTCGGCGGCCCGGAAGTCCTTGCCGGTGATCTCGGCCACCGGCTCGTGCCCCTCAGTGGCATCGACCTCGTCGGCACCCATCGCGACCAGACTGAATACGGTCAGGCAAAGAACGATCGTCACCCAATCAACAATCGTCAGGCGAGGCTCGATGGAGCGTCTGGAGATCAAGCGCATGCGCGAATTCCGGCCTTGAACGTAGCCTCATTATGGCCATTTCCAGCCAATGGCGCTGGATTTGACCTGCGGCAAACCCGACGCCGTCCGGCAATCTAGACTTCCTCGGCCATCCGGCAACGCGGCTGCCTGGAAACCGCGCGCCGAACATCAAACCGAAACCGAGGAGCAGGAAAATGACCGATCTGGTGGTCTGGAACGACGAGCTCAGCGTCGGCATCGAGGAAATCGACGAACAGCACAAGGTGCTGGTGGATCTGCTCAACGAACTCAGCCTGGCGATCAAGGAACATCATGGCAACGAGGCCTGCCTGGCGATTCTCGACCGACTGGTCGACTACACCCGGATCCACTTCGCGGTCGAGGAAAGCCTGATGCGCATCTTCGAGTACGAGGACTATGAAAACCACAAGGCCGAGCACGAGCAGCTGATCGAGGAAGTGGTCAGGATGCGCCGCGAGATCGAGGAAGACCACCGCAAGATCAGCTTCAAATTGCTGCATTTCCTGAAAATGTGGCTGACCCAGCACATCATGCATTCCGACCAGGAATACAGCGAGCATTTCCTCAACCGGGGCATGCAGAAGAACAGCAGCCGCAGCGGCTGGTTCAAGCGGATCTGGGGCTGAACCGGTGGGTTCGGCGCCAGAACTCGGCGCATTTCACGCCAGTCTGGATCGGGCCCTGTCCGATACGGCCTTCATCGACCGTTTCTACGACTCGTTCATCGCCAGTTCCGGCGAGATCGAGCTGCTGTTTCGCCATGCCGACATGCCGCGGCTGAAACGCAAGCTGAAGAATTCACTGCGCCTGATCACCCAGGCGATCGACGACGAGCCGGGTGCGGCAGAGTACCTCGAGCTGCTGGGCCGGACCCACAAGCGACTCGGTATCGAGCCGCGACACTTCGACGGCTGGATCTGGGCGCTGATCGATACCGTGGCGCAGTGCGATGCCGAATTCGGCCCGGACACCGAGCGGGTCTGGCGCACGGTATTGAGTGCTTCGGTTGTCCGAATGCAGGCCGGGACTATCGTGCAGGCCGGGACGACCGGGCCGGCCGCCGACAGCACCGCCTGATTCTCCGGCGCGGCGGCCACGGTTTCGCTGCATGGCGAAACCGCACGGCCGCGGCCGATGCCTCGCTTCAGGCGCCGGCCGCCAGCGCCGCAGAGGCCGGGACGTATTCGTAGCCAAGATCGCGCGCCACGGCCTCGTAGGTCACCTGGCCGCGATGCACGTTCAGCCCGTTCTGCAGATGCAGGTCATCCAGCAGCGCCTGCGTGGCGCCCTTGTTGGCAATCTGCACCGCAAAGGCTAGCGTGGCGTTGGTCAGCGCGAAGGTCGAGGTGCGCGCGACCGCGCCCGGCATGTTGGCGACGCAGTAATGGATGATGCCGTCGACCTCATAGGTCGGCTCCTGGTGCGTGGTCGCATGCGAAGTTTCGAAGCAGCCGCCCTGATCGATCGCGACGTCGACCAGCACCGAGCCGGGTGCCATCAGTTTCAATTGCTCACGGCGCACCAGTTTCGGCGCCGCCGCACCCGGAATCAGCACCGCACCGATGACCAGGTCGGCACGCGCCAGGTGTTCCTCGATCGCTTCCTCGGTCGAGTACAGCGTGTTCAGATGATCGCCGTACAGCTCGTCGATGTATTTCAGGCGCGGCAGCGAGCGGTCGAAAATGGTCACGTCCGCACCCAGACCCATGGCCATGCGCGCGGCATTCAGGCCAACCACGCCGCCACCGATCACCATCACATCGGCCGGGCGCACGCCCGGCACGCCGCCGAGAAGGATGCCCGAGCCGCCCTGGGCGCGCTCCAGCGCATGCGCACCGGCCTGGATCGACATCCGGCCGGCCACTTCCGACATCGGTGCCAGCAGCGGCAGGCCGCCATTCCGGTCGGTCACGGTCTCGTAGGCGATCGCG
>NPIE01001452.1_pt2 | contig 13669 bp, 13 predicted proteins | sample 8637661 | NCBI WGS metagenome assembly NPIE01 (sample SAMN07420842, study PRJNA396082) | bioreactor metagenome | isolation source: sample BA12 brine-fed electro-methanogenic bioreactor BA | place: Japan: Kochi | collected 2016-12-09 | reverse complement strand
ACCGGCTCACAGCGTGCCCTGTGGTGGGCCTGCCGACTCTCATAGGGCCGTCTGTAGGCCGTTGAGGCACGTGGCGTCACGACGGCAGACCAGGGAGAACGGCTCGATCGCGCGGTCAGGCGTGATGTGACCCTTGCGCCCGTCGTCGTTCATCGGTATCGGCTCGCCGATGCGCCGCGGCAGATAGGCCGCCCGCAGCAGGCAGTAGGCGCTGCAGACCATAGAGCGTTCAAGGTAGTTGCCTACGTCACCGCTACGATCTCCGCGGTGCGAAGCCTGCCCTCATCCAGCTCAAGGCCGAGGCCGGGTCTATCAGGCAGCGGGATGCAGCCGTCGGCGTCGATGTGCAGGGGTGCGGTGAAGAAGCTCTGCGTCGTGGCTGGGGTCAGCACCGGCGGATCGTAGGGGTACTCCACCATCGGGCAGCTATCGACGGCAGCCATCGCGTGCAGGCTCGCAGCCAGGCAGAGCGGAAAGGAGGCACCGCTCATCAACACGTGCGGGATGATGAGCCGTCCGTAGGCATCGGCGTACTCCGCGACCTTCCGCGCGCCGGTAATGCCCAGGTTACCGCCCATCACCAGGTCGGGTTGGAGGATGTCGTAGGCGCCTGTCTGAAGATAGGGCCGCCAGTCGTAGGTGGTGGGCACGTGCTCTCCGCCGGCGATGAACATGTCGACCGAAGCCGCGATCTCCGACAACCCCTCAAGGTCGGTCCGTGCGAGCGGCTCCTCCAGGAAGTAGAGCCCCAGTGCGTCGAGCTCCTGCGCCACGCGCAGCGCGGTCAGTCGCGACCAGTAGGGATAGCCCTCGGAGAAGTTGTTCTGGTTGGCGTCGACCATCAGCATCACGTCGTCGCCGAGCGCCTCGGCGACCGCGACCACAGCGGCGAGGTCGTCGCGCACGTCCTGACGGTGTAGCCGCAGTTTGACGGCGCGGAAGCCTTCGTCCTTGAGCGCCAACGCTTCGTCCACCAGGGCCTCCGTGGGCAGCAGGCGGCTCGTAGCGGCGTAGACGAGGATTCGGTCGCGGCGGCTGCCGAGCAGTTCGTGGAGTGGGCGGCCCGCTGCCTTGCCCACCAGGTCCCAGAGCGCGAGCTCGAGTCCCGAGGCGCCCCTGCCCGAGGTCTCTGATCGCACGCCGCTCATATGTCGTGCCCAGAAGCGGCCTACCTCGAAGGGGTCCTGCCCGATGGCGAGACGGGGATCGGCTCCCGTGTAAGGCCCAATGCCGACGAGGCCTTCGTCGGTCGTCAGCCGGTAGATGCTGAACCCAAGCACGGTGCGAGGCTTGCCGCTTGGTTCCCACCAGGCCGCCGACCAGGGCTGGGGCAGGGCGACGGCGTCGTCGATCCTGACGACCTCGGTCTTCACTACTCTCATCGTGTCTCCTTGGGTGGGTGGCATGGAGGTGGACCTGCTCCACCTCGCAGATATCCGGGCGGATCACGTCCCACGCCTGCCTGGGTGTGATCCGCCCGAAACCTAGCGCTCAACGGACCTGAACCGGACCTCTCTGATCCGGTGGTGATGCTCTGAGGCTCAGTTGAAGAAGTCCTTGTCCTCGTCGGTCAGATAGGCCGACGCCTTGTCGATGTTGAATGTGACGCCCAGACCCGGCGTGTCCCAGACGTCGATCAGGCTGTCCGTGACGATGGGGTCGGGCAACCCCTCGACGATGTCGTACCACCAGTCGGGGTGCGCCACCGGGTACTCGAAAGCAATGTAGTTCTGTGGCAGCGTAGCGGCGACCTGGACGTGGGCCGCGAGGCCGAACACGCCGTCGATGACGCCGTGGGGCGCCATCAGGATGCCCTGGAGATCGGCATACTCCGCAACCCACTTCAGCTCGGCGATGCCGCCGATGTCGGCGGGATCGGGGCCGATGACGTTGACGGCGTGTGATTCGATGAGCTCGCGGAAGTTCTCGCGGAGATAGATCTGCTCGCCGGTGTGGATCGGCGTCGAGGTGCTCATCGTCAGCTCGCGGTAGACATCGGCCATGACATAGGGCGTGTAGTCGCCGGTGATGGTGTCCTCCATCCACATAATGTTGTAGGGCTCGAGCGCTCTGGCGAGTCGGATCGCGTCGGGGACCATGAAGCCGGGACCGCAGTCGAGCGCCAGACCGACCTCGTCGCCGAGGACGTCCTTCATCGCCGCGACACAGGCGATGATGTGCTTGAATCCCTTATCGGTCAGGGGGCCGCGGTTGGGGTGCGGCGCGCCGCGCTCCACCTCGCCGTAGAAGAAGCCCGGCACGTCGTAGGGCATGCGGCTGTGGAAGGCGATGCCCTGCTTGATGAAGGCAAAGTGCTCGGGTGAGTCCTTCATCTTCTGCATGTTCTCAGCGTAGTCCTCGGGCGAGGAGCCGTTCATAGGGAAGCGCACGCCGCCGTTGTAGACGCGGACCTTGTCACGGACTTTGCCGCCCATCAGCTTATAGACCGGCAAGCCGGCGGCCTTGCCGGCGATGTCCCAGAGCGCCATCTCGATGGCGCTGACCGCGCTGCCCCAGGGCTTGAAGCTGCCCATGCGGCGGATCTTCAGCATCACGCGGGCGATGTCGGTCGGGTCCATGCCCAGCAGATACTGCTTGTAGAAGAGAACGTGCGGCTTGAGGTAGGGTTTGGAGTTCTCCGCCTGGCCAAAGCCGTCGATGCCCTCATCGGTGACGATGCGGACGACGGGGTTCTGGCCGATGATGGCGCACTTCAGATCGGTGATCTTCATCAGGTTGCCTCCGGGTAGTGAGTATCATGTCCGAGTATGCAGCCACTACGATAGAGGTGTTCGCGAAATCCGTCAAGCATGTGGGTCGGAAAGCTGTTCCGANNGCGGGTCAGCTACCCGCCCCACATAGGGAAGGTGCACACTTCACAGAAGCGGGAAGCCGGGCTATAACTGGTCTCAACCGAAAGGAGGACCGGCGATGAAGATCGGTGTTGTCTTTCCACAGACGGAGATCGGCGCGGAACCCGCTGCGGTGCGACGCTACGCGACGGCGGTTGAGGCGCTTGGGTTCCACTATCTGCTTGCCTTCGAGCACGTCGTCGGTGCGAACCCCGATAGGCCGGGGCGTTCGCGAGGTGCCTACGACCATGAGAGCCTCTTCCACGAACCCTTCGTGCTCTTCGGCTACCTGGCGGCGCTCACCACGCGGCTGGAGTTTGCGACCGGGATCGGGATCCTGCCGCAGCGCCAGACGGCGTTGGTCGCGAAGCAGGCCGCGGAGGTGGATGTGCTCTCCGGCGGGCGATTGCGGCTCGGCGTTGGGGTGGGATGGAACGCGGTCGAGTACGAGGCGTTGGGCCAGGACTTCCACACGCGCGGCGCGCGCCAGGCGGAGCAGGTGGGGCTGCTGCGCGCGCTGTGGACGCAGCGCCTGATTGAGTTCGAGGGACGTTTTGATCGCGTGCCGGATGCGGGCATTCATCCGCTCCCGGTGCAGCGCCCAATTCCTATCTGGTTCGGCGGCGGCGCCGACGCGACGTTACGCCGAATGGCGCGGCTGGGCGACGGCTGGATGCCCAACACCATGCCGCTCGAAGCACTGGCGGCCCGGCTCGCGACGTTGCGTGAGCTGCTCCGCGCGGGAGGGCGGGATCCGGCGGCGTTCGGCGTCGATGTGCGCATCGATATGCGCCGCACCGGCGAGGCCGAGTGGCCCGAGACCCTCGCCCGCCTGGCGGAACTCGGCGCCACGCACGTCTGCATTAACACGATGGGCAACGGCTTCGACCTGGACGCGCACCTGGCCGCGGTTGCACGGTTCCATGGGACAGCGCCGCAGGTGGCCTAGCGTATGCAGAAAGGAGGCACTCGTCAATGATGGACGCGATTGAGCGCACGCGGGCGACGCTCGCCTTTGATGAGCCGGACCGGCTGCCGGTTGATCTGCACAACTTCCAGCCGGCTGCCGCGGCCATGGGCGTGCCGCTCCAGGAGGTCTTCAAGGATGGCGAGTTGCTTGCCGAGTCCCAGATCCGGGCGTGGCGCGAGTTCGGCCATGACGTGATCATCCTCGAGAGCGGGACCTCCTCCTCGGCGGAAGCTTGCGGCGTCGAGGTCGTCTATCGCGACGACGCGGCGCCGGTGGCGCTCAAGCCTGCGCTTGCACGCCTTGAGGATGTCGACATGCTGCCGGTTCTCGATCCGTGGACGACCTTCCCCTGGTCGGAGATCCTCAAGGCGACGCGGATGGTCGCTCGGGAGATCGGTGATCGGGCCTACATCATCGGACGGGGCGATCAGGGGCCCTTCTCGTTGGCGCTGATGCTGCGTGGCTACGAGGCCTTCATGCTCGATATCGCGCTGAACGAGCAGCCCGCGCTGATTGAGCGGCTGCTCGACTACTGCCGCGAGACGGCGACACGCTTCGCGATGGCGCAGATCGAGGCCGGCGCCCACGCCACGTCGATCGGCGAGTCGCCCTCGGGGCCCGACGTGGTCTCACCCCGTCACTACCGCAGTTGGGCCTTCCCGCAGCAGAAGCGCATGATCGACGGTTTTCGCGCCCGGGGCCAGGTGATCGCGCACCACATCTGCGGCAACGTCGGGCCGATTCTAGAGGACTTCGTGGCGACCGGAGCGCAGATCACAGAGATCGACCACAAGACAGATCTGGCGCGGGCGCGCGCGGCGGCTTGGGGCAAGAGCGCGATCCTGGGGCCGATTGACACGGGGTTGTTGGCCTTCGGGTCGCCCGAAGAGGTGGATGCGGCGTGCAAGGTCGCCATCGAAACCATGCGCCTCGGACGGCGGACGCGAGACGATGCGCCCTTCCACACCGGCTTCATCCTGGGGCCGGGCTGTGCGCTGGCGCCGGAGACACCGCCCGACAACATCCACGCGTTGGTGGAAGCGGCGAAGAAGTATGGCGCAAACTCATGAATCTCAAGGAGGCGAGTGATATGGCGAACGAAACCGGACCGAAGCTGCCCGTGCGCGGCTATCTGCTGCACATCACGCACTATGACCCGCGCTGGAACGCGATCAAGGACAGAGATGAGGAGGTGCCCTTCGACCTCGCGCTGGGCCTGGACGCCGTCGACGCGATGGCCGAGGCGGGGCTGAATCTGCTGGTGGTCGACTGCGCCGATGGGTTGAAGTACGCCTCGCATCCTGAGCTGGCACGCCCTTACAGCGTGCCGATGGAGACCCTGGTTCAGCTGGTCGCGCGGGCGCGGTCGCGCGACATCGAGGTCGTGCCGAAGCTGAACTTCGCTCAGAGTGGCCTGCATAAGCACAACCACTGGTTCCGCCCTCACAACGATCTCTTTGACAATGACCGTTACTGGGAGCTGGCTTTCGAGGTGATCGACGAGCTGATCGAGGTGGCTCAGCCGCCACGTTTCTTCCATGTGGGGATGGATGAGGATCACTGGCGCACCTACGATCAGTACGTGGCGGCGATCGAGCGGCTTCATCGTGGGCTTGCCGAGCGCAACTTGCGAACTCTGATCTGGAATGACTCGGCCTGTCTGTGGCCCCAAGCCGCCATCCATCGTGAGAAGTCACTGGCCGCCGAGGCCCGTGCGCCCCAGGAGGTCGTGCACATCGTCTGGGATTATAGCGGGGCGGACGAGGCGATCCTGACGCGCGTCAAGGAGGCGGGCTTCGAGGTCTGGGGCGCGCCGGGTCATACGGCGCCCCTAGTCGCGCGCATGGTCGAGGCGCTGCACAACGTGGGGGGCGGTGGTGTACTTCTGACGCGCTGGATTCCGTGCGTGGAGGCTAACCGAGAGGAGCTGGTCGGTAACCTCCGGGCGCTCGGGCCGTTGTGCTCGCGGTGACGTCAGGCGGGTAGCCGGCAAGCTCGATATTGCCGTCGAGCACCCCGGAGGTCGGAACAGCGTTCCAACCTACATGGTTGCATGTGGGGCCGGTAGCTGACCCGCCCGAGCCGGTAGCGGGAGAGCGGAGGTTGGAACAGCGTTCCGACCTCCGCAGTGTGTATGTGGGGTGGGGTATTAGCGCGCTCACCCCACATGCACGGGCAGTTCCCCTTCCCTGCGCTAGGTACATTCGATTCCTTATTGACATACGATATGTACTTTGGTATAATTTACACGTGTAAGGTAGCGCGCGTAACCCATCGCGAGTAATTCCAGGATCTCAACCTATGAAACGACCCACTCAGACTGACGTTGCCCGCCTGGCGGGCGTCTCGCGTGCTACGGTCTCTTATGTCCTCAATGACCGTACCGATGGACGCATCCCGATCACCGAGCAGACTCGGCAGAAGGTGTTGACGGCTGCCGAGGCGCTGGGTTACGAACCGAGCGCGCTAGCTCGTAGCCTACGCTCGGGTGAGAGCCGGATGATCGGCCTCCTTATGCCTGCGGTGCACAACCCCTACTACTGGGACATACTCGCTGGCGCGGAGGAGGAGATCACGGAGCAGGGATACCATTTGGTTCTGGTTACCTCCAACCTCGATCCGATGCGCGAGCGCCGCTGCCTTCAGTCGCTCTTTCAGCAGCGACTGGATGGCGTGATTCTGATGCCGACCTTCCTCGACAGGTTCGTTGATGAGATGGAGGCGCTCTCCGAGCGCAACAGCCCGGTGGTGGTGATCGGGTCCTCTGCGAGTGCGGACTCGGTCAACCCGGACATTGAGGGTGGTGCGACGGCGATGATGGAGCACTTGCTAGGCCTTGGCCACGAGCGGATCGCCTTCATCAACGGCGTCGCCCGCAGGCTACTATCCCAGGCACGCGAGGATGTCTACCTGAAGAAGCTGGCTGAGGCCGGCCTTCCACGCGATGCCGGGCTACTGCGCCGCTGCGGTCATCTGGTCAAGGATGCTTACGTGGAGGCACAGACGCTTCTGAACCTGCCCACCCCCCCAACGGCCATTTGGACGGTGAACGATCTGCTGGCGGTGGGTGCCCTGCGCGCGATTCACGAACGGGGACTGCGTGTGCCCGACGACGTCGCCCTGGCAGGGTTCGACGACATCGACCTGGCCCAGCAGCTCTTCCCTCCTCTCACGACGGTGCATATGCCGGCGATGGAGATGGGACGTAGGGCGGCCGAGTTCCTTTTCGAGAGGATGGAGTCGCCGGACCTGGATCCGATGCAGGAGTTGATGCCTATGCACCTGGTTGTCAGGGATTCCACTGTGTCGGGTATCGAGCACCAGCGTGTGCTAATGTAGACAGCGCACGCTGACGTCCGTGTTCGGTAGGGCGGTCCACCGGACCGCCACCCCCATTCATCGGACTCGAGGCGAAAGGAGGCAATCAGGTATCGATATCCCAACGACGCGGGTGGTGTAGGAATCCCGGACCGAGTTGCTTCGAAGTGTGTCGTCCGCACCAAGCTGTTAGCTGTGGGCGCCCCCGTCTCCGATGGTTGTGCTGAGATGTCACTTATGTACGAGGAGGAAGATACGATGAGTGCCAAGCGTACGATGCTCTATGCCCTGATTGCGGCCTGTCTGGTCTTTGTACTCGCCGCGTTGGGTGCTTGTGCCGCGCCCGAGCCCGAGGTGATCACTCAGGTGGTGACACAGATTGTGAAGGAGATTCAGGAGGTCGAGGTCGAGGGCGAGACCGTTATCAAGGAGGTCGAGGTCGAGAAGGAGGTCGAACGACTCGTCACCCCGACACCCATGCCCGACGTGGTGACGCCCCAGGGCAAGGTGATGCCCCCGGACGCCGCACCTCTTGAGCTTCAGATCCGCTACAATCCCGTCGCTGAGAACAAGCACTTGGACGTCCCACGCAACATCTACGATGCTAACTCGGTTCTCAACTGGGGTACTGAACCCCTCCTGCGTCGAGACGAGACGATGGAGTTGGTGCCTGCCTTGGCGGACGCCTATGAAGTCGGCCCGGATGCTGAATACTTCGATTTCCACATCCGCGAGGGCGCGATGTGGGACGATGGCACCCCCATCACGGCTGATGACTTCGTCTTTACCTTCCGCCATCTCTCCAATCCGGACCTTGACACACCCTGGGTCTGGTACTACTACTCCATTGAGGGAATCCAAGCGCATAAGTCCGGCGAGGCCGGCCCTGAAGCGGTCGGTGTCGAGAAGCTGGATGACATGACGGTCAGGATCCACGGGCGCGGCGGCAGTGCGCCCCACCTGCCCGCACTGCTGGCCTATCAGGCAGCCTGCCCGGCCCCCAAGCATCGTGCCGAAGCCGACCCCGAGCACTGGGCCGACGACGCCGATGGCTTCCTCTCCTGCGGTCCTTACTCGCTCATCAAGTGGGACCACAACCGGGAGATGACGTGGGAGATCAACCCCTACTACAACGGCCCCCACAAGCCCTACATCCAGCACCTGGTGAACCCCATCGCCTCGATGGGTCTCAACGAGTGGCTCAACAAGCAGATCGACATGATGCACAATCTCTCGGTGGCCGACCTCAACTTCGTTCGCGCCGACCCCGAGCTCAACGCCCTGCTTCGCTGGTACAACAACTTCCAGTGCGACTACCTGGCGCTGGACACGATGAATGCTCCGCTCGACAACCTGACGCTCCGGCAGGCGCTCTCCCATGCGATCGATCGCAACGCGATGGTGCAGATCCTTGCCGGCACCGTCGAGCCTGCCTACTCACTGCTGATGCCCGGCTTCCCGGCCTACAACCCGGAGCTCAAGTCCGTCCAGGCATTCGACCCCGAGAAGGCGCGGGAATTGCTGGCTGAAGCAGGCTACCCTGAGGGACGGGATGCCGCTGGCAGGCAGCTCGAGCTGACGATCACCGCCAATGCACGCGAGGCGAAGCTGGAGTTCGTCCAGGCTCAGTGGCAGGAGCACCTTGGCATCAAGGTCAACTACGAACTCGTCGAGTACGCGGCCTGGAGCCAGCGGCGTGCCGCTCACGAGATGCAGATCTACAAGGGGCCTTACGAGTACGACTACATCGACCCCGCCAACTTCCTGCAGCTCTTCCGTAGTGTGAGCGAGGCCGGCTCCCCCCGCCACGCCTGGGTGAACGAGGAATATGACCGGCTCTACGATGAGGCAGGGCATATGACCGATCCACCGGAGCGCTTTGCCACTTATCAGGAGGCGGAACGCATCCTCGTCGAGGACGTGGGCGCCATCTTCCTGACCCATATGCTGATCTACCAGATCTGGTGGCCGTTCTTCGCGGGCATACCCAAGGACGTGACCGGCCGTGAGGTCTATCGCGGACTCGACATCACCTTCTCGCAAGTCTACATCCGCGATGACGTCGCCGACTGGGGCACACCGCGCACCTGATAGGAGCGCTAAACACCGAGGCCTGCTTCCGGGTTGCCTCGCCTTCGGCGAGGCAACCCGGAAGCACCACTTAGTGCAATGGAAGATGGGAAACTGACGATATGAACACCCCCCTGCTGGAAGTCAAGGACCTGACGGTGCGATTCTACCTGAGTGAACGCACCGTCCACGCAGTGAATGGCGTCTCTTTCACCGTCGATGACGGACAGGTCGTCGGCATCGTCGGCGAATCCGGATGCGGCAAGAGCGTCACCAGCCTCTCCCTGATGCGCCTGATCCAGCCGCCGGGGCGCATCGATGGTGGACAGGTCCTGCTCAAGGACTTCACCAACCGTATCGACCTGCTGCAACTAACGGAGAAGCAGATCGAGCGCGTTCGCGGCAACCGGATCTCGATGATCTTCCAGGATCCGATGACCTCCCTCAACCCGGTTCTGACAATCGGCTATCAACTGATGGAGCCCCTCAGACTACACCGCGGCCTATCCACATCCGAGGCGCGTGAGGAGGCGATCCGGTTATTGGCGCGCGTCGGCATCCCGGAACCCGAAGGACGACTCAAGGAATACGCTCACCAGTACTCCGGCGGAATGCGCCAACGCGTGATGATCGCTATGGCGGCAGCATGCTCCCCGGACCTGCTCATCGCTGATGAGCCATCGACCTCACTGGATGTCACCATCCAGGCCCAGATCCTCGACCTACTGATGGAGCTGAAGGAGGACCTGGGAACGGCGATCATGATCATCACCCACGACCTGGGCGTCATCGCGGAAATGGCGGAGAAGGTGGTCGTGATGTACGCCGGCACAGTCGTGGAGAGTGGCCCGGTTCACGCCATCTTCAACGCTCCGCACCACCCTTATACAAAAGCACTTATGACCTCCATTCCGCCGCTTCGCAATGCGCCGGAGCGGTTGACAACGATCGAGGGAACACCGCCGCTGGTGCTCAAGGATCTCGACCACTGCCCCTTCGAGCCTCGGTNNTGCAGAGGAGCGCCCGCCGCTCCTTGAGCTGGCGCCTGCGCACAGCTGTGCCTGCTGGGTCGCGACGGCGACCCCAGGAGGGCCCTATGCCTGACCCGATACTCGAGACCATCGATCTGGTGAAGAGCTTCTCAGTTCGACGCGGCTTCTTTGCTTCGAGAACGGCCCGCCTGATGGCGGTCGACCGTGTCTCGCTGACCATTGACGCCGGTGAGACGCTGGGCCTCGTGGGCGAATCGGGGTGCGGCAAATCAACCTTGGGACTCACGGTCATGCAGCTCTACGAGCCCACCAGCGGCGTCGTGCGACTGGAGGGACAGAACATCGTCGGGCTGCCCGCCTCCCAGCTCAACAGAGCGCGCAGAAAGATCCAGATGATCTACCAGGACCCTTACGCGTCTCTGGACCCACGGATGAACGTGGAGGAGATCCTGGTTGAACCTATGGTGATCCACGACATCGGCACCCGTCACGAACGCATCCAGGAGGCGCAGCGCCTGCTGGATATCGTCGGCCTGCCCAGTGACACGCTGGGGCGCTTCCCCAGCGAGTTCTCCGGTGGACAGCAACAGCGGATCGGCATAGCCCGTGCGCTGATGCTGCAGCCGAGGATGCTGATCTGCGATGAGCCTGTCTCGTCGCTGGATGTGTCCGTCCAGGCCCAGATCCTCAACCTGCTGCGTGACCTGCAGAAGGAGTTCGGCCTGACCTATCTCTTCATCTCACACAACATCGCCGTGACGCGCTTCATGAGCCGCCGCATCGGCGTTATGTACCTGGGCAGGCTCGTCGAGATCGGGCCGAGCGCATCCATCCTCGACTCGCCGCTCCATCCCTACACCCAAGCCCTGATCTCCGCGGTTCCCGATCCCCAACCAAGGGAGTCGCGCCGGAGCCGGAGGCTCTCCGGCGACGTGCCAAGCCCAATTGATCGCCCGACCGGCTGCGCGTTCCATCCCCGCTGTCCAATGGCCCAGGATCTCTGCACACATACTGAGCCACAACTGCGTCAGCTGGGGGCGCGCCATCTGGTTGCCTGTCACTTTGCCGAGGCCACAACAGACACCCGCCATCCGGCGTGGGATACCGCCTGAGAAGACGGTCCGAGACGAGGGAGAGATTATGTTCCGCTTCATTTTGCTGAGGTTGGGTGGCCTGGTCGGTGTGATCTTAGCGGTCTCACTGCTAACCTTCTTCCTGATGCACGCCGTGCCGGGCGGCCCCTTTGATGCGATGACCGCTCAGACCGCCCAGATGATTCCGCTTGAGCTGGTCAAGAATATGGAGCAGATGTATGGGCTGGACAAGCCGCTCTGGCATCAGTACTGGCTCTTTTTGACAGCCGCCCTTCGGGGTGACTTCGGGTACTCCTACTATGCGTCGGGTCGCAGCATCAACGAGCTCATCCGCGAGCACTGGCCCTACTCGATCGAGGTAGGCATTATGACCCTGGCTTTTTCCTCCGTGGCAGGTCTGGGACTGGGCATCTTCTCCGCGATGAACCCGGGACGCTGGCCCGACTACTTCGGCACGGGCGTCTCGCTCTTCTGTATGACGGTGCCATCGTTTGTCTTTGCCAAGCTGGCACAGTATGTCTTCGCCGTTCAGCTTGGCTGGCTGCCCACCTCGGGTTGGTATGGCTGGTCGGAGCCCAAGTATTGGGTGCTGCCGGTGCTCGCCAACTCATTGGGCCCAGTGCTGACCTTGCAGCGCTACACGCGTTCGGCGATCGCCGACGTGATGCGCGCGAACTACGTCCGCACAGCACGGGCCAAGGGGCTCGGCAAGCTGAAGGTTACCCTGATCCACATCTTCAAGAACGCGCTTNNGGTCACCGTCGCCGGGCCAATGACCGCCAGCCTGATCACCGGATCGATCTTCATCGAAGGTATCTTCCGCATTCCCGGATTGGGATGGTACACCAATGTCTCCATCGGTCGACGCGACTATCCGCTGATTATGGCCTCAACCCTGCTATGGACCACGCTAATCAGCGTTACCTACTTCATCACCGACATCGTCTACGCCTTGCTCGACCCGCGCGTGGCCTTTGTAAAGGAGCGGTAAGATGGTCAGTAAAGCTGCGACAGGGTCAACCTTCAGTTACAAACGCCGCACCGTGACGCAGGCCTTCTGGTACCGGTTGCGCCGCAATCGCAAAGCGATGTTAGCGCTCGCCTTCATCATCTTTGAGATCCTTGCGGCGGTCTTTGCGCCCTGGATCGCGCCCTACCGACCGGATGAGAGCAACTACTCAGCCGTGTGGTCAGGGCCTACGCGGGAGCACTGGATGGGGACCGACGACCTGGGTCGCGACGTACTGAGCCGCCTGATCTATGGCGGTCGGGTCTCTATCAGCGTCGGCATTCTGGCACAACTGACTCAAGTGCTCATCGGCCTGCCGATCGGAGCGATCGCCGGCATCGTGGGCGGCTGGGTGGACTACGCCTTCATGCGACTCATCGACATTCTCTCCTCCATACCGAACATGCTCCTCTATCTGCTGATGGTGCTGGTCTTGCCTCGCGGCTTTCTGAGCATCGTGATCGCGCTTTCGGTCACAGGATGGATCGGCATTGCGCGACTGGTGAGAGGCCAAGTGCTCTCACTCAAAGCGACGGATTACGTCCGGGCAGCAAGAGGTATGGGCGCCGGCACCAGACACATTATCGCGTCCCACCTGATCCGCAACACGCTCTCTCCGGTCCTGGTCTCCGTGACCCTGGGGATCCCTGGGTCGATGATGGCTGAGGCCGGGCTTAGCTTCCTCGGCCTCGGCATCACCCCCCCGATGGCGTCCTGGGGTCAGATGATCGGTCTCTACCAGGACTACATCCAGACATCGTGGCACCTTACGGTTTTTCCGGCGATCGTGCTGTCACTGACGATGCTGGCTTGGTTCACCCTCGGTGACGGGCTGCGCGACGCCTTCGACCCCACACTCCAATTCTAGACAAAGGACACTATGATTCAGCCTACCCTATCCGATCACGCCACCGTCCGGGCGGCCTTCCCGGGACTTCAGGCCGGCGTCTACCTGAACACCGGCACCTACGGCATCATGCCGGAACCGGCCCTGGCCCGCTTCCTGTCGATCGTCGAGGAATTCGAGCGATTCGGCCTGCTCAGCACCGGCGGCGTGGGGCAGTTGGTCGAGTCCGCCCGCGCATCGCTGGGAGGACTGCTCGGCTGTTCGCCGGAGCAGATCGCCTTCACGGGCAACGCCACCGACGGCACCAACCTGGTGCTTGCCGGGCTCACCTGGCACGAGGGCGACGAGGTCATCACCACCGACGAAGAGCACGAGGCTATCGTCCACCCCTTACTCTATCTGCAACGCACACGAGGCATCCGTGTGCGGCGTGTGTCGGTGTCACCGGACGCTGACGTGATGATGGCACGCTGCCACGCGGTGGCGTCGCCGCGCACCCGCCTGCTTGCCTTTAGCC
>NPIE01009120.1_pt2 | contig 13682 bp, 15 predicted proteins | sample 8637661 | NCBI WGS metagenome assembly NPIE01 (sample SAMN07420842, study PRJNA396082) | bioreactor metagenome | isolation source: sample BA12 brine-fed electro-methanogenic bioreactor BA | place: Japan: Kochi | collected 2016-12-09 | reverse complement strand
TAATTTCATACCGAGCATGTTATAACCAATTTTCAGAGCAAAGCGCTTTAGAAAATAAGGTGTGAATCGCAGGAAAACATTCTTCTCGAATGCGACATTTTCACTCATTTTTCTGATGAGTTCTTCCTTTGTCAAACCAGCCTCAAATTGACTCCTAACAAGGTCATATAGTTCATCGAGGGTAATGTCATTTCTCGTCATAACCATATCGGTTTTGACAAAATTAGAAAAGTTTCTGAGAGTTTCCGATGGAAAATGTTTTCTCAGATTAACAGGGACAAAGATTTTTACCGGCGCTTGATTACTGCGCAGGTTTTCTCGATATCTAATCTGTGTGTTATAGATGACATTCATCATCACAGCAGCAAAGTACTGGGTCATGGTCAACTGCTTGCTTCTGGCGATATCGATGACATCCTTAGTTTTTAATATACCTGAAATTAAACCCGTATTGTAATCGGGTAACGGTGTTCCTTTGATCCGATAAGCTCTCTTCTCTGGTATATGTTTTCTGTTTTTGGCATTGTAGTATTTTTCGTTGGCATCTTCATACTCTTCCATCATTGGACGTTCGTTCTTCGTTTTGATAAGATTATCGGGGGTCACCGGATAGCCTTTCAGTTTCAAATACTCATAGACCAGCGACTGCAATAACATAACCACACCACCACCGTCAGCCAAAGAATGAAACATTTCGATAGCAATGAGATTCTGACGAAAAAATATCTTAAAAAGATAGTTGTTGTTTTCTTTTGGGTTGACTGCAGAACAAACCTCATGAGGCATCTCTTGAACATGAAATGCTTTGGAATTATAGTCCAAATAGTTCCAGAAGAAACCGTGCTTCAGGCGAACCCGAAACATCGGATAGCGTTCCAACATCCCACAAGCTGCAAGTTGGAGAAGGTCAGGATCGACTTCTTCATTCAGGGCTACCTGCACTCTAAAGGTATTGGTTTCTCTTTGATTTGAGACTTCAGGAAAGATTTTTCCTGAATTGTCAAGTTTAAACCAATCAGCATGTTTAATTGACGTCATCTTCATTACCTCTTAACTGATTATTCATATAGTTCTTTATCATCTGCCAAGCATCTCTAGATGATTTCATTTTATTAAATCCCAAGGGATAGACATGGAACATGCCAAGATGCTTTCTAACCATGACATGCGTGTGTTCTTTTGCTTTTTTTGCGACATCCATGGTATCTGACTCTATGAGTTCATTACCGCCAACAAACATCAAAAGTTGTGGAAAATCATGATAACTCGCATATTTGGGAGAAATATAGGGATTTCTCAGATCTTGGCCATTGGTATAGGCTTTGACATCCAAGGGAATAGAGCCAACACCAAACATAGGATCGATATATTTGTTCTTTTCATGCGATTCGCCATCCATTGCCAGATTTGTCCAAGCTGACATCGTCACGATCGCCTTGGGAAGGGGTAGGTCATGATCGCGCAAATATAGCGCAGTTGCCAATGCCAATCCCCCGCCTGCAGAATCGCCGGCAATCATGATATTCTCCGGCGCGAATCCTTGTTCAAGTAAATACTGAAATAAACTGACTGATTCATTGAGCGCTGTTGGAAAAGGATGCTTCGGCGCTAAGCTGTATAATAACGAAAACACCTTAAGGTTTGGGACTAAAGACAGATACTTTTTTGCGACCTTGCGATAGGTATCATTGTAACCCAGAACATAGGCACCTCCATGGAGTTGAATCAAGGCGTATTTTACATGTTGATCCTTTTTTTGAATAGCCTCAACCTTGGTGCCACTAAGGTTGAATTCTTCTTGAAGGATTGATCGATGGTATCGATAGTTTTCAGACAATTTGTTGGTAAAGAATGCTTTGATGTTGATATTGGTTCGCTGACGAATCACGTCAAATTTATTAGCAAACTTCATCAGACCTGCGCCAAAGCGATCACTTAAGGTTGGATTGTATTCTTTGTAGTCTAGCATTTTATCACCCTATCTATATTATACCACTTCCATCAGAAATAAAGCCTTTGATATCCAAGATAATTTTACTTTATATCTGTTATTTTTTATTTATTAGTATATAATAAAACTAAGCAAAAGGTAAGGTGATAAGATGAATTTACAAGAAAGATTTTTGAAGTATGTGTCTTTTGATACACAATCAGACCCCAACTCGGACACATATCCTTCAACCAAAAAGCAGTTGAACTTATTGACATATCTGAAAGACGAACTGATGTCATTAGGCATCGAAACAATGATGGATCAATATGGTTATGTGATCGGTAAAATTGCCAGCAATCAGAAAAAAAAGACCCCTGTCTTAGCCTTGATTGCTCACGTTGACACATCGCCCGATGCTTCGGGAAAAGATATCAAACCACGGATTATTAAGGCTTATGACGGAGACGATATCATGTTAAATGATGAACAAAACATCGTTCTCAAAACGTCAGTATTTCCTTCCCTAAAGGAACATATTGGTCATGATTTGATTGTGACCGACGGGACCACTTTATTAGGCGCGGACGATAAATTGGGTGTTGCAGAAGTCATGACTATCGCTGAGCATCTGCAAAAGAACGCCGCTGTAAAGCACGGAGAAATCGTCATCGTATTCACGCCTGATGAAGAAGTTGGTCAAGGCACCACGCATCTCGATGTCAAAAAGATTGGTGCCGATTTTGCTTATACGCTTGACGGTTCCAAAGTCGGTGAGATTGCCTATGAGAACTTCAATGCAGCACAAGCTAAAGTGACCATAAACGGTCATTCTGTTCATCCTGGATCCGCAAAAAACAAAATGTTGAACTCAATCAAACTCGCTTATGAGTTTGACCAATTCTTACCCTCACATATGCGGCCTGAACTTACCGAGGGGTATGAAGGATTCAACCATATGGTCAACATTAAAGGTAGTTGCGAAAAAACCTTGATGACCTATATCATTCGTAATCACGACCGTAACATTTTTGAATCTCAAAAAGAAGATTTCCTTTTGGCGTCAGAGTTTATCAATCGTAAATATGGAGACAAGACATGTATCCTTGATATCCAAGATCAGTACTTCAACATGAATGAAGTTCTTAAAGACCAACAACACATCGTCGATATCGCGATTGAAGCCATCAAAGTCCATCACATAGAACCCGTTATTGAACCGATACGCGGAGGGACTGACGGCGCAAGATTAACCTATCTGGGTTTGCCTTGTCCCAACTTGGGGACAGGTGGCTTTAACTTCCATGGTCCTTATGAGTACGCGTCGCTTCAGGAGATGGATCAAGCAGTTGAGATTCTCAAAACAATCATTACCAAAGTTTCTGAACTTGATTAAAAAAACAGCGGATTTCCGCTGTTTTTTATGTCGCAATGTCTTTTCGATTATAGAAAACCCATGTAACAAATGCACTGACGGCAATAATGGATAAGGCTAAAATCAGATAGATTAAATCGATGCTGTTGTCGTTGACAATCGATACAGCATTGACGTATTCATAGGGTGTAACATACTTTAAGAATTCCAACTTGTCAGTCAATGTAGCGATGATATCGAGGAAATATAATCCGATGACCATCCCGAGCGTTGTACTAATCACCGCTCTGGACTTAATGATGAAAATGCTGAAAGCCATGCCCATCGCTGCAAAAACCAACTGTAATAGCAGTGGTCCGACGCATAACATGACAATGGTGAGGAAGATAATCTCATCAATAATAGCAAATGTAATCAGCAAGAAAACAAACAAGACAAGGTTCAATAATAGCAGATTAGTGATGACGACAATACTTTTACCAAGCAGTATCTGATTTCTCGAGATCGGCTTCGACAACAAAAACTCGATGGTCTTGTCATCTTCTTCTTTTGATAAAATGCTTGCGCCTAAGATGCCGGCATAACTACCGCCGATTAACACGACAAAGAGGTACCCTTCCATTCCAAACCAGCCATAAGGTTCAGTCATATCAAGGCCACCCTCACCCAGGCCAAAAGCTTCTAGCAAGCCTTGCGGCATGTTGTCAAGCAAGCTAACCATATCGTTCATTGATTCAGAAAATGCAGGATAAAGTGAAAGCATCAACAAAGATAGTCCAACAATGATGCTTGCCCAAAGAATCCAAGACTTGAAGTTGCGTTTAAACTCCGTCTTAATTAATTCTTTCATGATGCATCCTCCTTTGTGTAATAGTGCATGAATATTTCTTCTAAGGTCGGCTCGGTGATGGCGATATCTTCGACATGACCTTTTTGTAGAAGCATGAGTAAATCATTGATTTCGCCCTTGTATGTGAAGTAGTAAGTATCTTTGACTTTTTTCAGGTTGACCAAATGATCATTTTCTTCCAGTTCAATATCTTTGGCAATCAAACGGACATTTTTAGCCTTGGTCTTAAGGATGTCTTCGATACTCTCGATTTTGATGAGATGGCCTTCTTTGATAATACCCACGCGATCACAGATTTTCTGAACATCACTCAATACATGCGATGAGAAGAAAATCGTTGTTCCTCGTCGCTTTTCCTCATTGAGGATTTCAAATAAGACCGATTGCATCAAGGGATCCAAGCCACTCGTTGGCTCATCCAAAATTACAATTTTCGGCTGGTGAGCCAAGGCAATAACAATGGCTACCTTTTTTTTGTTTCCGTAGGAAAGGTCCCCGACTTTCTTATCGAGGTCAATCTCAAATTTTTCGACGAGATACGCCAGTCTTTGGTGGTAGTCACCTTGATGAAATGTGAGTGCATAATTGAGAAAACGTTTGACAGTCATATCGGTGTAGTAGTTGACCTCAGAAGGAACATATCCGATATTCTTACGGATATCCACAGTTTGTTTGACGATATCCATCCCCATGACACTGCCTGTGCCACTACTCGGAAAAATCAGGTTTAAAAGCGTTCTGACCGTCGTAGATTTACCTGCCCCGTTGGGACCGATGAAGCCGAACACTTCACCTTCAGTAATTTCTAAAGTCAGTTCTTCAATACCTCGGGCATGGTTTTTATAATATTTGGTCAATTGTTCAGTCTTGATCATATATACCTCCGAACATCTGTTTTTGACTTTATTATATCATGTCACTGTCAAGAAAATGAAGAAACCTTTGTCTTTTCAATAAAGACATGATTGTGCTATAATAATTTAATAGGAGTAAATCATGAAAAAGCGGACGATTTTTAGCTTAATCATCTTTATAGGAACGATACTACAGTTTGTCCTCAGTCAATTTGTCTTTGAGGATTTCCCTGCGGTTCTTTCCTATATCTTGATTGTCCCATTTTATGTGATTGTCTATGTCTATTATCCGAGATATAAAATCGTTAGATATATCATTTTTGTATCTATCTTTACAGTCATGGCCTATACGCTCATGATGGGTTACCTCGATACATTTCCTTTGTATTCCCGTAAAATTCGTCTTTTGGGTATGGTTTCCTTTTTCGGAAGTATCTTTAACAATATTCTGGCATTCATACTGCTTTTGCAAGTTGAACCAAAAAGCCGCTGGCTGAGAACAGCGATTGTGTTTATTGTCGTCACCAATTACTTCTTCTTTTCCTACTATATCTTTTCTTTAACAAACCTTCTCATCGCTTTTTTTGGACCGGATGAGCAAGTGATCGATCAGTTGCTGCTGATCCTCCAAATTGTCATTTATGCCCTTCAGTTCTTCATCATGATTGCTCAGATCATCATTATTCACGTGCTTGACGATGAAGAGGAGTATTATGGTAAAGCAACCTCTCAATTAAATGAATAAAGCAACGAGCAGGCTCGTTGCTTTTTATTTAACATCAATCACAATCGTTGTTTTATCATCACTGATAGATAAGATCGTGACCGTCATATTGATCGACAGTGTATTGTACCATCGATAGTTACTGTAGATATTCCCACCAAAGATATCTCCTTCTTTAAAAAGATCAGAATCCTCAGTCATGGCATATTGTTCAATCGATCGATTCATGTCAGCTTCGATATATTTGATTAATTTCGGGTTCGTGTCGGTGTTGTTATGATTAAAAATTGAGTAGTAGTACAGTTCGTCATTATAGCCTTGACCGATAGGGGCACTCACATGCATGATAACAACGCCGGGTGTATCAAAATACATTGTACGGTCATCGGGAAGACTGTAAAGCCCTTCCGGACGATAAAACCAGATCAGCAAATACTCATCAAAAATCGTATTTTGCCAATCATCAATCAACAAGATGACATCGCCGGAAAGCGCATAACTGGATAAGTCAACCATCGACGATTCTTCGACGACAATCGGCGTTATCCAACCCAGAAGAATTTTCGAAAAGGGGCCATGGTCTCCGTAGGCGCTATCCATCATATCTGCACCACCTAACCCGCCTTCGTTATAGCTGTCGAGATCACTGTAGTCGTAGTAATCATCGAGTCCAAGCATGTGTCCTGTTTCATGGATGAAAGTTCTCGCATCAAGTATATTGTCGCCGGCATCTATAAATTCAGTGCCAGCCCAAGTAAAATATAAGGGTTCGACACCATCAAAGGTATCGTTTTCATAGATATAGATATCTTGATAAGCCCACCAGAGGTCTGATCCCGAAGCAAAACTAACAGGCGCAGTATACACGATATATACACCATCGATATAACCATCATCATTCGCATCATATTGGCTGTAATCGATGACGTCATCATAATAAGTCAGAATTTCATAGATAAGATCTGACTCAGGGTATGTGACTTCATCATCCCCATAGAGCCATTCGCCAGTCAGCGGGTCTTGTGCCCAAAGTTTCTCATATTCATCCTCATAATAAGAAGATGGTTGACTTGCTCTATAGAAACCAAAAACATCAGCATTAAGATTCAACATACCAAACGAACTCTTGTCGTAAAAACTATGAACAGACTCAAATTCCAGGTCATTCGTATAACCGTTGAACACGCGGTCAATCTCAGCAATCGATACATCGTTTAGTTGGCTGGGATAATCACTAAAATCAACTGCAAACACCAAAACGTCGACATCGCCTGATGAAGGAATACCAATCATATCCAACTCATCCTGAAGCAATGTGTAGCCAGAGGGTTTAAATCCTTGCCCATAGGCGATTGTTGTTGTTTCTTCGGTCGTGGTTGAGGTTTCTGTTGTTGTTATCAAGCTTGTCTCGTTGGTCGTCGTGGTTGTCAGATGCTCTGTCGACAAGGTTGATGTAGGCCCTTGAGTTGTCGATGGCCGCTCATTTAATGTGGTTTGAGTTGCTGAATCAGTTTGGGTGGTTTCAGAGATGGTGAAAAAATCACAACTGATGACAAGCAGAGAAATCGTGATAACTACTATAATGCTAAATAATTTTCTCATATGAACTCGACCTCTTTCTTCTAGACATTATCTCATGGGCATTCCATCTTGTCAATTAGCATGCAAAAAAACTGCTTCACATCAGGGCGAAATATGATAGAATACTACTAGACACTAGAAAAGGTGAGATTATGAAAAAACGAGACATCCTGATGGCCATTGTTGCTGTGGTCGCATTGATAAATATTATTTTTAGTCGAGTCATCGACAATTATCCGCCCATATTACAGTTGCTGATGACCCTGCCTTTTTATATCATTATTTTGATATTTTACCGCAAAACATCATTGATTACCATCTTTTGTGTGCTGACGATTCTCTCTCAGTTTGGCTATTATATGGTGCTTCATTATATGACCTTGGACCTTATAAATCCGGTTGCCATCAGAGTTTTTGGATCCTTTTCCTTCTTTGCTGGGATTATCGGCTTCTTCGTTGCCTTTGCGTTGGTTCTACAGCATAAGACCTATAAGTTTACAGAAGTTAGTTTCTTGATTTTCTCAATCGTCAACTATACGTTTTTTTCATATTTCAACTTCTACTTGCTGAACATGCTAATCCGTATTTTTGGTCCTTTCGAAATCCACATTATCCAAATGCAAAACGTCTATTATGTGATTCAATTAATGATTGAAATTGCCATGGCAGTGATTCAAGTGTTGCTGATTTACTATCTAGAAAGAAACATGTGGTATGAGTTAAGACTCAAACTAAGAGATCAAGAAATCCTTCATAGTAAAATCACCGAATAGCTAAAAGCAAAGGAAGATAAGACTTAACTTATCTTCCTTTTTTTGTGCGTTTTTGTAACATCCTATTGCGTTCTAACTCGCGTTTCTTGTGGTAGGCATTGAGTTTCATTGCTTTTTGATACTGCTGGTATCTTTCCTCGTCCAAAACGCCTTGTCTGATGGCTTGTTGTACCATACACCCGGGTTCGTGACGGTGTGTGCAATCATGAAATCGACAGCCTTCGCTAAGGGATTTAATATCCTCAAAAGCGGACTCGGATACAAAATATGAACTGATCACACGGATGCCTGGCGTATCGATAACTTTCGTGTTATCACCCAAATCGATGAGTTCACGATGCACCGTTGTATGTCTTCCTTGAGCATCTGATAAACGAATATCTTGAGTTTTGAAATGGGCTTCGCCAAGCAATTGATTGATGATTGTTGATTTGCCCACACCGCTACTGCCAATAAAAACTGTCGTCTTACCTTTTATCATGCTTCTTAGCAATGGTAAATCCTCAGCATCATAAGCACTGTAGGTCAAGACATCCGCTTCCGTCAACTTCTGTACTTTTGTGACATAGGCCATCTCATCCTGACAGAGGTCTTTTTTTGTTAACAAAATGATCGTTTCAAATGGTTTTTCATAGGTCAAAGTCAGAAAATTTCTTAACTTCACAGTATTGAAATCCTCGTTAAGCGACATGCATATAAATACCAGGTCAATGTTAGCTGCGAGGATTTGCCTCTCGACTATTTGACCCACATCTTCTCTTTCAAGAACACTGAAGCGTTCTTTGACATCTTCAATGATGGCTGTTTGATCATCGATGAGGCGAAAGCCGACAAAGTCTCCCACTTGGGGATACTCATGCTTTTGATAATGAATGAAGTGGAAACGTCCGCTGACCTTTGCACTGAGAATAACATCTTGAAAAGCAAGAACATAGCGCTCTTTAAACACCGATGCTACTTGGCCTATCAATAGGCCATTATTTGTTTGCTCGTTAATGATTGATCTCTCCTTTCTGTTTGGATAGATACATCAAAAGCAAACAAAAAGGACCACAAATGGTCCCTAGAAATTTTAATAAATAAGGATTATTTGCTGATTGATGTATCTTTAATTGTGTTTTTGTTCGTTTCTAACATAATACATCACTCCTTTTTAAACCAATCTGATTTTACTACAGTCATGCTTTTTTGTCAATGTACTTTTAAACGATAGGTTGCATATGTGATACTGCCCGGTGAGTTTTTGGCCTTTTCAACGACAAAGCCTTGAAAAACAAAGCCCAGTGATAAGGCCAAGTTGATGGACGCTTGATTATCCTTGTCAGTCCAAATATCAAAAGTTTTAAAACCTATTTCTTTGTATAGATAAAGCAATACGGCTTCAATCGCTTCGCGCATATAGCCTTGGTGTCGGTATTTCGGATATAAACCATATCCAAATTCTATGCTCATCGCTTCCCAATCAACATTCCACGCTGCAAGTGTACCTATCGGTTCATCGCTAGATTTCAATGCAATCATCCAAAACAATGAGGTTCTCAAATAGCCTCTAAATGATTTTTGAAAGAAGCGTGCAACATCGTCGGGATGGTTTGCGATTGCATAATCTGCAAAGGGAAAATTAGCCTTATCTTTTAGGAACGCAAACTGGTGATCGTAATCAGACAGTCTAGGCAGTCGAAGTCTGAGACGTTCTGTTTCAATATCTCTAAATCGAAGTCTGGACATCAGTGTTTCCTCTTTTTTTGAAAATTAGCAGCGCCAAAATGGCGAGGATTAGAAGGCTAAATTTTAGCGCTGTGAAAAAGCCTGAAAGTGTTGCAAGGAATGCAAGCGGGGGAAAATGAAGATGATAATCAATGATGAGATTCTCAATCAAATCAGATGTCATTGCAGCAATCGCTATCCACGTCAACTGTAATCGTTGCGGCTGCAGAAATCGAGCCATGACCAAAGCTAACAGAGGGTAAAAAGTCAAGATAAACAGATAGTCGACAAAATGTATCATCTGGTAAATCCTTGCCTGAATGACATTGATTGAGGCGATTTGGTTTAGAAAGGTTTCTTGAGTATAAAAGAATTTTAAGTCAAGAAAATGATTGACATCGAACTGTGAGGCAGGGCTGTATGCCAGCAAGGCCATCAAGGCATAGGAAAAACCGGCAAAAACAGACAAAATTAACAACACTTGATTCGTTGCTGCTTTTTTAAAATGTCGTTCAATCAAAGTCATCTTTCTCATTCCTTTTCTTGTTTTATCAAAAAACGGCACAAAGCCGCTTCTTATTAAAAATCTCCAAAATCTTCAACCCAGACAAATGCTTTGAACTTTTGACTGGGTTTAAAACAAAGTTTTTCAGCCAATTTCTGGGATGCGGTTTTACTTTTCCATGTCGTCCATACGGGTTGAAAGCCTAATTGAATGATTTTTCTGATGAGTTGGAAGGTTGTGTCGAAGGCAAAATGCTTTTGGCGATACTTTTCATCGGTGAAGACATCAATCTCAATAAATTTCTTGCCGATACAAAAACCTCTGGCATAGGATATCACAGCATCATTGTGAACAATGGCTGCGACTGGGTATTGCTTAGTTGATGAAGCATCTTGGACCATTTTGATGTTAGCGGCGTATTGCGGTTTGTAATTCTTGGACTGATTGTTAAAGTACTGAAGATCAAGAACATAACTATATCTCTCATCTATCACACCATTGTGGTCATCCCAAATCTCCGTCATGAAATGTTCCCAATCCCGATTGGGGGCAAAAAGGACAAACTCTTTCTTTTGATATCGATTGATATACTCCTTGATCGCGTCGACAAACTCCGTTCTGTCCTTTGGAATGTCACCTGCAACATAATGATAATCGAGGTTGGTGAACAGAATTTGGTAACCTTGATCAGACTCGTGCATTTCATAGTGATACTGACCTTCCAAATGTGAAAAAATCACAGGAATGCTGTGTTTGTATTCGCTAAAACTATCGATTATCTGTTCTTTTGTCATCGGTTACGCTCCTAAACTAACTTCATTATCGTTGATTAGATGGTTTTTGTCAAGATGCGAATAAACAAAAGCGTTTGTGACTAAATGGTCACAAACGCCTCTTGATTTAATTGATTATGCTCAACTTGTTCAATCAGTTCGAGCACTTTGCTTTTGATAATATCTCTTGCTCTTTCAAAATCTTCTTTCGGTCCGCCACTGGGATCCTCAATGCCCCAATCAGCCCTATAAGCTGTTGGAATGTAAGGACATGTGACGCCACAACCCATGGTGATTAAAATGTCCAATCGATCGGGGATGGCATCAATCAGTTTTGACTTTGCATGACGCATGTCAATCCCATCATCCTCCATGACTTCTATTGCCATCGGTTTTGGGTTGGGATATACTTCGGTTCCAGCAGAATAGACATCAAATCTATCACTGGCGAAATGGCGCATGTAGCCTTCGGCCATGATGCTTCGACAACTATTGTGGATGCAAATAAAGGCAATCTTTTTCTTCATAAAAAAACCTCCTGAAAAACACTGGACATATTGTCACACAAACATGCGATAAATGCAAGTCAAATGACCTGAAATTACATACTTTTTACAAACAAATTGACGTGCTTAAGACCATCTTCTTGGATCGCCTTTGATGGTATCGAGGAACGCCATGTCCTCGGGCTTAATAACAAAGTCTAGCCGAGTATTCTCTACAATCCTTTTTTCGTGAACTGATTTTGGTAAGGCGGCTACACCTTTTTGAAGTAAGTACCTCAAACAGATTTGTGCTGGAGAGACCTCGTATGTCTTTGCGACCTTGATTATCTTTTCATTGGATAACAAGTACCCAATACCAAGCGGTGAATATGCGATGACAAAGATCTCTTTTTCATCGCAATAGTCAATGGTCTTTGATTGGTCGAGACCGATGAAATAACCGATCTGATTTGCATGCGGCGTTATCTCGCAGTGTTCTAGAATATTATCGATATCCTCAGGACTAAAGTTGGAAACACCAATGGCTCTAACCTTACCCTCACGATAAAATTCCTCCATGGCTTTGTACACTGCCACATTGCCTTCACGACAATCTTTTCCCATTTCACTCCAAGGCCACGGTGCATGAATCAGATATAAATCAATGTAATCTAGACCGAGGTTTTCCAATGATTGAAGGAATGTCTTTTTGGCTGTATCATAATCTTTGATTTCTGCCGGTAATTTTGTAGTAATGAAAATGTCTTCTCTTTTGATGCCTGAATCCCTGATTGCTTCCCCTACGCTCTTTTCATTCTGATAGGCGGCAGCCGTATCGATATGCTTATAGCCGTGCTTCAAGGCTAAGGTCACCGACTCGTAAGCTTCTTCTCCCGGTTTAATCTGCCAAGTGCCAAAGCCTATTTTTGGCAACTTAACGCCGTTGCTTAAGACATAATTCTGTTGAAACTCTTTCATCTGTTTCATCTCACTTTCTCCATAAATTCTTTTAGTGCTTTTGTTTGCGGATTGTTTAAGATATCGGGTGTCCCATGTTCATGAATATGCCCATGATACATAAAGATAACGTAATCTGCAAAATCCTTAACAAAACTGATAACATGTGTGACAAAAACGAAATCCTTGCCCATGCCTTTCAGCTCTTCGACTGCATGTAAAACTTCATGCGTCAGAATCGGATCTAAAGACGATGTGGGTTCATCCAAATAAATGATGTCTGGATCAACGCTCAATGCCCGTGCAATGGATGCCCTTTGGGCTTGTCCTCCGGACACATTTTTTGGCAACTTGTCGACTTGATCCCCAAGATGAAGCAGATTAAGGTATTTACACGCTGCTGCATCTGCATCTTCTTTGCTGTATCCCCTTGTTTTTTCTAAAATAAGTGTGATATTTTTCTTCAATGATAAATGAGGGAAGAGGTTGTGACTTTGAAAAACAAAGCCAACTTTTTTCTTATAGGACTCATCTTGAACAGGGATATCGTTGATAAAAATTTCCCCTTCAGTCGGTGTTTCAAGCCCTGACATAAGTCGCAAAAGCGTCGACTTGCCTGATCCAGAGACGCCGATAATCGCAATCGAACTGTGGTTTTCGAGGTAAAAATTGATTTGATGCAACACTTCAATATCATAACTATGCGAGATATCCTTGATTTGTAATTTCATAAGGACCACTTCCTCTCAATTGCCTTGGTTCCCTGAGATAAGGGAATTGTAATCACAAGGTATAGAATCCACATTAAAACATAACCTTCGACAAAGGCAAAAGTATTGGATGTTGCAATCTTGATTGCGTAGTATAACTCTCGATAGCTTAATACGTTGAGAAGAGCGCTACCTTTGATAATCAAAGAAAAGTTATTCATCATCGGTGGCATTAAAATCCTAATGACTTGGGGGATGATGATGTAGCGATATTTCTGAAAGCCTGTAAAACCAAACAAATCCATGGCCATGAACTGTTCTTTCGGGATGCTTGAAAAGGCAGATTTGTAGACGTTTGACATATATGGGGTCATATAAACGATAATTGCCAGTCCACCCATTAAATTACGGTCGTAAGTATCGAAAGCCGGTCCCACGACAAAGGCAAAAATGATGAT
>NPIE01013483.1_pt1 | contig 13695 bp, 9 predicted proteins | sample 8637661 | NCBI WGS metagenome assembly NPIE01 (sample SAMN07420842, study PRJNA396082) | bioreactor metagenome | isolation source: sample BA12 brine-fed electro-methanogenic bioreactor BA | place: Japan: Kochi | collected 2016-12-09 | reverse complement strand
GTTTGATTCTGGGTTGCGATTATTCCGTCCCTAACGGGACTTTTAAAAAATTTCTTTCCACATAACATCTTAACATCTATAAACATTAAGTCCCTAACGGGACATAAACGTAAGCAAATCAATTAAGCAGCACAAAGTCCCTTAGGGACGAAATGTCTATAGAAAATCATATGGGCAAACCAGCACAAAGTCCCGTCAGGGACGAGATATTAAAATAAAAAATTCATATCTTTATCATAAACAATTAAAATTTACCTTATTTATTTCTACACCATGGCAAACACATTCACACAACTTTATTTCATGTCAGTATTTGCAGTTCAAAACCGCCAATCATTGATCAAAAAATCTTGGAAGGAGGATTTGTTCAAGTACATCACTGGCATCATTCAAAACAACGGACACAAGCTCATAGCAATCAATGGACCGGCAAATCATTTGCATATTCTGATCGGGTATAAGCCTCATCAATGCATTCCCGATCTTTTGCAAGACATAAAAGGTTCATCGTCAAAATGGATCAATAAAAAGGGTCTATCCCAACCAAAGTTCAAATGGCAGGAGGGTTATGGGGCATTCTCTTATGCGCACTCACAAATATCGAGTGTTGCAAGATATATAGAGAGCCAGGAAGAGCATCACAAGAAGTTTAATTTCGAGGAAGAATACCAGTTGTTACTTAAGCGATTCGGTCTTGAATTTGATAAAAGGTATATTTTGAAGGATGTACGATAAATTGGCGACTAATGTTTACCTGTTTCTTATTCATCTGTTGGTCACAAAAAAGAGCTCGATATTTCGTCCCTAACGGGACTTTTTAAAAATTTCTTTCCACTTAACATCTATAAATATTAAGTCCCTAACGGGACATAAACACAAGCAAATCAATTAAACAGCACAAAGTCCCATCAGGAACGATATGCCTATCGAAAACAGGGTTCAAGAACACAAACCACAAAACTCGAAATCCACTACTAAACCTTACTTACAAACATTCTTGATAAATTCCCCCGTTCACTCCACCTCATCTGAACGATATCCCTTACTTTTGCAAAACAAAATTTTACTGTGACTGATTTTCTAGAACATCTGAATAAAGAACAACGCAAGGCCGTAGAGCACACCGACGGCCCGGTGATGGTGATCGCGGGAGCCGGATCAGGCAAAACCCGCGTATTGACATACCGCATTGCATACCTGCTGGGCGAAGGCGTTGATGCTTTCAATATCCTGGCACTTACGTTTACCAACAAGGCAGCAAAAGAAATGCGGGAACGCATTTTTGAATTGATCGGATCCGGAGAAGCACGCAATGTATGGATGGGAACCTTTCACTCCATCTTCGCCAGGATATTGAGATCGGAAGCCCACCTGCTGGCTTACCCACCCCACTTCTCCATTTACGATGCCGATGACTCCAAAAGGCTCATCAAATCCATCGTCAAGGAATTGAACCTGGATGACAAGACCTACGCACCCAATTATGTTTCCAGCAGGATCTCCGCTGCCAAATCCCGCCTGATCTCTGCAGAGGATTACAACAAAAGCATCGATATTCAGGGAACCGATGAATCCTCAGGCAAACCCAAAATGGGAGAGGTTTACAAGATTTATCAGAACCGGCTGAGGAAAGCTTCCGCCATGGATTTCGACGACCTGTTATTCAATACCTATGTTTTATTGAGGGATTTTCCAGAGATCCTCCTGAAATACCAGAAAAAATTCAAGTACATCCTGGTGGATGAGTACCAGGATACCAACCACGCCCAGTACATGATCGTAAAGAAGTTGGCCGCAGACAATGAGAACATTTGCATCGTCGGGGATGATGCGCAAAGCATTTACGGATTCCGCGGGGCAAATATCCAGAACATCCTCAATTTTCAAAAGGACTACCCGGATGCAGTTACTTACAAACTTGAGCAAAACTACCGCTCCACCAAAACCATTGTCGGTGCCGCCAACGGCATCATCGTGAATAACCGTGAACAAATCTACAAGGAGATCTGGACCGACAATGACGATGGCCATAAGATCCATGTGCAAAAAGCCGCCACTGATGGGGAAGAAGGCAGCATCGTTGCCAATGCCATTTTTGAACACAAGATGAATGAACAGCTCAAAAACAAGGAGTTTGCCGTGCTTTACCGCACCAATGCGCAATCAAGGTCGATCGAGGAGGCACTGAGGCGGCTGAACATTCCTTACCGGATCTTCGGTGGCTTATCGTTCTATAACCGCAAGGAAGTGAAAGACCTGCTGGCCTATTTCCGGATCACCGTGAACCACAAAGATGAAGAGGCCCTCCTTCGGGTGATCAATTATCCCACCCGTGGGATCGGAAAAACCACACTGGATAAAATGCATATTGCTGCCGACAAACTGGATATTCCAGTCTGGGAAGTTTGTGAAAAAATTGAAGAATACAATCCGGGACTAAATGCAGGAACGCGTGGAAAGATCGCCTCCTTCGTTACCATGGTTAAAAGTTTTGCAGCCCAGATGAAGAAGAGGAATGCCCACGACCTGGCCAAACACATTGCCTCTTCATCGGGGCTCCTCAAGGAACTTTACGAAGACAAAAGCCCGGAGGGCCTGAACCGCTTTGAGAACATCGAGGAATTACTCAATGCGATCAAGGAGTTCACAGAAAAGGAAAGCACACTGCTGGAGTCAGGTCCTGCCGAGGAAACCCCATCAGTAAGAACACTGGACGAATTCCTGCAGGAAGTGGCACTTATCACCGATGCCGACAAAAAAGATGAAGAACAGACAGACTACGTTTCCCTGATGACCATTCATCAGGCCAAAGGATTGGAATTTCCTTATGTTTTTATTGTCGGGCTTGAAGAGAATCTCTTCCCGTCAATACAGTCCCTTTCCTCCCGCCCTGACCTGGAGGAAGAGAGAAGGTTGTTTTATGTTGCCATGACGCGTGCCATGAAGAAGCTAACCCTGACCTATGCAGAGAACCGCTATAAATGGGGCAACCTGACCATTTGTGAGCCCAGCCGGTTCCTGGAAGAGATTGATGAGCGTTTTGTTGATTTTCCCAAAAAAGCCAGCATGCAGCAATCGGGAATGAGTTTTGATGATTTCCGGAACAAACCCACCGGAAAGGCCCCACTGGCTGACATCAAACGAAAAAACCTGAAAAAGCTGAGCAATGTAGGCAACAGCAAGGCGATTGCTGCAGGCGGAGATAATTTTGAGGATATACAGACCGGCATGCAGGTGGAACATGCCCGCTTCGGCAAAGGGAAAGTGATCAATATCGACGGAATTGGGGCCAATAAAAAGGCAACGGTCTTTTTCAACGGCATCGGCCAAAAACAACTCCTGCTTAAATTTGCGAAACTCAGGATCTTGAAATAATTTGTATATTTGCAGCCCTGATCGGAATATACTACCGGATGATAGGAGCAATTTTTAATATCTGATCTTACAAAAATCAATTATGGAATATAACAGCACAAGAGAAAAGTTGATCATTCCTGAATATGGCAGGAATATCCAGAAACTCATCAAATATGCAATTGGCGTGGAAGACCGCCAGAAAAGAACGGTCATGGCCCACCTAATTGTGGATATCATGAGCCAGACAGTCCCGGCAAGCCGCGATTCCGGCGACTACAAGAGAAAACTGTGGGATCATATGTACATCATTTCCGATTTTAAGCTTGATGTAGACGGCCCCTATCCCCCACCTCCAGAGGATATACTCACAGAAAAGCCCCAAAAGCTACCATACAACCATGGCGAGATCAGGTTCCCACATTATGGCAAAAACCTGGAAGAAATGATCAAAAAAGCTGTGGAGTATGAAGAAGGAGAAGAAAAGAAAGCCCTGATCCTAACCATTGCCAATCACATGAAGAAATCCTACCTGAGCTGGAACAGAGACTCCGTGAATGACAACATGATCAAGGATCACCTGGAACTGCTTTCACAGGGAAAGATCAAGCTCGGGGAAGATGTGGAACTGAACTCCACCTCGGATATCCTTTCAAAGAACCGGACCAAAAAGAAATTCGATCCGCGCCAACAGAAAAACAACAATAACAAAAGGAAAAGGCAGAATTATTAGATTTTTTCCTGTGGTGTTTTAATCTGCTTCTCGCGTGCTATGGCATGTCGCAGTTTCGCAAACCGTTCCCAGTAAACCAATAAATAGCAATAAAATTTACCTGCAAAAGTTTCAGGTATTCCTTTATTGATCGTGTGCTCAAGAATCCTGTGATATAAATTATTAGCTACTCCAATGCAAAGGGTTGTTTCCTTGGGTTTGTTGTGATATACAAGAAGTAATTACCCGAGAAAAGTCTTCCAACATTATTGATTGGCCTGATCATTTTTACCTGTCTTAAGAATCGAAACCCTAAAACCTCCAATTGCCTTTGAATTTCAACTCAAGCTGTCAAGAGCAGTTCACTTTGTGACCAGCATAGTGACAAGGCACTCATGGGTATGACCTGGAAACAATAAATCTATACTCCCCCGGAAACAGGATATTGAAACGTAGTTTATACGTAGTTCATACGATTAACTACGTATAAACTACGTATGAACTACGTATAAACTACGTATTAAGTACGGAGCAACAAGCAATTTGTTAGACTTTCATAAACAGTGTTTATAATGTGGCTTGAGGGTAATTTTTTTAGGAAATCAAAACAAACCGGACAATGCACTTGTTTTCTAATATTTTCTTACCTCTTTTCTTCGTACCTTAGTCTCTCCAAATCTATCATATCATGAGTTCATTTGAGATTACAGGTGGCAAGCAGCTAAACGGGGAAATCACTCCACAGGGAGCCAAAAACGAGGCCCTGCAAATCTTATGTTCGGTTTTACTTACGGATGAGAAAGTCTTCATCAAAAAGGTTCCGGATATACAGGATGTGAACAAGCTGATCGAGATCTTGCAGGGATTGGGTGTGAAAGTTGAAAAAATTGCAACTGAGGAATTTTCCTTTCAGGCCGACGACATCAACCTGGAATACCTCAGGACCAATGAATTCAAACAAAAAGGAGCTTCCCTGCGTGGATCCATCATGATCCTCGGACCCCTGCTGGCCAGGTTTGGCAAGGCCTATCTGCCACATCCCGGCGGAGATAAGATCGGGCGCCGCAGACTCGATACCCATTTTTTTGGCTTGCAAAAACTCGGGGCCAAATTTGATTTCGATCAAAAGGAAAAATTCTACAAAGTAGATGCTTCCGAATTGAAAGGAACTTACATGCTGCTGGATGAGGCTTCTGTGACCGGCACTGCCAACATCGTCATGGCTGCTACCCTGGCAAAAGGACGTACCACTATTTTCAATGCAGCCTGCGAGCCTTATGTTTTGCAGTTATGCAAGTTGCTTAGCAAAATGGGCGCCAGGATTGATGGCATCGGTTCCAACCTGCTCACCATCGAGGGGGTAGAAAAGTTAAGCGGGGCCAGCCACAAAATGATGGCCGATATGATCGAGGTGGGCAGTTTTATCGGGCTGGCTGCCATGACACAGTCTGCCATTACAATCAAAGATGTAGATCCCGCAGCCCTGGGATTGATCCCGGAAGTATTCAGGCGGCTGGGGATTGATATAGAAGAAAGGGAAAACGATATACATATTCCTGCACAGGAACATTACGAGGTGGAAACCTTTATGGACGGATCTATCATGACCGTGGCCGATGCCCCCTGGCCGGGATTCACCCCCGACCTGATCAGCATTGTGCTTGTGGTGGCTACCCAGGCGAAAGGCAGTGTATTGGTTCATCAGAAGATGTTTGAAAGCCGCTTGTTTTTTGTCGATAAGCTGATCGACATGGGTGCCCAGATCATCCTCTGCGATCCCCACCGGGCCACGGTGATCGGCCTCGATCGTCAATTTCCGCTGCGTGGGCTGGAAATGGTGTCTCCCGACATCCGTGCCGGAGTAGCCCTGCTGATCGCAGCATTATCTGCCGAAGGCAAAAGTGTGATCCACAATATTGAACAGATTGACCGGGGGTATCAGCAGATTGATGAACGTTTGAGGAAGATTGGTGCAGAAATTTCCAGACATTGATAAAAGCCGTATGAGTTTCTATAGTCATCTCGTCCCTAACGGGACTTCATGCTCCCATTTTGTGATTTTACCCAAAGAAATCAAAACTCCTAATTACTTTTTGCCCTGCCAATTTGTCCCCATCCCTCCTTTTGGCAAACAATTTGTAAACTTGCAAACCGTTAGCATCATCATGAAATTAACTTATTAAATATCAATCGGAAAGATGGCAAAAGAAAAGAAAGATAAAAACAGGGACTTGGAAGAGGAATTAAAGGAGGCGGAAAAAAAGTCACCGGATGACTTTGCAGGTGGAAAGCAGTCGGCAGCCGACAGGCAGGCAGATGAAGACAAGTCGCCCGACGACATGCATGAAGAGAAAGGAAAGGGAAAGAAGAAGAGTAAAAAGAAAGAAAGCAAGGAGAAGGAAAGGATCAGCGAACTGGAAGCCAGGACTGAAGAGTTGAACGACAAATATGTCCGCCTGTATTCGGAATTCGACAATTTCCGCAAGCGGACCATGAAAGAAAAGGTGGAGCTCAGGAGCACTGCATCGCAGGATCTGATCACTGACTTATTGCCAGTAATGGATGATTTTGAAAGAGCCATCAAGGCTTTTGATGAGATAGAAGACGCCAGAGAGATCAAGGAAGGTGTTTTGCTGATCTATAACAAATTCAAAAATATCCTGAAAGCCAAAGGTCTGGAAGAGATCAACGCAAAAGAAACAGCGTTCGACACCGATTTCCATGAAGCCATCACACAAATCCCTGCACCCAGCGAGGAACTCAAAGGCAAGGTGGTGGATGAAGTAGAAAAAGGATACCTGCTCAATGGAAAAGTGATCCGCTATTCCAAAGTTGTGGTAGGAAGCTAAACAAAGGAACCCAATGACCAAAAGAGACTACTACGAAGTACTTGAAATATCACGCGAAGCCTCAGAGGTAGAAATAAAGAAAGCATACCGGAAAAAGGCTCTCAAATATCACCCTGATAAAAATCCGGGAGATGCTGAGGCCGAAGAAAAGTTCAAGGAAGCTGCCGAAGCTTACGAGGTACTGCGCGATCCAAATAAAAAAGAACGTTACGATCGCTACGGACACGACGGCCTCCGCGGAAATGGTGGGTTCGGCGGTGGTGCTGGCATGTCGATGGACGACATTTTCAGCCAGTTCGGCGACATTTTCGGAGAAGCCTTTGGCGGAGGTTTCGGCGGATTCGGAAGATCCACCGGCCGCAGTCGCAGAAGGGTGAACCGTGGTTCCAACATCCGGGTAAAAGTAAAACTCAGCCTGGCGGAAGTGGCCAAAGGGGTTGAAAAGAAGATCAAAGTAAATAAATATGTCAACTGTGAAAGCTGCAAAGGCAGTGGCGCCAAAGACGGCAGCTCCTACTCCACCTGTTCTACCTGTGGTGGTCGTGGACAGGTAAGCCAGGTGACCAATACCTTCCTGGGACAGATGCAGACCACGAGCGCCTGTCCGAGTTGTGGAGGCGAGGGCCAGGTGATCACACACAAATGCCCCGAGTGTGCGGGCAATGGCATCGTTAAGGGACAGGAAGTGATCGAACTCAAGATCCCGGCCGGCGTAACCGAAGGCATGCAGCTTTCCGTAAATGGAAAAGGAAATGCCGGAGCCCGCGGTGGTGTACCCGGTGACCTGATCGTACTGATCGAAGAACTGCCCCACGAGGAACTGGAACGCGACGGCACAAACCTCTTTTTTAACAAATACATCAGTTTTCCTGAAGCAGTGCTTGGAACCAGTGTGGAAGTGCCGACCATTGATGGAAAGGCCAAGATCAAGATAGAACCCGGAACACAGTCTGGCAAGATCCTGCGACTGAAAGGAAAAGGCATTCCCCAGATCAATGGCTATGGTACCGGTGACCTGCTGGTGACCATCAATGTTTGGACACCCAGAAACCTCTCATCAGAAGAAAAACAAAGCATGGAAGGCTTCATGGGGGCTGAAAACTTTCAACCAAAACCCACCCAGAGGGATAAAAGTTTCTTCGACCGCATGAAAGAATATTTTACTTCTTAACTTTGGCCCATGGATATTCTGACAGCCGAAAATGTTAGCAAAGATTTTTCCAATCACAGAGCACTGGATAATTTCAGCATAAGCATTTCCGATCAGAGCATTTTCGGACTGCTCGGCCCCAACGGCGNNATCCGCATCATCAACCAGATCCTGAATCCCGATACCGGGAAGATTTTCCTGAACGGTGAAAAACTGAAGCCCAGGCACATCGCCAGCATCGGCTATTTGCCAGAAGAACGCGGTTTGTACAAAAAAATGAAAGTGGGGGAACAGGCCCTGTACCTGGCCCAGCTCAAAGGCATCTCCAAAAGGGAGGCCACAATAAAACTCCGGGAATGGTTTGACAAATTCGACATCCTCCCCTGGTGGAACCGCAAGGTGGAAGAACTCTCCAAGGGTATGGCCCAGAAAGTGCAATTCATCGTAACAGTGCTGCACCAACCCAGACTGCTGATCTTCGACGAACCTTTCAGCGGTTTTGATCCCATCAACGTGAACCTGTTGAAGGATGAGATCCTGAAATTGAGAGAGAACGGGGCCACCATCATTTTCAGTACCCACAATATGTCTTCCGTTGAGGAACTCTGTGATAAAATCGTACTCATCGATAATTCCAGGAAAATCCTGGAAGGAAAAGTGGATGAACTGAAACAGGAATTTAAGTCGGATGTTTATGAAATTATTTTGCAGGGAGGGGAAAACGAACTGCGAAATATCCTTCCCCAACAATACAATATCATTTCATCGCAAAAGGTAAACGGCTCCGAGGAAGTTCGTATCAAACTACCGCCGGAAGCATCATCCAATGAGCTGCTAAAGGTGCTGATGCCGGAATACGAGATCCGCTCTTTCCACGAGATCCTGCCCAGCATGAACGACATCTTCATTGAACAGGTAAATAAAAACAAAACAAAAACAAAATAAATGGGCAAGATATCCCTCATCATCGGCCGCGAATATTTTACCCGGGTGAAGAAGAAAAGCTTCATCATCATGTCGGTGCTGGGACCCCTGCTGATGGCAGCCATGATGATCGTACCCATTTACGTGGCCACCCTCGAAAGCGATGAGGAAAAGACGATCGAGATCCTGGATGAGACCGGCTGGTTTTATGGCAAATTCAAGGACAAGGACAACCTGAAATTCATCCACACCTTCACCGACCTGGAATCGGCGAAGAAGGAATTCTTCGAAAATGAAAATTATGCCCTTTTATACATCCCCAAAACCGAACTATCCCTGCCCAATACAGCCACCCTTTATTCCAACAAACAGGTCAACCTGCCGGTGAAGGAATACCTGGAAGGAGTGCTTGAAAAGGTGGTAGAGAACAAGAAGCTGGAAGCCTCCGGGATTGATCCTGAGGTGCTCAAGTCTGCTGAAGTGAATTTCCGTCTCAGTACCATGACCATCAAAGAAGATGGGGAAGAAAAGAAATCCTTTACAGAAGTGAGCATGGTGATCGGCATTTTCGCCGGCATCATGATCTATTTCTTCATTTTCCTTTTCGGCGCCCAGGTAATGCGGGGCGTGATCGAGGAAAAGACCAGCCGTATTGTGGAGATCATTGTATCATCGGTAAAACCCTTCCAGCTGATGCTGGGCAAGATCATTGGCATTGCCCTGGTAGGACTGACACAGTTCCTGATCTGGGTGGTTTTCACCCTCATCCTGGTAACAGGGTTTACCACGGCTTTTGCTGATAAGCTCCCGGCCGAAAAAGCAGGCGAATTTGCTTCAGGCAACAGCCTGATGCAGGTTGAACAATTGCAACAAAATGCTCCTTCACCGGATGAAATGACACAGGTGTTTGAAGCCATCTTCTCGGTGAACTATAATGTGATGATCTTTTCTTTCATCATATATTTCCTGGGAGGTTATTTGCTGTATGCTGCTCTTTTTGCCGCCATTGGCTCTGCCGTCGATAATGAAACAGACACCCAGCAATTCATGCTACCCATCACCATTCCCATGATCTTCGCCATCATCATGGCACAGTTCGTCATCAACAATCCCGAAAGCAGCCTGGCTTTCTGGCTTTCCATCATTCCTCTCACCTCTCCCATCATCATGATGGTACGCATACCTTTCGGAGTGCCCTACTGGGAGCTGGGACTTTCCATCGGTTTACTCATCCTGGGCTTCCTTGCCGCCACCTGGCTGGCCGGCAAAATCTATCGTACCGGCATTCTTATGTACGGGACCAAGGTTAATTACCGGACACTCTGGAAGTGGATCCGGCTGAAGGATTGAGGCTGGAAGTTGGAAATTGGAGGCTGGAGGTTGGAAATTGGAAATTGGAAACTTGAAAGCGAGCTCTGTTCAATCAACCCCATTTTAATATTATAGTACGCTAACAAAATATATCCTGTTTTTTAATTATGATTTAGACGCCCCCATTTACTTGTCGCCTTGTCCCCTTTGTCGCCAATATCGCCCAACTCACAAACCAGGGCAACTTATTTAACACCATCTTGTCTTCAAAAAGGACAAACTAATGTTATATTTGTAACAACTATAAGCCTGTTTTCAAATTTACGCTGGAAGCCATGCATTTATCATTACGATATTCATTATTCAAGACATCAAAGCTTTTTGTTTTTCTTTTAATATTGTTTTTGTTTAAAGTTACCACTGCTCAGATTCAGATAGATCAATCTCTTACTCCCGAACAACTCGTCCAGCAAGTGCTAATTGGATCAGGTGTAACAGTTGACAACGTTGTTTTTACAGGCTCTCTGGAAAATGCAATCGGAAGTTTTTCGAATGGAAGTACCACCAACATTGGCCTGGATGAGGGCGTCATCCTCTCTTCCGGTGATGTCACCCTGGTCTCGAACCCCGCAAGCGAAAATGCCAGTGTCAGCAATAATTTACCCGGGGATGAAGACCTTGATGCCCTTGACGGTGTTATCGGAACCAATGACGCTGCTGTTCTTGAATTTGACTTTGTTCCCCAAAGCGATACTTTGTCATTTGAATACGTATTCGGATCCGAGGAATACCCAGAATTTGTAAATCAATTCAATGATGTTTTTGCCTTTTTTATCACCGGGCATAATCCCAATGGGCCTGATTACGTAAATGAGAATATTGCCCTTGTGCCAGGCACAAATCTTCCGGTGTCAATAAACAATGTTAACAACGGGACCAGCAATACAGGACCCTGTGTAAACTGTGAATATTATGTTAACAACACAGGCGGTCTATCTATTGTTTACGATGGATTTACAACTGTCCTTACTGCTACTGCGATACTTGCACCATGCTCAACCTATCATATGAAGCTGGCTATTGCAGACGATGTGGATCATATACTTGATTCAGGTGTGTTTCTCGGGGCCAATAGCTTTTCCGCCCAGGGCTTGAATATCACCCAGGATTTTAGCCAATCCTCTGTTGATTACCGGAATACAATTGAAGGATGCAATGATCTAACAATACATTTTGAATTATATGAGGTTCTTCCTTACGATTATGTTATTGATTTAAATTATGGGGGTACTGCTATTAATGGAGTCGATTATCCTTTACTCCCTGATTCAATTGTAATTCCTGCAGGGTTTATCATGGACTCCATCACCATTGCCCCTTATCAGGATGGAATTATTGAGCCAACCGAAAGCGTAACCATTGGACTGGACTATGAATCCGCCTGTGCCACGGAGCAGGATACCATTTATTCCTTTATCCTGGATAACAGCATTTCCTTTTCAGGATTGGATGCCCTTTACTGCACGGATTACGATCCGGACACCCTGGATTTTTATCCCCCGGATGCGAAGATCTCCGGGCCGGGGATCATCGACAGCATTTTCTATCCCGATCAGGCAGATATCGGCCTTAACCAGATCTTCTGTACAAAGTATTTTATCGACACTACCGGAATGGTTGATGATACAGTCTGCACCAACCAGCTCATGCTCGAAACTACGGTTGGGCAGGCAGCCTTTGCATTTGCGGGATCAGATACCAGCATGTGCCAGGGAGATCCGCTCGATTTTTCCGGACTGGAGCAATTGCCGGATACTGCCGATTGTGATTCCATCCTCTGGATAGGTGGGGCAGGAAATTTCAGTGATCGACGTGTACTGCACCCCATCTATTTTTCTTCACCGGATGATCTGGGTCCCCTGCAACTGGGCCTGGTGGCTTATGGTGTTCCGCCCTGCGGGAATGACACCTCTTATATGACTTTGCAGGTGGATTCCATCCCGGAGGGAACTTTCAATGTGGTTCCCATTGATACCTGTTGTACCAACTCCATTATACAGTTCAGTGGAAACAGTACCTGTGTCATCACCCAGTGGGAATGGGATTTCGGAGATGGCAGTCCGCTGGCCTACGGTCAGGTGGTGACCCATCAATATGCCAACCCGGGCAACTACAATGTAAGCATGACGCTATACAATCAATACGGATGCACTGGAGATGTGCAAACAGTAAAGATCGTGGAAGATGTAGATGAAGATATTATTGCAGATACCATTGCCTGCCTGGATGAAACACATGCCTTCAGCGGAACAGGAAATATTACATTTACAGATTATCAATGGGATTTCGGGGATGGTAACACAGATATTGGTAAAAATGTCACACATACCTATACCAGCCCGGGTGTTTACAATGTCCGACTGGCAGTTTGCTCTGACACCAATTATTTAACCGTCTATGTTAGCGATATGCCAACAGCCACCTTCACCAATTCTCCGCAGGATACCACCTGTACAAACAACGAAATCGTTTTCAATGGAGTAGAATTTTCGGGAAGTGTTGATTCCTGGCTATGGGATTTCGGGGATGGCTTTACGGCAAATGGTCAGGTTGTTAGTCATACCTACTCCAGCCAGGGGGATTACACTGTTTTTCTGTATTATGGCAATGCCGACGGATGTTATGACACCATTACAAAAAATATTAGGATTGAAGAAATAGATATTAACTTCACCCGGAATCCGAACCCAAGTTGTCATGGCAGCATGGTCACCTTCCAGGGCATCGATTTCAATGACAACACAGGCTTTAGCCAGTGGGAATGGGATTTCGGGGATGGAAGCCCCCTTGCTTACGGGCAGAGTGTAGGGCACATTTATGCCAACCCTGGTGATTATGATGTAATGCTGGTGGTATGCACCGATACGATCATCCGTTCGGTTACAGTCAGTCCCCAGGCCTTTGCCGATGCTGGTGGTAACCAGGCCACCTGCGAGGATGTTGCTTTTGATTTTTCAGAGTCAGACACACCTCCTTTTGTCAGCGGGGAGGCTTCCATATACTGGTATGGCGGTGCTGGAAGTTTCGATAATCCGAACACTTTGCAACCCGTTTACACACCGGGAGCCACAGAACTGGGTCCCGTGACCTTAACCATGGTTGCCTATGGTATTTTCCCCTGTGAGAATGACACCTCTGCAATGGAATTGAATGTGGTGGAAGGCGCTTATGCTTTTGCTGGCTCAGATGAAAACGGTTGTTTCGGAGAGCCTTTTGATTTCTCGACGGCTGCCGACACCTCATTCGCAACCAACTACGATACATTGTACTGGTCGGGTGGCACCGGCTATTTTGTTGATCCGCATGTAGAACAACCCATCTACGTCCCCGGCCCC
>NPIE01008144.1_pt1 | contig 13700 bp, 10 predicted proteins | sample 8637661 | NCBI WGS metagenome assembly NPIE01 (sample SAMN07420842, study PRJNA396082) | bioreactor metagenome | isolation source: sample BA12 brine-fed electro-methanogenic bioreactor BA | place: Japan: Kochi | collected 2016-12-09 | reverse complement strand
AGGTTGCCGGTTTGGTAGTACTCAATTAGCGTTTCAATTATTTGCTTTTGCTTAGTGTTTTCGGCAACAGCTGCGGCTTTTTCGAGCCAGTGAATAATTTGGCTAATTGCAGCACTGTACATTCCATCAACTTTCCATACCTTTTCTGATATTTCTCCGTTGGATTTTACTAGCTTTGAGTTTAAGCCGTATGAAATTGGCTCAGGATCGTTTGGATTTTGCAATTTGGCGTAAAATGCTTCGGCCTCTTTTTGGGTAACTCCTTCGTAGTAGTTGTTGGCCGAGTTTTTCACAACATCTAAGTTTGCACTTTGGTTAACTCGTTTCGAGTCAACTTCAGGATTGAACAGAATGGGTGTGTATTTTTCAATTATCTTATCTGCCGTTCCTAGCGCTTCGGGCAATGTATTCTGTGGCGTTTCTTTAACTAGCTGTGCAAAATACTGCTGGCTAAACGATGGTGTGAATTTATCGGTTGAGTAGTGGTGGTGTATACCATTCGAGAACCAAACACGTTTAAGGTATACTATAAACTCTGTCCATTCAGCAGTAGTTTTGTCGCCAGTGTAATTGGCATAAATCGACTCAAGAATTCGCCTCACGGCAAGGTTGTGCTTGTAGTTCTGGTCGAACGTTATGTCTCTGCCGCAAATTGCTGCTTGGCTTAGGTAGTAAACTAGCTCTTTTTGCTTAAGGCTAAGCTCATCCCAACCGGGTACTTGGTAGCGCATTATCCGAATATCGGCAAACTGGTCGATTTGCCAATCAAAGGAGGATTCCTGATTATTATCTCTTTTTTGAGGATTACAGCTCAAAAGGCTAGTAGTGGTTAGTAAAATCATTGAAATTTTTATGTGGTTCATATAATTAAGTATTATGGGAATAATCCATCAAAATTATAAAAAAATATGTTCCTTGGGCTAACGCTGAACTAAACGCTAGAAAGGATTAGGCCAATGCGAAGTAAATATGCACTTTGATTTTTTTAGGCCTTGCATTTAAAATCGTTTAACAAACGTTATTGTCGAATTTTATGCTAAAATCAACTACTTTTGTTTAAAATATTTGAATTATGTACGCCATATTTATTAAGGAGTTTAACAGCTTTTTTGCTTCACTATCGGGGGTTATAGCTGCCATAGTTTTTCTGGTGGTTAATGGTTTGTTTATTTGGGTTTTCCCCGGAGAGCTAAACGTGCTCGATAGCGGCTATGCCAATTTAGATACCCTTTTTATGATTGCCCCATGGGTTTTCCTCTTTCTTGTTCCGGCCATAGCCATGCGTACTTTTTCTGAGGAGAAGAGAACCGGAACTATTGAGCTACTCTTAACCCGTCCGCTTAGCGATACTAAGCTCGTTTTGGGTAAGTACTTCGCTGTTTTGGCTTTAGTTTTAGTAATACTCATCCCTGCTTTATTCTTTTACCTTTCAGTTTATTTGCTTGGTAATCCTGTGGGTAATATCGATACCGGAGGAACCTGGGGATCATTCATAGGCCTATTTTTTCTTGCCTCGGGTTATGCCGCCATAAGTGTTTTTGCATCGAGCCTTAGTCAGAACCAAATTGTATCGTTTATTCTAGGCGTTGTGCTATGCTTTTTACTTTACATGGGCATTGAGTCGTTGGCTTCGTTACATCTTTTTAAAGGCATTGAGCACATTATTGTGTCGATGGGGATTAACGAGCATTACCAATCGATGAGCCGAGGCGTTATTGATACTCGCGACATGGTTTACTTCTTTGGCTTAGCAGCCCTTTTTATTTTATTCACCCGAACGGCTATACAAAGCCGAAAATGGTAACATTGTTTTAACTAAAATTGTTATGCAGCCAAAAATTTCACCTCGAAGTAAAAGCTTAACTGAACTTGCAATAGGATTTGTAACTATTATCCTAGTTGGATACATTGCATCTGTTGCCTACTTGCGCTTCGATTTAACCACTGAAAAGCGTTATACTCTCGACAGAAATACCAAAGATGTTCTTACTAATCTCGACGATATTGTTCACGTTAAAGTGTATCTTGATGGTGAGCTGCCCTTGGGGTTTAGGTATATGCAACGCGAGCTAAGCGAGCTACTTGGCGAATTTGAGGTGTACGGTAAAAGGATGTTTCAGTTTGAGTTTATCGACCCAACCTCATCAACCAGTAAGGCTGAGCGTGAGGCAATGCTGCGCGATTTAACCGATAAGGGACTTGAACCCACCAATGTGCAGGAACGCGATCCTAAAGGAGGGACAACACAACGAATTATTTTTCCGGGAGCAGTTGTATCTTACAAGGGGCGAGAGGCCATGGTGAATTTACTTAAGAACAATCCTGCGCTTAGCGGCGATGAGAATATTAATATATCAATTCAAGGGTTTGAGTATGCCATATTAAGCGCGATGCTTAAGTTACAACCCGATAGCTTGCCCAAATTGGCATTTGTGCATGGTCATGGACAACTCGATGAGTTTGAAACGGGCGATATTGCCCAAGAGCTTGTTGGGCAGTTTGAGGTGCATCGTGTAATGCTTGGTGGTGAGGTGGGAGGGCTCGACCCTTATTCAGTTGTTATTATGGCTGGGCCAACAAAAAGAGTTTCCGAGGCCGATAAGCTAGTTCTCGATCAGTACATAATGGGTGGGGGAAAGGTGCTTTGGTTTGTCGATGGAGTTACCGTAAGCATNNATAATCATAATTTGGAGGACATCCTGTTTAAGTATGGCGCGCGGGTAAATCCAACCCTTATCCAGGATATGCAGTGCTCGGTAATTCCGGTAAACGTTTCACTGCCAGGTCAAGATTCGCGTTTTGCTCCTGCTCCCTGGGTATACTACCCCTTGCTTAATAGCCCCAGCAACCATCCAATAACTCGCAATTTGAATATTGTAAGCGCAAAGTTTGCTAGCCCGGTTGATACTGTTGGACTAAACCCCGAGGTGCAAAAACAATTTCTTTTAAAAACATCACCTTATACCCGAACGGTAAACGTACCGGCATTTATCAATTTGGCACAAATTGAGCAAAGCCCACTCGAAAGAGATTTTACTCAATCGAACTTACCTATTGCAGTTTTGCTTGAGGGTGAGTTCCCTTCAGTTTTCAATAACAGACCATTGGCCTCGCTTAATAATGGGAACCCATTTCGCTTTCGCGAAAAAAGTATGCCAACCCGCATGATTGTAGTTGCCGATGCCGATATTATTCGTAATGATGTTAGTCGTCGAGGCGATGGCGCTTACATTACACCGCTAGGTTACGATAGGTATACCAATCAAACCTATGGTAACAAGGATTTGGTGGTGAACATGGTGAATTACCTTAGCGATGATATGGGCCTAATGAATCTTCGATCGAGGGAGTTTAAGCTTCGGTTGCTCGATAAGAACAAAGTGCTTGAGCAGCGCACAAAATGGCAACTACTGAATTTGATCATTCCATCTGCTGTTCTTCTGCTTTTTGTTATAGCTTGGCTGTTGGTTCGAAGGAAACGATTCGCAAAATAATCAGCGTTAGCATGCAGGTACTAAAAAGGTTTTGGTGGTTTCTATTGCTATTGGGCATAGCTGCAATTATTATTTTTAGCAATCGGTATAAGCAGCGAAAGCAGCTGGCCGAGAAAGATTTCGCTGTTGAAAGTTTAAACTCCATAATAAGCATAGGCATAAGCAATGCGGACCGAACGCTCACGCTGGAAAGGCAAACCGATGGGTGGTTAGTTAACAGGTCATTTATTGCCAATAACGAAGCTGTTGAGGCGCTCTTTAGGGTAATTTCGAGAGTAACAGCCGAGTCGCCAGTTCCTTTGTCGGTAAACGACAGCCTTGTTAACTATGCTCTGCGCTATGGGTTACAGCTAACCATTGCCTTTGCAAATAAGGGGGATAAGCGCATAAGCCTTCATTACACAGAATCATATAACCTAGGAAATATTGGTGTTATAAAGGGTTCAAGTACTGCCCATAAATTATCATTGCCGCAGTTCAAGGGTAATCTTACCTCGCTATTTAGGGTGGATGAACTGTACTGGAAATCGAACCAAATATTGCTGCCTTCGCTTCACGAGATAACCTCAGTTGAGGTAGAAATTCCGAACGACATTGCAAAATCTTATAGGATTGATGTTAGCGAAGATACAATTAGCTTATTTAGCGTATACCATGGTAATTTTTTGCAAAATTTCAGCGCTGATAAGGTGACCCGTTACTTGGAAAGTTTATCTTCAATTGAATTCGAACAGATTGCCGACACAATCAGTGTATTGCCTTCGCGGGTCGACTATTCCATCCGAATTCAAAGCACCAATGGTGGTGTGCATCAAATTAGGGTTTACCCAGTGCCCGTTCAACCATACGTTGACGAGCTAGGTCGCGAGGTTCATTACGATCCGAATAGGGTATACTTAACCTACCAGTCGAGTAGTACCATTTTTGTGGTAAACTACATGGATGTTTACCCGATACTTAGAGATATTACTTATTTCACTGAAAGGTAGCGTTGGCTTTCATTTAGTTTACGAATTTTTTAAAAAATGTTGAGTTTGCTTGCATAAACATCGTTCAAAGCGATTATGGTATAAAAGGCAACTGTTTAGTAAGCAGTATTAGCTCAAATTTTGTATATTTGCTAACTTAATCTTATTTAATTTAGAATTTGCGTTACTTTTGCTTAATAATCTAAAAATCTATACGGATGAAATTTGTAGTTTCAAGTACCGAGCTTCTAAGCCACTTGTCAGTGGTAAGTAGGGTAATCAGCTCAAAGAATACCCTGCCAATTCTCGATAACTTTCTATTTAACCTCGAAGGTAACGACCTTGAGATTACGGCCTCAGATCTTGAGACAACCCTAACGACGAAAATTAGGCTTGAGAATGTAACCGATGGTGGTCAGGTGGCAATTCCCTACCGCATTCTTGTTGATACTCTTAAGGAGTTTCCAGAGCAGCCGCTTACCTTTGATATCAATGCTCAAAACCTAGCCATAAAGGTTAGCTCCGATACAGGTGAGTTTAACATTGTTGGCCAACCAGCTGAGGATTTCCCTGCTAAAGCAGTAGTTAAAGAGGAGGCTAAGGTATCGGTTCGGGTTCCTGCACATGCTTTACTTTCAGGTATAACCAAAACCATATTCGCAACTGCCGATGATGAGATGCGTCCGGTGATGAACGGAATTCTGTTCGAGCTATCCGACGAGGCGCTTACCTTTGTTGCTTCCGATGCGCATAAACTTGTTCGCTACAAGAGGCTCGATGTGAAATCCGATCAAACAAAATCGTTTATCTTACCCAAAAAGCCAGCGTCGCTCCTAAAAAATGTACTGGTAAAGGAAAACGCCGACGTGATGGTTGAGTTTGACGATAAGAATGCACTTTTTACTCTTGAGAACTATACCCTAGTTTGCCGATTGGTTGAGGGCGTTTACCCTAATTATAACTCGGTTATCCCTTCCGATAACCCAAATAAGATGACCATTGACAGGCTCGATTTCTACAACTCGTTAAGGCGTGTTGCTCCGTTTACTAACCAGGCAAGCAATCTGGTTAAGCTGTCGCTTAGCGGTAATCAGCTCGAGGTATCGGCACAGGATCTCGACTTCTCAATTTCCGCATTCGAAAGGATGCAATGCCAGTACGAAGGAGATGAGATGGAGATCGGATTTAAGTCGGTATTCCTCATCGAAATTCTAGCCAATATTTCTTCAAGTGATGTTATCCTTTCGCTTTCCGATCCATCGAGAGCAGGACTGCTTTTCCCAGCAGTAAACGATAACGAGGACGAGGACGTGCTCATGCTGCTTATGCCAATGATGGTTGGTGCTTAAACATAATAATATTAAACTAAATGCAAGCCGCTATTACCTATCGTAGTGCGGCTTTGCTTTTTTGCAGAATTATTTTCAGATGGAAATCAACATAAAAAATCCGCTAGTTTTTATCGACCTTGAAACAACAGGTATTGACGTTGTTAACGATAGGATAGTTGAAATTTCGGCGCTTAAGCTTATGCCCAATGGCGATACTGAGCTAAAAACGCGTAGAATTAACCCTACCATTCCAATTTCTCCTGAAGCAACGGCTGTTCATGGCATATCAGATAAGGATGTTGAGAATGAACCAACGTTTAAAGTGGTGGCCAAATCGTTGGCTAAGTTTATGGAGGGTTGCGACTTAGCTGGCTTTAACTCAAACCGATTTGATTTTCCGTTGCTTGCCGAGGAGTTCTTAAGGGCAGATGTAGATTTTGATTTTCGAAAGCGAAAGTTTATCGATGTGCAAACCATTTTCCACAAAATGGAGAAGCGAACCCTTGAGGCTGCTTACAAGTTTTATTGCAGCAAAACCCTTACCGATGCCCACTCGGCTGAGGCCGATACGTTGGCAACCTATGAGGTGCTAAAGGCTCAGCTCGACAGGTATCCAGAACTTGAGAATGACATTCATTTTCTTGCTGAATTTAGTACTCATAACAAAAATGTTGATTTTGCCGGACGAATTGTTTCCGATGAAAACGGGGTTGAGGTATTTAACTTTGGCAAGTATAAGGGGCAGCCTGTTGAGGCAATATTCGAAAAAGAGCCAAGCTATTACGCATGGATGATGAATGGCGACTTCCCATTGTACACTAAAAAAGTGCTAACTAATATCTATCTTAGGCTAAAGCAAAAGTAGCTAGCTTAACGCTTAGTTCGTTTCAATAATACCGTACTTATTCAGCTTTAGGTAAAGCGTGTTTCTGCTCACACCAAGTTTTCGGGCTGTTTTGCTTATGCTACCATCAAGTGCGTAAAAGGCTTTTTCAACCATTTCCTTTTCAATTACATCGAGAGGTTTAATGCGCTCAATAACTCGTTGCTTAGCAAGGTTAAGGTGCATTTGCTTGAATTGCCTTTCATTTTTAAATTTTGCAAACATTTCACCCTTGTTCAGTAATACACGCTTGGCAAATTCCTTCATTTCGTTTGCATTCTCTGGCCATTCGTACCGGCGAAGTATGAGTAATATTTTTCGAGGAATACTAGGGATTTTTAGCTTTAGCTCGTTTGCTTGAAGGGTTAATATGTGATCGAATAGGGGAAGCACATCAGCACGTCGTTCTCTTAAGGGTGGAATGTGAATGGAGAAGTTTGTAAAAACTGATAAAAGTTCGGCGCTAAATGTTCCATCTTTTACCATTTGCTGAAGATTTGCTGATGTTGTTGCAATTAATCTAATATCTACAAAAGTTGCGTTGTTACAACCTTTGCGTGAGGTTATGCTGCTTCGGAGAGTATTCAGCAGCATTTTTTGTTGGCTTAAAGGCAATAGTTCGATGGATTTAATTAGCAGGGTTCCTCCGTTCGACTTTTCAAATGCACCAGCACATTCGCCCCTTTTAAGAGGGGGGCGGTAATTACTCGAAAACCCCCAAAGTTCCTCTTCTATTTGGGCTTCGGTTAACCCATTCAAATTAGCAATTGTAAGGCCATGCAATTGTCTGTTGCTGGCATTGTGTATTGCCTTAGCAAAGGTTTCCTTCCCACAAGCGGCTTCTCCGCTGATTAGCACATGCGATTTGCCATGGGCAATTTTCTTCGCTTTTCTTACCAACCTTTTGGTTATTGGCGATATGGCAATAATATCATTAAAACTTGTTGAGATGTTTTTGTTGGTGTGCTGGTTGGTGTATGTAAACGCTTTGGCAAGCGGGGTAAAAGTTAAAAGGAACGAATACGGTTCCTTCCCAATGTTTGTAACGTTAAGCTTAAAGAATCCAGGTTTTGGAATGGTATTTAAATGAATGTCAAATTTTGCATAGTTTCCACTTGTGGTTATTTGGCTGGCAATTTTTCGCCATGCCGGGATTATAGTTTTAATGTTCTCGTGTGTTGTTCCATTACCTGCAAAACCGAATACTTGTAACGTTTCATTGCTAATAAACTCTATTTGGCCCGATTGCGAGAGAATAACGTTTGTTTGCTCGTTATAATTGAGCAATGCGAGGTGTTTTTTTAGAACCTTATGCATTGCTACATGTTTTTTCGCATAATCAAGTTCTTGCTCAATGCCCTTTGCTATTGAAAATAGCATGGGCTTATAGCCAGAGTTGTTTCCTTTTGTTTGATAACAAATGCTTATTGCACCAATTGTTTCGGCGCAATGCTTAACAGGTACCGATAGGCATTCCCACTCCAAATTATCAGATGTTGAAATAAATTGACCACGGCAGCTTCCAAAGGTAAAGCCGTTGCCATAAACCTCATTTATCGATTTGTGTAGTATGCTTTTCTTATGAGGATGGTACCCGAGCGAAATGGACAATTCTTCTAACATCTTGTTTGTTGAGCGATGCGAAACAGAGTAAAGAACATACCCGTTCGGACAGAATACAAAAAAGACGAACTCTTGATTGTCGAAGTATTTTGCCGAAAGGTCAATATGCTTTTTGGCAACTTCCAAAAACTCCTTATTCTGCTTCAGGTGCCATTTTAGCTCATCGGGGGTTAACGATTTTGCTTTGCCTATATCCGATTTATCTATTGTAATTGTGCTCATTTTTTAACTATAGTTCAGTGTTTAATAAATTTATTAAATATTAAACCTTATGAAGCTTAACTGAGCGGTTATTTCGTTTTTTAGGAGATATTGTATGGAGGCAAAATGTCGGTTGCCATCCAAAGAACACTTAATTACAGTATAGTAATGAAATCTGACAGTATCAGCTAACAAATAAAATATCAGTATTTTCTATATTTTGTGTGGAGATTATATAAGAAATGCTTTTTATGGAAAGAATAAAAGCAGAAGAACTACAATAAAGCATGCCTAGCTAATGCAAAACTGAGGATATTGCTGGGCTATTAGTACGAGGAAATCTTATGTGTAGTTTGTTTAAAGTAATTCTAGTATGTTGCGTAAAGCCTTACTACACGTTCAATAGCTTTTTCGCAAACTGGGCAAAATCCTGAGGCCGAGTTACTCTTCATTCTACAATCAATGTATGGCCTGTAAACTCCCTTGCTAACATATCCTCCGCCCTCAAAAATACCAATGGTCGACACATAATCCGTATTGGCTGGTGTTGGTATTGGTGTACTTTGGTCAACCATGTTTTTCCACTTTAGTTCAAAGTTAACAAGCGTAGTAATATTTGGTTCCCAGGGTTCAACGTTTGTTGGGTAAAAGTTCTGATACGCCACGTCCGAGGTGTAATACTCATCAGCTAGTCCTGCCAAACCATGACCAAGCTCGTGAATAAAAACTTCGTTTGCTAGCGCATGATCCGATGTGCAAACATTGTAATGGTTATATATTCCACCCCCTCCATACTGGTTGGTATTAACAAGCACGTAAACAATATCAGCAGGAACATTAGCTGCAATATCCATAACCCGTTTAAACTTGGTTGTTGTTAGGTAGCGATCAATTCCAAAGGTGTAAAACGACGAATAGACTGCTGTGCTATTCCATATTTTTTCACCCGGATTGGTTGGCCCGCTATGCAGCGATGGCGATTTAATAGCCCAAATATTAATTTGGTTTGTCAGTTTACTAAATGGTTTTTGGCTAAAAAGATAATTTTTAAACCTTGATACATCGTTTATAAACTTATCCATTTGTTCGGCGGTGTATCCTTCGGCAATAAATGCAATATCGAGCTTCGAGGTATAGCTGCCATTGTTTACTATTTGCGTGGTCTTATATTTTTGAGGTTGGTGTTTGCCAATAAACATGCTTGTTGGGTCAACCTCAAATTCGTAAAGCTTTGCAAATTCCCCGTTTTTTTGCCTTGCGCTAAACTCAATTCTTACACTTTTTTTAGGGTATGGTATTCGCGTAACCTGCTCAAACGATTTGTTTAAGTATTGAGCTTCACTCACAGTTTGCCACTCCTGAAAAAGAGTACAAAAACCCTTGGAGTATATGTGCTTTTGTGTTTCACGGTCGTAAACATCAACTCTATAGCTGCCAAGGTTAAGCGTATCAATGGTGTTTGAGTGCGAACCACTCCAGTACGGCTCCTCTTTAAGCTCATCTAAAAAGAGTTGCTGGTTGTTACTGTTTCCTGCCAAAAAGTAGTCAATGCGTAGGGCCTTATTTTCAAACCAGTCGGAAAAAATTACCTGACCAGTAAGATGCTGTGAACAAGTAACCACAAGTATTGTAGCCACTAAAAACTTTCGGAAATTGTAAAGCATAGTACTCAGGATATTGTGGGTTGCAAAATATTTATTGAGCAATGATGGCTTATCCTAAATAGCTTTTAAGCACTTTGCTGCGGGTTGTTTGCTTTAGCCTTTTTATGGCTTTCTCCTTAATTTGGCGAACCCTCTCGCGGGTAAGGTCAAGCTCTTCGCCAATTTCTTCGAGTGTATGCGGATGTTTACCGTTTAAACCGAAGTACAGGCGAATAATTGCGGCCTCACGTGGGGTTAGGGTGGATAAAGCTCTCTCAATTTCTTTCCTAAGGCTATCGTTTAGCAAACCCCGATCGGGTGCAGGTGTTTCGTTCGACAGAAGCACGTCGTACAGGTTGCTATCCTCATCTTGCGAAATGGGAGCATCCATTGAAACGTGTCGGTTCGAGCTTTTTAGCGCCTCCTTAATATCGTTTGGAGCAAGCTCAAGTACCTCCGAAAGCTCCTCAATTGATGGTTCTCTCTCAAACTTTTGCTCAAGCGAAATAAACGCTCTGTTTACCTTGTTAATTGAACCTATTTTATTGAGGGGTAGCTTTACAATTCGGGCTTGCTCGGCAAGAGCCTGAAGTATGGCCTGCCTAATCCACCAAACAGCGTATGAGATGAACTTAAAGCCTCGGGTTTCGTCAAAGCGTTGAGCCGCTTTAATTAGGCCAAGGTTTCCTTCGTTTATAAGGTCGGGGAGGCTTAAGCCTTGGTTTTGGTATTGCTTTGATACTGACACAACAAAACGAAGGTTGGCTTTTACCAGTTGATCGAGTGCCTGCTGATCCCCTTCCTTAAGGCGACGGGCTAGGTTAACTTCTTCTTCAGTAGTCAATAGGTCAACTTTTCCAATCTCATGAAGGTATTTGTCAAGCGAGACAGTTTCACGGTTGGTTACTTGCTTTATGATTTTAAGTTGCCTCATAACCCTAAACCTTTTAATTTTGAGCGCTGAAATATATACATTAATCGGTTTAAATCATCACCTTTTATTATTTTTTTTTGGTGAGGCTCTTTTTTTTGCTATTCGTTAGGCTGTTAGAGATAAAATGCTTAACATTGCAAAATATTCCCGTATATTTCAGCACTTGTATTTCCCTTTAAAACACATCGTTGTAATTCAACTCTCTGTTCATTCATGCGTTTAACCTATTTTACTAGCAATAGTAATGGCATAAAACAATTCAAATTCACATTCACAAAAAACATATGTACGATATTTTAGAACTTAACAAAAAGTTACTCCCCGAGCTTAAAGAAATAGCAAAAGGGATGAACATTAAGCGCATTGAGTCGCTACGAAAGCAAGATTTAATCTATAAAATTTTAGACCAGCAAGCTATCGATGCGGCTGCTAGCCAAGATAGAAAGAGTAAGCCCAAGGACTCGGACAAGCGAGGAAGGAAACCTGAGCGAACGAGTGAAACCGCTCAGCGACCAACAAAACCTGAAGAAAAGCATGGCAAGCCAGACGCTAAACAAACACAATCGAAGGGTAAAGAAGGAGGGCCGAAATATCAGCCAGATAACAAGGATAAGGCTGATGATACCCAGCAAGGCGATAGGAATAAGCGGAAACGTTTTACTCGCAAACGCGACCTAGCCGAAAACCAAGGACAAAAGCATGCTGAAAAAGTGAAGGATGACTCTCCAATTACCATGCTCGATGATGATAGCTCAGTTTCAAACATGGATAAAGCCGTTGCTATTGAGCAGGAAGTTAAAGCAGATAAACCTATTGAGCTAACCACTGCTGAAAAAGCCCAGGCTGTTCAGAGTAAGGACGATAACCAAAAGAGTGGTGATCAAAAAAATGATGGACAGAAAAGACAACCACATCGCGAGTTTCAACAGAAGAAAGGTCACGACAGGCGTAACAATGGTGAACGTTACGAGTTTGAGGGCATAATTAATGCAACCGGAGTTCTCGAAATTATGAGCGATGGGTATGGTTTCCTTCGGTCGTCGGATTACAACTACCTTAACTCACCCGACGATGTTTACGTATCGCAATCGCAGATAAAGCTTTTTGGCCTTAAAACTGGCGATACCGTTACCGGAACCATCCGCCCGCCAAAGGAAAACGAAAAGTATTTCCCCCTTATTAAAGTATTAGAAATAAACGGCCGGAGTCCCGATTATATCCGCGATAGAATTCCTTTCGATTTTCTTACTCCGCTTTTCCCCGATGAGAAGTTTACGCTTATTGGGAATGGCCAAAACAGCCTATCGGCAAGGGTAGTTGATATGTTTTCGCCAATTGGGAAAGGGCAAAGGGGTTTGATAGTGGCTCAGCCAAAAACGGGTAAAACCATCTTGCTAAAAGATATTGCCAACTCAATTGCAGCCAACCATCCAGAGGTTTACATGATTGTGTTGCTTATCGACGAGCGTCCTGAGGAGGTAACCGATATGGCTCGTAGCGTAAATGCTGAGGTGGTTTCATCAACATTCGATGAGCCTGCCGAAAGGCATGTAAGAGTTGCCAACATTGTGCTAGAAAAGGCAAAACGGTATGGTTGAGTGCGGTCACGATGTGGTTATTCTGCTCGATTCAATAACTCGTTTGGCAAGAGCGTTTAACACAGTTCAGCCTGCCTCGGGCAAGGTGCTATCGGGAGGTGTTGATGCTAACGCACTTCACAAGCCAAAACGTTTCTTCGGTGCTGCGCGTAATATTGAGAACGGTGGCTCACTTACCATTTTAGCAACAGCGCTAATTGATACGGGAAGTAAGATGGATGAGGTTATTTTTGAGGAGTTTAAAGGGACTGGTAACATGGAGCTGCAGCTCGATCGTAAGCTATCGAACAAGAGGGTTTACCCTGCTGTTGATGTTACCGTTTCGAGCACTCGCCGCGAAGACCTTCTGCTCGATAAGGATACGCTTAACAAGACTTGGATTCTGCGCAACTACCTTACAGACATGAACTCTGTTGAAGCCATGGAGTTTTTACGCGATAGGCTTGTGAAAACCCAGTCGAATGAAGAGTTCTTTATGACCATGAACAGCGACATATAGAATTGATTAATTAGATATTGAAAAGGCCAGCTAACTTGTTAGCTGGCCTTTTTTTTATGAATGGTGAAATTTGAAAAGTATCNNAAACCAAATCAAATAATTCTGCCTGATAATAACACTACTAACAAAAGTAGAATAGAAGCGGATTTGGATATTACTTTTTTAAGCGAGCTGTGCTGGTTTGAAATTGTTTAATATTAATTTCCATCCAACATATATTTTCTGAGTTTCTCGGTTTCTGGATCTTTAAAGAGTTTCTCTGGTTTTCCTTGTTCAACGATTTCGCCATAGTACATAAAGGCCACATTGTCAGCCAATCTTATAGCTTGTCTCAGCACATGGGTTACCAGAATAATTGTATAATGCTTTTTTAAATCATGAAACAGGTTTTCAATTATTTTGCTAGAAGTTGGATCTAATGCCGAGGTTGGTTCATCTGCAAGAATAATTCGTGGTTTTACTGCTAATCCCCTTGCTAGGCATAGGCGCTGTTGTTGTCCTATCGAAAGGCTCGTTGCAGGGTCGT